>ERZ772764.511-NODE-511-length-26883-cov-6.762673_pt1 | contig 26883 bp, 22 predicted proteins | sample MGYA00512163_ERZ772764 | MGnify/ENA primary metagenome ERZ772764 (study PRJEB29015, sample SAMEA2737903) | human oral metagenome | biome: human oral; feature: human-associated habitat; material: dental | place: China | collected 2094 ... | reverse complement strand
CATACTGTCTGCGGCTCGCCGCCTTGTCCCATTCTTATTTTAATCCACTATAAAGTTTCAGGTAGCCTTTAATCACGCCATGAGGCTACCTGAAAACCGGAAACCCTTTGCCAATCAATCTCCAGCCCACCCTATATCTTCCCATTTCCCAGCCCGCCCTTTTTGCCCCAAACGGCAATCTGTTACAATCGCTCCCCCTTTTTTCGTGAGGCTACCTGAAAAGGTGGCCACTGTTTTTCGCACATCCGCTGCCGGCTCTGGTCGGAGCAACAAAAAGGAAGCCCATGTTCACACGCAAACCCAAACACACGCTACCTGAAACCATCAGCCGCGCCGCCGCCGAAGGCAATGCGCTTGGCGTGTTGCAGGCAGTGGTGACTTGGCTGCGGCAAGGCGGCGCGGCGGGCGCACCGGTGCGCTTCGGCATCTTGTGCTGCCATTTGCGGCAAGAGGGCGGCGAAGGCAAAACCATCGCCACCCTGCTGTGCCGCTGGCTCTCCAGCGTGCGCGTGTATCCCACCCTGATCACCATCGGCATCTTCTCCCGCTCCGGCTTCGGCCACGAATTCCGCCACCGCCTCTACGAGCGCCTCAACCCTGCCTATAAAGACTGCAACGACCTGCGCGACGTGCTCTCGCTGCTGTTTTGCAGCAGCAACGACGGCGAATGGCTCGCCGCTATCCCGCTTTCCGCCTGGCTGCGCCTCCTGAGCACCATCCAGCGGCAAACCGAGCCCGCCGTGCGCGAAATGTGCGGCCGCCACCTGCGCAATGAGAGCCTGTATGCCGTGGAAATGCTCTCCATCTGGGTGGCCGCCGAAGACCTCGATCACGACCTGATCCGCCTCGAGCCCAGGCTGCTCGATGTGGATTCGCCCTTCGTCAGCCTGATGCGCGAAGTATCCGACTGGCTCGACTTCCAACGCAGCCGCCAGCCCGGCTCCCGCACCACCTACGATGCCGGCCATTTAAACGTGATGCTGGCGCAATGCCGCACCCTCATCGAACGCCTGCAACGCAAAGGCACCGGCGCCGGCGCCGGCTCTTCCATGGCCGTAGCACACCTGTTACAGCGCCTCCAGCAAACCCTCACCCGCATGGAACGGCTCATGGCGCTGTTTGCCGCGCGCAACCGCACCCAAAGCCTGCTGCGCACCCTGCTCCTAGCCAACGAAATCGCCGTGGCCATGGTGGCGCAGCGGCGCATCCTGCCCCTGTGGCGCAGCAACGTGAAAATGCTCGCCCGCAGCATCAGCCAAAACTCCAGCCGCCACGGCGAACACTACATCACGCGCAACCGCAGCGAATACTGGGGCATGCTGCGCTCCGCGGCCGGCGGCGGCGTACTCATCGCCCTGATGGCGCTGCTCAAAATCCACATCGGCAGCCTGCCCGGCGGCCACCTCTACCACGCCGTGCTCGCCAGCCTCAACTACGGCATCGGCTTCGTGCTCATCCACATGCTGCACTTCACCGTGGCCACCAAACAGCCCGCCATGACCGCCGCCCGCTTCGCCCAAGCCGTGGAACGCAGCAGCAGCGGCCGCGCCGTAAACCAGAAGCTCGCCCAGCTGCTGATTGACGTAATCCGCTCGCAGGGCGTGGCCGTGTTTGGCAACGTCATCGTGTCTGTGCTGCTGGCCGTTTTCATCAGCCAAGCCTTTGCCCACCATTTCGGCAGCCCCCTGCTGGATACAGCCACTACCGCCTACCAGCTCAAATCCCTCGCCGTGTTCAGCACCCCCGCGCTCTTGTTTGCCGCCATCGCCGGCGTGTGGCTGTTTTGCTCCGGCATCATCGCCGGCTTCTTCGACAACCGCGCCGACTACCTCAACCTCAAGCTGCGCCTGCGCGAACACCCCCTGCTCAAACGCATCCTGCCCGCCGCCTGGCGGCAGCGTTTGGCCGATTACATCCACAACCACTACGGCGCCATCATGGGCAACTTCTGCTTCGGCTGGCTCCTCGGCATGACCGGCTACCTCGGCCACCTCACCGGCCTGCCGCTCGACATCCGCCACGTTGCCTTCTCCTCCGCCAACCTGGGCTACGCCGCCGTGAGCGGCGACATCGGCTTCTTCTCCTTCGCCGCCCATTTATTGATGGTGCTGCTCATCGGCGCGGTGAACCTGCTGGTGAGCTTCTCCATCACCCTGTGGGTGGCCCTGCGCTCGCGCGACGCCGTGGTGGACAACCCGCTGCAAATCATCGGCAGTACCATCTCGCTGGTGAAACAAAAACCCAAAAGCCTGTTCTTCCCGCCCAGCGACACGCCCGAAGCCGAGAAAAAACCCGCCGCGCCGGGCAAATAGCGGCATAGCGGGCAGGAAAAGGCTACCTGAAAAAGATTTGGACGAAGCAGCAGCTCGGACTCTTGAATCCGACATTTCAGGCATGACGGCAACAGCTTGCAATAATGGCGGCGTTGCAGGTTTTGTCGGATACCGGTATTCAACCTATGCTTCCTGCCGAGCGCAAAAAAGGCTACCTGAAAATTTCAGGTAGCCTTTCTCTCCACCGAATCTATTCGTTCCAAGCCATTGCTTCGATTTTGTGCCCGTCCAAATCGCGCACGAAGCAGCCATAGTAGGCGTCGCCGTAGTGCGGGCGTTTGCCGGGCGCGCCGTCGGGCTTCGCGCCGTGGGCGAGGGCGGCGGCGTAGAAGGCGTCCACTTGTGCGTTGTTTTCTGCCAAAAAGGCGATGTGCACGCCGTTGGCGGTTTGCGCGGGCTGCCCGTCGTGCGGTGCCTGAATCCAGAGTTCAGGGAAGGCGCGACCATAGGCGATGGCACGATGTTCGCTCAAATCCAGCACGCGGCGGATGCCCATCGGGGCGAGCACGGCATCATAAAAGGCAGCGGCCTGCTCGAATTGATTCGTGCCGAGGGAAACATGCGATAGGGCGTTTTGCAGTTGGGGCATGGTAAACTCCTTTTGCGAGGGGGAAACTATTCAATAATTTTAATTGATTAGGAATGGTGGATTCAAGAATCCGACACTCAACCCCAAAGCTATCTAAAGACCGTATTGGTATAAATATCCGCCCTAAGCTCGCTATGCTTATCTAGATATACAAGGAAATAAAATGGATAGTATAGATATATTTATTGATTCTTACCTTGATATTTCATTTAGGGCAATGACAAGGGAAGGGATTACTGATGATGACTGCGATAATCTGATAAATTCTTTATCGGTTGTAAAAGGAGAATATCAGGATAAAGACTGCATTCCTAAAAAACTTGTGAACGTATTTATTGATATGCTGTTATATCTTTGGCATTGTTTAGAACAACAAGAAAATATCTATAACAATATAGAGCAGGCAAATAAACTAAAATATTTAGTAAACCAATTACAATATATTGCGTCATCCATGACAGCAAGCTAGGACGGGTACTCGCTGCCTACATACTCCCTGCAGGCTACCTGAAAACCATTATGAGCATAAATTTCAGCTTATACCATTCCATCCACGCTACGTTCGCCGCATAATTTTCAAATAACCCGTACGAGGAAAGAAATGATTGAAGAAACCAAGCCGGACAACCGCCGCCAAACCGCCAAACCGCCGTATGCATGGCGGGTGCTGATTATTTACAGCCTGTTCGGCCCGCCCTTGGGCATAGTGTCGCTCATACTGTTCCTCACAGTGGAGTTCCATGTTGTCGCGTCTGAGCCGCTACCTCCCTCAAATCAGTTTTTCAGAAACATGCCAGAACTCTTCCTGGCCAGTTACTGGGTTGGCGGCATCCCCGCCATCCTTACCGGCCTCTTGGCCATGCTGCTGCGCCTGAAGCGCAACCCGCCCGGCATCGCTGCCGTAACGGCAGCAGGCGCCCTGCTGTCGGTCATCTGTGATGCCGTCATGTTCGGCATGCTTGGTTCGGCTGAGAACTGGATGCTTTTTGGTTGCGGTGCAGCGGCGGCTTTCGTGTTATCGGTATTCCTGCACAAGCCGGCAAAATAAATTTTCAGGTAGCCTTCTGCCAACAGCCTAAGGGCTACCTAAACCCCATCTGAAAAAGGATACTCATGAAATACTGGATAGGCACGGTTTCCAAAGAGCATGTCCTGCGTGGCGTGGCAGGCGGCTTTTGCCAAGTGTGCCACGGCAAAGCCGCGCCGCTCAACCGCATGCAACGCGGCGACTGGCTGCTCTACTACAGCCCGAAAATCCGTTTGGACGGCCACGACAAACTGCAAGCCTTCACCGCACTCGGGCAGATTACCGACAACCAGGCCTACCCGTTTCAGATGAGCGCAAACTTTATCCCCTTCCGCCGCAACGTGGCCTATGCCGAAATCCGGCGCGAATGCCCGATTGCCGTTATCCGCACACATCCGGAATGGAAAAAATATGCCGCCCGGCTGCGCTACGGCCATTTTGAAATCAGTGAAGACTTCTTCAACTTCGTGCGCACTTATATGCTGGCGCAGCCCGAAACACCGGAAACCAACGCCCGGCAGGAAAGCCTGTTTTAGCTGGCAGCCATGCCGAATCTGCCCCTCCATTCTTAATCTACTCAATCTAAGGCTACCTGAAAGCTTCAGGTAGCCTATAATCTGCCCGTTTGATTTATACCCTCCGCACACAAGGAGTCCCCCATGCCTGCCGATATGATTGCCCACGCCCGCCGTTTCTCCCTTTGGCTGTCGCGCCAGCTGGATGGCGGGCAAATCGATGTTGCACGTTTGCAGCCCATGCTCGCGCAGCCTTTGCAGCCGCAGGATTTGGCCGCCTTCGCGCCGTGGGCAGACATCGCGGCAGCGGCGGATGAAGCCGAGCTGGCGCGGCAGTTGCGGCTGTTGCGCCGTTATGTACTGGCACAGATTATGGTGCGCGATTTGTGCGGCGCGGCCGAACTGGCGGAAGTAACGGCTTCCATCACGCATCTGGCCGATTTTGCAGTGAACACCGCGCTCGCTTTTGCCGAGGCGCACTACACCGCGCTCTACGGTACGCCCATCGGCCGCTATAGCGGCACGGCGCAGCATTTGAGCGTGGTGGCCATGGGCAAGGCGGGCGGGTTTGAATTAAACGTATCGTCTGATTTGGATTTGATTTTCGTCTATCCCGAATCGGGCGAAACCGACGGGCGGCGCAGCCGCAGCAATCAGGAGTTTTTCACCAAGGTGGGGCAGAAGCTGATTGCGCTGTTGAACGACATCACCGCCGACGGCCAAGTGTTCCGCATCGATATGCGCCTGCGCCCCGACGGCGACAGCGGCGCGCTGGTGTTGAGCGAAACCGCGCTGGAGCAGTATTTGGTGGCGCAGGGGCGCGAATGGGAGCGTTATGCCTGGTGCAAAGGCCGCGTGGTTACGCCGTATGTCAACGGCATCCGCAGCGTGGTGCAGCCTTTCGTGTTCCGCAAATATCTGGACTACGGCGCCTACGAAGCCTTGCGCGGGCTGCACCGCCAAATCCGCAGCGAAGTGAGCAAAAAAGGCATGGCCGGCAACATCAAGCTCGGCGCCGGCGGCATCCGCGAGGTGGAATTTATCGCGCAGGTATTCCAGATGATTCGCGGCGGGCAAAACCGCAGCCTGCAGCTCAAAGGCACGCAGGAAACGCTGGCCGCGCTGGCCGAAGCCGGCATTCTCGCGCCCGAATCTGCCGCCCGGCTGCTCGAAGCCTACCGCTTCCTGCGCCGCCTCGAACACCGCCTGCAATACTGGGACGACCAGCAAACCCAAACGCTACCTGAAAACCCCGAACAGCAGCAGCTGTTGGCCGAAAGCATGGGCTTTGCCAACTACGAAGAATTTTCAGGTAGCCTCAACGCGCAGCGCGCCCAGGTGAGTGCCCAGTTCAACCAAACCTTAAGCAGCCCCGAAGAGAGCGACAGCGAGGCCGAACAGCCGCTGGCCGGCCTGTGGCAAGACGATGCCGAAGCCGCCGAATGGGCGGCGCAGCTGGCCGACTTGGGCTTTGCCAACGCGCCCGAAGCCGCCGAGCGGCTGGCGCACATCCGCAGCAGCAGCCGCTACCGGCATTTGTCTGCCCGCGCCCAGCAGCGTTTCGACGCCGTGCTGCCGCGCGTGGTGGCCGCCGCCGCCGAAAGCAGCCGCCCCGAAGCCGCCCTGCCACGCCTGCTCGACTTTCTCGACAGCATCAGCCGCCGCTCCGCCTACCTCTCCTTTTTGCAGGAATACCCCGCCGCGCTTGCCCAAGTGGCCGAACTCATGGCGCAAAGCCCCTGGCTGGCCGAATATTTGCAGCAACACCCCGTGCTGCTGGACGAATTATTGTCCGCCCAGTTGATGGAACACCCCAACTGGCCGCAATTCATCGGCGCGCTTTCAGGTAGCCTCCAAACCGCCGGCGACCCCGAAGCCAAAATGGACGTGCTGCGCCGCTTCAAACACGCCCAAACCTTCCGCCTGGCCGTGCAGGATTTGGCCGGCCGCTGGCCGCTCGAAGCCCTGAGCGACCAGCTCTCCTACCTGGCCGACATCCTGCTCGAACACACCATGTGGCAGGTGTGGCAGGCCATGCCCAAAACCCACCGCCCCATCCCCCGCTTCGCCATCATCGGCTACGGCAAGCTCGGCGGCAAAGAGCTGGCCTACGGCTCCGATTTGGATTTGGTGTATCTGTATGACGACAGCGCGCCCGAAGCCGCCGACATCTACAGCAAATACGCCCGCCGCCTCACCACCTGGCTCTCCGGCAACACCGGCGCGGGCAGCCTCTACCAAACCGACCTGCGCCTGCGCCCCAACGGCGACAGCGGCTTCCAAGCCCACAGCCTCGAAGCCTTCGCCAAATACCAGCACGAAAACGCCTGGATATGGGAGCACCAAGCCCTCAGCCGCGCCCGTTTTGTGGCCGGCAGCCCCGAAGTGGGGCGCAAATTTGAAACCATCCGCCGCCAAATCCTCAGCCTGCCGCGCGAAGAAAACCCGCTGCGGCAGGAAGTCGCCCAAATGCGCAGCAAAATGCTGCCCACCCACCCCGCCCGCGAAGACAACGTGAAATACGCCCGCGGCGGCGTGGTGGACGTGGAATTCATCGTGCAATTCTTCGTACTGCTCCATGCCCGGCAGTATCCCGAACTATTAGAAAACTACGGCAACATCGCCCTGCTTAATATGGCCGCCCGCCGCGGCCTGCTCAGCCAAGATGCCGCCGCGCGCACCGCCGCCGCCTACCGCCACTACCGCCAAGTGCAACACCGCCAGCAGCTGCACGGCGCGGGCGCAGTACAAGTGGACGACACCCTGCGCGAACACTACGAACAAGTGGCCGCACTGTGGCGCCAAGTGTTCGGCGAAGAGATTCGCTAAAACGAAAAGGCTACCTGAAAAGTTTCAGGTAGCCTTTTTACTTAGCGACATTACAGCGGCAAAGCTCGGTTTGAATCCTCCAAACGGCCTTTGCGCAGGGTTTCCAATTCGTCGAGCAGTTGCAGGATTAGCGCGGTGGCGGGCACGCTGGCTTCGAAGTCGCGGCTGATGCGGCGGGCGCGGCGGATGCGGGCGAGCTGCCAGCCGCTGAAACCGGCCTCGCGCGGGCTGCCCTGCACAGAAATGATTTCTTCCTCGATTACATTAACCACCCAATCGGTATCGCCGTCGCAGGCGCGTACGATTTCGTTGAAGGTGAGCTGAATATCTTGTTCGCGGTTCATGGTTTATCCTTTCACGCCGTAATGCTCGGCCAGCTGCTGCCAGGCTGCACGGTCGGCTTCGCTCATGGTTTCCGGCAGGGTGATGTTGATGATGAGGTAGAGGTCGCCGGCTTCTTTGGCGGGAATGCCTTTGCCTTTGAGGCGCAGGTTTTGGCCGCTGCGACTGTTGGCGGGAATGTTGATGTTGAGTTTGCCGGCGGGCGTGTCGATAGCGGTTTTGCCGCCGAGCGCGGCTATCCAAGGCATCACATCGATGCGCTGGTACACGTCTTTGCGGTTTTTCACATACAGCGTGTCGCTTTCGCGGAAGCGGATTTTTAAATAGAGGTCGCCGTTTGCGCCGCCGTTGAAGCCGGGCAGGCCTTGGCCGCGCAGGCGTATTTGCTGGCCTTCGCTGATGCCTTTGGGGATTTTCACCTGCAGGGTTTTACGCTCATAGGCCATTTGGCCGCCCGCGCCGAGGGTGGGCATATCGAGGCTGAGCGAGCGTTCGCCGCCGGTGTAGGCCGCGGCGAGGTCGATTGTCAGCTCGGCATGCTGGTCTTCGCCGGGGATGGGGCCAGTTTGGCGCTGGCGGCCTGCGCCGGCGTGGCCGAAGGCGGAGAAGATGTCGTCGAAACGGAAGTCGCCGCTGCCGAAGGGCTGGCCTTCGCCGAAGCGGCTGCTGTCGAAGTGGTAGTATTGCCCGAAGTCTTGGCCGGGGTCGAAACCGCCCGCGCCGCCGTGGGCGCTGCCGGCACGGCCGAAGGGGTTGGCCAGCATTTCATCGTATTCGGCGCGTTTGGCCTCGTCTTTCAGGGTGTTGTAGGCGAGGTTGATTTCGCTGGTTTTTTGGTCGGCATCGGGGTCTTTGCTGACATCGGGGTGGTATTGGCGCACCAGCTTGCGGTAGGCCTTTTTGATGTCGGCCAGGCTGGCATCTTTGGCCACGCCGAGGATGTCGTAGTAGGTTTTCTGGTTGGCACTCATAAATTGGATATTCCGTGGAATGGATAAAAATCAGGCGGCACCTCTTGGGATGAACGCGGGACTAGGGCTGGCTGAAAGCCGTAGGGCAGAGGTGCGCGGCTGTAAACACAGGAGAGAGATGGGGCTGGACATGGGGAAATCAATACGCGGTTTGCGGCGGGCAACCTCTTTTCCCACGCGAAAAGGCTTTCTTAATCAGGCTGTTTTGTTTGAGCAGTTGGGAAAGGCTACCTAAAAGTTTCAGGTAGCCTTTTTCGTCTGCATAAACATCGGTAGGGGGTGTGGCACAGCCACGCACGCAGTCGGAAGCTTCCCCTGCTATGTATGCTCAGCCGCCAGCTGCAATCTGGCGAACTCTAAAATAGTTGCAGGGTTAGTATTGGTGTTTTGTTGATTAGTCATTTTGTAGTCTCCGACTAAGATTAGATGGGATTAAAACTTTAATCGCAAAGGTAACTGTTCTCTGCTTGAATTCACTTTCCATAGGGCAGCGCATCCCCCTGCCCCAAGGATTCGGATTTTGATCAAGTTCGGAATAACCTAATGCTGGCACAAAAGCATACATCGTCTTCTCAGCCATCAATTCATTGGTTTTGGTATCGATAATCTTGATGGTTGTTCCGGCTATCCAATGTTTGCGGTTTTCCCAGGAAATATCGTTTTCGTAGGTAACGGCATAGCGGGCACGAGGATGGGGAGTGGGTTTCTGCTCCATAACCCAGTTTTGATCCTCTCTTTGCCTACTATAACGGATAACTAGACCGTTTTTTTGTAAGACATCAGCATAGATATACCTTGGGAAACTGCTCGTATAAGGTAAAAGAAACTCCTCAATATATGCCTCACGATCAAATTCGCTCTCTACCGCCGCATCCTCCCACATCTGGTCTTTCAGCGGGTTGTAGCTATTATCCTGATACTTCTCGTCATCCCCGCGCACTTTCAGCAGCAGGATGCCGTCCACATTGTCCGCCGTGCGGTAGATCTTCTCACCGGAGTTTTGGCACAGCTGGTCGAAGCGGGCTTTGGCCGGATCGTAGCGTTTGTGCCATTCGGCTTCTTCCGCTTTGGCTCGGCGTTCCATCTTGGCCTTTTCCCGCAGATCCCCAACGTAAGACAAGCCGAATACCAGCATGCCGGGCAATACCACCAAAAACGGATACTTTTTCACGAATTCGGGATTGGCCCGATAAAATATAACGCATGCTGCAATGGCCAGAACGATAAGGATGCCCCAATGAAACAGGCTGTAGAGGAAGAGAACATCGCGTGTGGTAATCATGAAGTATGCTGTCCTTTGCTTGTCTGACTAGGTTTTTAATCGGGCTGTCTATAAGGCTACCTGAAAAGATTCCCGCCGCAAAGCACGAACCGCATAACCATATAGCCACGCTGTTTGCTGAGCAGGCTACCTGAAAAACCGGAAACCTGTTTTTCAGGTAGCCTCTAAATCCATTAGCCGCCCTCCCAAACCGCGTGCTTGCGTTCCGCACGCACCCTGCATCTCACAACAGAAAGGCTACCTGAAAGTTTCAGGTAGCCTTTTCTCAGCGCATCACATTGCGCCAATCCTGTTCGAAATAATGCACCAGAATCTGCGTGTTCAAATAATTTGGCTGCACATCGCGGCGCGCCATGTCTGGCGGGAAGCGGAACATTTCGGCGGCGGTGTCGGCGTTTAGAAAGCGGGTGGGCACGCTGAATTGTGCGGGCACGGGGAAATCGGGCTCGCGGGCGGCCAGCACGAAGCCCCATTCGCCGAAGGAGGGCACATACACATGATAGGGCGCGGTGGCGAGCCCGGCGGCCTCCAGCGTGGCCACCACCGACCAATAGGCGTTCGGGGCGAAATAGGGCGAGGTGGATTGCACCACGATTTTGCCGCCGGGCGCGAGATGCCGCGCCACCAGCCGATACATGGGCACGGAATAGAGCTTGCCCAGCGAGAAGTTGGAGGGGTCGGGCAGGTCGATGATGATGACGTTGAACTTTTCCTGCGCCTGTTCCAGCCATTTGGCCGCGTCGTCGTTCACCACGCGCACTTTGGGGCTGGCGAGCGAGCCGGCGTTGAGGCGGCTTAATTCGGCGGAGGTGCGGAAGGTGCTGGTCATTTGCGGGTCGAGGTCGACCAGGGTGATGCCCTTCACCTGCGGGTATTTCAGCACTTCGCGCGCGGCCAGGCCGTCGCCGCCGCCCAGAATCAGCACGTTTTGCGCCTGCCCGCCCACCATCTGCATGGCGGGCAGCACGAGGGCTTCATGGTAGCGGGCTTCGTCGCGCGAGGAAAATTGCAGGTTGCCGTTGATGTAGAGGCGCAGGTCGTCGTGCCATTTGGTGATTATCAGGCGCTGGTAGGGCGAATGGCTTTCGTATACCACCGGGTCGCCGAAATAGCTTTGTTCGGCCAGAAAGGTGATGCGGTTGGCGGCGGCGAAGGCGGCCAGCAGGCAGGCCAGCACGATGCCGCCGCGCAGCTGGATGGCGCGGTAGCGCGGCAACTCTGCTTTGAAGGCGCGCGCGGTGAGCACGGCCACGGCAGCGTTGAGCAGGCCGAACAGCAGGGCGGAACGCGCCATGCCCAGCCGGGGTGCGAGCACCAGCGGAAACAGCAGCGACACGGCCAGCGCGCCCAGGTAGTCGAAGGTGAGCACTTTGGCCACCAGGTCTTTAAAGTCGGCCTGCCGCCGGTTCAGCACGCGCATCACCAGCGGGATTTCCATGCCCACCACGATGCCCACCACCAACACCAGCGCATACAGCAGCGTGCGGAACGGCGCGGCAGCCAGCCCGAAAACCACAAACAACACCAAGGCCGACACCCCGCCGATGATGCCCACCAGCAATTCGATTTCGATAAAGCGCGAAAGCGCGTCTTCATCGCGGATGTATTTGGTGAGGTGCGCGCCGATGCCCATGGCGAAGAGGTAGAGGCCGATGATGGAGGAAAACTGCAAAATGCTGTCGCCCAGCAAATAGCTGGCCAGCGCGGCAATGATGAGTTCATACGCCAGCCCGCAGCTGGCCACGATGAAGATGGAGATGATTAGGGTGCGGTCGGGTTTCATGTTTCAGGTAGCCTTGATGATGGGCTGAATTATATAGCTAAAGCCGTGCCTTTTTTCATCGGGCTTCTTACAGGGCCAGCAAAGGGATGCTCGGGAGCGAATGATGCAGGCTACCTGAAAATTAGCCAGCTGCCGCACACCTCACAAGCCGCATAAATAAAACGGCAAAGCAGGATGAACAACCGGCATTTGTATGGCATAATCAGCCGCATATCGCCGCTGCTGCGGTTTCTCTTTCCACCCTGATTGCAAAGGCAACCCATGAGCATTTCCCTGCAACAATATCTGTCGTATCTGCAATACCTGGCCGTGGGCCTGGGCATGACTGCGCTGTTTTCCGCCGTGTATCTGCGCATCACCCCGGCCGACGAATTGAAGCTGATTAAAAACGGCAACCTGGCCTGCGCGCTTTCCTTCGGCGGTGCACTCATCGGCTTTTGCCTGCCCTTAGCTTCCAGCATCACCCACAGTGTCGGGCTTTTGGATTTCGTGCTCTGGAGCTGGGCGGCCGCGGCGATTCAGATTGTGGTGTATTTCGCCGCCACCCGCCTCGTGCCCGATGCCGCCGGCGAGCTGGCCGGCAACAATGTGGCGGTGGGCGCGCTTTGTGCCGTGATTTCCGTAGCGGTGGGGCTGCTCAACGCCGCCTGTTTGGTATAGCAACGCGTACACAAAACAGGCTACCTGAAATTTGGTTTTGCCGGAATTTGCCCCATTTTAGCTGCGCAGTAATGCAGCTTTGGTTGCGCCAAGGTATTTGGCTGCCCCGTTGCAGCTATGCTTTCAGGTAGCCTTCCCCTTCTCCCTATCCATCAAGAAAGGAACCCCCATGCTGGGCAATTTCATCAAGAAGCAGTTTATCGACGTTATCGAATGGCCGAATCCCGAAGAAGGGCTGCTGATGTGGCGCTTCCCCGTGGCCGACCAGGAAATCCAAAACGGCGCCAGCCTCACCGTACGCGAAGCGCAGGTCGCCCTGTTTGTGGACGAAGGCAAAGCCGCCGACGTGTTCCAGCCCGGCCGCTACACGCTCACCACCCAAACCCTGCCCATCCTCACTAACCTGAAAAACTGGGATAAATTATTCCAGTCGCCCTTCAAATCCGACGTTTACTTCTTCAACACCCGCCAGCAGCTCGCCCGCCGCTGGGGCACTTCCCAGCCGGTGACCGTGCGCGATGCCGATTTCGGCGTGATCCAGCTGCGCTCCTTCGGCATGTATGCCTACCGCATCAGCGATCCCGCCGCCTTCTTCCGCGAAGTAACCGGCGTGGGCGCTTCCTACAGTGGCGAGCAGCTCGAACAGCAGCTGCGCAATCTCGCCATGACCCAGCTGGCCGCCGCCTTCGGCACCTCCGGCATCCCCTTCCTCGATATGGCCGCCAACCAAGTGCTGCTATCGCAGAAAATGAACGAGCTGCTGCTGCCTGAGTTTGCCAAACTCGGCCTCACGCTGGAAAACTTCACCGTGGAAAGCGTGAGCCTGCCCGAAAACGTGCAAAAAGCGCTGGACAGCAAAATGTCGATGGGCATCATCGGCGATATGGGCAAATTCACCCAATACCAAACCGCCACCGCCATCCCGATGGCCGCGCAAAACGAAGGCAGCATCGCCGGCATCGGTGCCGGACTCGGCGTGGGCGCGGGTATCGGCCAGGCCATGGCTGGCGCCATGAGTGGCATGACGCAGCCCCAACAGCCTGCCCAAGCCGCGCCCGCTCCTACCGACCAGCCTGCCGCTCCGGCTGCTGAAGACCCGCAAGCCAAGCTGGCCAAACTCAAAACCCTGCTCGACGGCAACCTGATTTCCGCCGAAGACTACGAAAAAGCTAAAGCCGAAGTGCTCAAACAGCTGATTGGTTGATCAGCTGAGGCTATCTGAAAGCATCATCCGTAAGCTTTCAGGTAGCCTCAAATGCGGCTTAAAGGCTACCTGAAAGCCAAATCCCACCATCATGCCAACCACAAACCCCGTACAAGTCATCGCCAAACATCTGCAAACCCGGCCCAGCATTCTCGATTTTGCAGAGGAATTGCAAACCATTGCCGACTTGCAGGCCGTTGCGCCCGAGCAGGCTGCCGCCGATTGGGATGCGTTCAGCGCCGTGGTGAGCCGCCTCCGCGATTCGCACCAAATCAACGGCATTTTCTGCCTGACGCCGCAAAACCAGCCTGTCTTTCTCAAGTTTGCAGGCTACCTGAAAACTGTTACCCAGCTGGCCGGCCGTGATGATGCCCGTTTGTGTGACGGCTTCGACCTAACAGCCGCCGAGATTGCTGCAAAATTTGCCGCCAAACCGCCCGCCCCTTAGGAACCCATCATGAGCGAACCCTTCTTTAAAACCGACTGCCCCAGCTGCGGCGCGCCCGTGCACGCGCATTCGGCCACGGCGGTTACGCTGGTGTGCGGCTTCTGCCACAGCCTGTTGGTGCGCCAGGGCGCAGGCATCATCGACAGCGGCCGCGATTCCGCCCTGTTGGAAGACTTCAGCCCGCTGCAAATTGGCACCTCTGGCACGTTTGCCAACCGCCCGTTTGCCATCATCGGCCGCCTGCAGGCCAAATACGATGCCGGCATGTGGAACGAGTGGTATGTGCAGTTTGAAGACGGCAACAACGGCTGGCTCTCCGAATCGGGCGACCAATACGTCTTCACCCTGCCCGCTGCCGAGCCCTTGCAGGAAATCCCCGAATTTTCCGGCCTGGTGGCCGGCCGCAGCAGCCTGCTATACCGCAACAAACGCTTTTGGGCGGCCGACGTGCGCGATATCGTGCTGGAGCAGGCCGCCGCACAGGGCGAGCTGCCCTTTGCCGTGCCGCCGCAGATGAAAAACCAAGTGGCCGACTGGCGCTGCGAACAAATTTTCCTCACGCTGGATTACGCCTCTTCCCCACCCGAAGTGTTTGTGGGGCAAGGGGTGAAGCTGGCCGACTTACAACTTGGCAATACGCGCAGCAGCGAGCAGGTGGCCGATAGCGCCGGCCGGCTCAAAGGCACACGCCAAGCCGAAAGCTGCCCGAACTGCGGCTCGCCGGTGCAATGGATTACCGGCCTCACACCTTCCATCCTCTGCCCCAGCTGCGGCAGCAGCCTGGATGCGGCGGAAGGCAAGCTGGAATTGCTGGAAGCCAACAACAGGCGCGAGGCGCAGGCTGATGCGTTCACCCTGAAAATCGGTTCGGAAGCCCGTATCAACAACCGCACCTACACCCTCATCGGCGCGGTGCGCAAAGACGAATTGGAGCCGGAAGATGCGTTCAATCTGATGTTCGGCCAAAAGCCGCTCGGCATCGTGCCCGTCGGGCGGTGGACGGAATACCTGCTCTTCGAGCCGCAGGCCGGCTTTATGTGGCTGGTGGAAAGCGGCGACGGCGAATGGAGCGTGTCGGAAACGCTTAACGTGTGGCCGCGCCTGTATGGCGATTTGTTCCAACCGCAAGGCCTGCCCAAACTCTACGATTACGGCGGCCGCGTGGTCTTCGCTGCCGGTGCGTTTTACTGGCATATCCGCCAAGGCGACGTGGATTTCTACAGCGACTATCGCCACAACAGCAACGGCAAACTTTGTGCCGAATGCAACCGGCACGAAGCGGCCTGGAGCCAAAGCACCACCATTCCCTATCGCACCGTGCGCCGCTGGTTCGGAGACACGAACGACACCCCGCAATACAGCGCCGATATGCGCCCGGACGAGCCATCACGTTGGCTGATGCTGCTGCTCACCACCATATTCGTGGTGATCAATCTGCCCGCCTGGATCAGTATGTTCGTTACCGAAGAAGATATCAGCCTGGCCGCATTCGTATCGGCCATGGTGCTGTATTTCCTGGTTAAGCGCGGCAATATATTCACCGAAAGCGATGATGAAGAGTAAGCCATGTCGAAAAACACCTACCTTATCCTCAGCATAGTCGCCATCCTCGGCAGCACAGTATTCAACTACGCCTCTCTTGGTGACATGAGCAAATACCAAAGGAGCAGCAGCCCCCCCAATTTTCGCTCCTTCGGCGGCTCTCACAGCGGTGGCGGGTACTCATCCGGCGGGTGGCACAAATGAGCCACAGTCCCGGTAGCCACGGCCTGCTTGATTTATACGGCTGCCCGCCCGAATTACTGCGCAACGAAGGCTACCTGAAAAACGCATTGGAGCATATCGCCCGCCACATCGGCGCCACCGTGCTCGAAAGCCGTTTCCACACCTTCGGCGGCGAAGGCGGCGTAACCGGCGTGCTGCTCTTGGCCGAATCCCACCTCAGCATCCACACCTGGCCCGAACACGGCTTCGCCGCCATCGACATCTTCCTCTGCGGCCGCCTACGGCCCGAAGCGGCGAAAGAAACGCTGCAACACGCCCTAAAGGCCGAACGCAGCGTTTGGCAAACCCATCCGCGCGGCAGCGAGCTATAAGGCTTGCCGCAGATAAGTGGCAGGAGGAAGAAAGGCTACCTGAAACCTTAAACAGGTTTCGCTCTTAACCATGTGTTTGACTAAATAGCGCAGTAGCAACGCGCCCTACCTGGTTTGCCCGCTAACAAAAAGGCTACCTGAAAATTTTCAGGTAGCCTTTTTAGCGTTCAAATCAAACCATCAACGTTTGTGCGACTGATCCACGGCAGCAGTGAAGAGCACGTCGGTGGAGGAGTTGAGGGCAGTTTCGGCGGAGTCTTGAATCACGCCGATGATGAAGCCCACGCCCACCACCTGCATGGCAATGTCGTTGGGGATGTTAAACAGGCTGCAGGCCATGGGGATCAGCAGCAGCGAGCCGCCGGCCACGCCGGATGCGCCGCAGGCGCCGATGGCGGCGATCACGCTCAGCAGCAATGCTGTCCAGAAATCCACGGCGATGCCCAAGGTGTGCACCGCGGCCATGGTGAGCACGGTGATGGTGATGGCTGCACCGGCCATATTGATGGTGGCGCCCAGCGGGATGGATACGGAATAAGTGTCTTCATGCAGGCCGAGTTTTTTCGCCAAAGCCATGTTCACGGGGATGTTGGCGGCGGAAGAGCGGGTGAAGAAGGCGGTTACGCCGCTTTCGCGCAGGCAGGTGAACACCAGCGGGAAGGGGTTGCGGCGGGTTTGGGTGAACACGATGATGGGGTTCACCACCAGCGCCACAAACAGCATCGCGCCCAGCAATACGGCCAACAGGTGCAGGTAGAAGCCCAGTTTGTCGAAGCCTTCTTTCACGATGGTAAGCAGCACCAGCCCGAAAATGCCCAAGGGGGCGAAGCGGATAACGCCGCGCACCACTTTAGAAATGGCTTCGGCCACGTCGTTGATTAGGGTGCGGGTGTGCTCGCTGGCTTGGCGGAACGCCGTGCCGAGCACCAAGGCCCAGGCGAGGATGCCGATGTAGTTGGCATCGGCCAGCGCCTGAATTGGGTTGGACACCAGGTTCATCAGCAGATGGCGCATCACTTCGCCGATGCCGGTGGGCGCTTCATTGCTGGCTGCTTCCACGCCGCTGAGCAAGAGCTGCGAAGGGAACAGGAAGCTCGCACCCACGGCCACCACGGCGGCGGCAAACGTGCCCACCAAATACAGCACCAAAATCGGGCGGATATTGGTGGGGTTGCCGCTGCGGTGCTGCGAGATGGCGGCAGTGACCAAGGCAAACACCAAAATCGGCGCCACCGCTTTGAGCGCGCCCACAAACAGGCTGCCCAAAATCGCACCGATTTCCACCACTGCGTCGGCAGCGGCGGTGTTGCGCACCAGTACGCCCACCAAAATGCCGAGCACGAGGCCGATGGCAATCTGCGTTACCAGCCCCAGGCTGGTGAAAAAGCCGAACGGGCTTTTCCTTTGAGTGTTGTTTTGCATACGAATCCCTAGGTTGTGTGGTTGTCTATAGCCAAAGCCCCGTGCTTGTTAACGCATCAGCCTACTTCAGCCATGGTTCCGGGCGGAAAAAGTTTAGTCTAACAGAAACGAACGTATCAGCACAAATATTTACTGACAGCGTTTCCTCACGCAAGCTGCCTGTGGCGGGGAGAGCGAGTTTTTCAGGTAGCCTTTGGGCGGATAGGGGCTACCTGAAACACACAATAACAGACCGTTTGGATAATCAAACTCAACCATCCCTTTCAGGTAGCCTTAGCCGGCTGGATTTCTTTTGCCTGCCTTTACTATAAAACGTAAGGCAAAAATGCTAATATGCCGCAGTTTGCCGCACACACACCGGCTTGATGTTTACCGATTGCAGATTGCCCATGAAAACCCCTCTGTTTCCCCTTGCCGTAATTGCCGCCTTGCTGCTGAGCCTGCCCGCCCGTGCCGACGGCAAAGCAGGGGAGGCAGCTGCCAATTCGGTGCAAAAAAATAAAGAAAAAGAATCGATCGAGCAGCCCACCACGGTTAATCCCAACAAACTGCCTTTCCCCATTTCCATCAATGCGCCTGCCGATTTGGCCGCACTTTTGCGCGAACATCTTTCCATTATCAACCGCCAAACCGAGCCGGACGCGGATATTGATTATGAACAAATGCAGTTTCTGGCCGAGGAAGCGCCGGACGAAATCAAACAGATTGTGCGTTCGCAAGGCTATTTCCGCGCCGATATTCAGGTAGCCCCGCATGGCCGCGGTTGGCGCATCACGGTAAAACCCGGGCCGCGCACGCAGGTGAGCGATGTGGAAGTGTCGATTGTGGGCAAGGTGTTGGAAGACGGCGAGCTGGCCACCTACTATAAACGCGCCATGGCCAACTGGGCCTTGCCGGTGGGCCAGCCGTTTGTAAACAGCGAGTGGAGCAGCAGCAAAGACTCGGTGCTCTCTGCCGTACGCCGCTATAAATATCCGCTGGCCTCGCTCACCGAAAGCCGCGCCACCATCAACCCACAAACCAGCCAAGCCGTGCTCTCTGTGAGCGTAGACAGCAAACAGCCAGTGTATTTCGGCGATATTCAAGTGAGCGGCAACGAGCGTTACCCTGCCTCGGTGATTACCGGCATGGCGCAGTTTAAGCCCGGCGAACCCTACGATTTCGATAAAATCCTGGATTACCAACAGGCACTGGAACAAGACAGCCACTACAGCCGCGCGCAGGTGGAGGCCGATTTCTCCAAAATGGTGGACGACCACGTTCCGCTGTTGGTGTCGGTGAGCGAAGTGCCGCGCCAGAAATTCGATATCGGCCTGCGCTACGATTCCAAAGACGGCCCCGGCATCCGCCTAGGCTACGAACACTACAACGTGTTCAACCGAGGCTATGTGTTTGCCGGCGCCACCGACGTAAACCGCTACGAAAAAAGCGCCAGCGTCGGTCTGAGCCAACCGCGCAACAGCAACGGCTGGTATTGGACAGGCAACATCGCCTACAACAGCTCCACCACGCAGAAGCTGGATAAAAACACCCTCCAATCCGGCATCTGGCGCGTACGCGACCGCAACGGCATCGAGGCGCGCTTCGGGCTGGAATACATCACCGAATCACGCCACGTTGTGGGCGGCCCGGACTTCGGCCGCAGCAATGTGCTGATGCTTACCGCCGCCTGGCGCCGCCAAAACATCGAAACCCTGCTGCGCCCGGCCAACGGCTATTATTTGGAAGGCAAGGTAGGTTCCACCGTCGGCTCTCTCGGCTCGTCCGCCGTGGTGCAGCGCGTGCACGGCCGCGCCGGCTACTATTTCACGCCTGAAGAACACAAAACCATCGGCACCTTCATCGCACGCGGCGAACTGGGCTACACCCATTCCAACCAAGATTTGGATGTGCCCTCCGTATTGCTGTTCCGCAGCGGCGGTGCCAACAGCGTGCGCGGCTACGAGCAAGACAGTATCGGCCTGAAAGGCCCGAACAATTCCGTGCTGCCCGACCGCGCCTTGGCCGTGGCCAGCTTCGAATATCAAAAACCGATCGGCAAAAACTTCGCGTTGGCGCTGTTTCACGACATGGGCTCGGTGAGCCACAACTTCACCAACATGAACTGGCATCACGGCAGCGGCGTCGGCCTGCGCTGGTTTAGCCCGATTGCCCCCTTCTCCTTCGATTTGGCCTACGGCCACCAAGACCGTAAACTGCGCTGGCACATCAGCCTGGGAACCCGATTCTAAATGACCGACACCGCCCTACCCGTTGATTCCGACACCCTGCCGCCCAAAGCTGAAAATGAAGCCGCTGCCGGCAACACTCCGCCGAAGAAGCCGCGCCGCCGCTGGCTACGCCGCCTGCTTTCCGCCTTTTTGCTGCTGCTCACACTTCTGGTGGCCGCCGTGGTGTGGCTGGTGGGCACCGAATCCGGCCTACGTTTCGGCATCACCAAAATTCCTGCCTGGTTCGGCGTGAACATCAGCGTGAAGGAATTGAACGGCAGCCTGTGGCGCGGCTTTCAAGGCAGCGGTATTCAGGTAGCCACCGAGGGTACCGATTTAGACATCAGCAGCGTGGCGCTGCAATGGCAGCCTAATGAATTGTGGCACCGGCAGCTGCACGTCAAGCGCTTGGCCGCCGGCGACATCCGCATCATCAGCAAGTCCACCCCGCCCAAAGAAGACCACCCGCCGATGAGGCTACCTGAAAGCGTGGATTTACCCTTGGGCGTACAGATCGAGAAAATCGAAGTCGGCCGCATCCTGCTGGGCAAAAGCAACAACCCGGTGGTGGAATCCGGCGCGGTCAGCTACCAGTTCGACCACCAAAACCACAAACTCAACATCGTTTCCCTGCGCCTGCCCTGGCACAATTTCAGCGGCAGCGCCACGCTCAACACCGCCACGCCCTTCAAGCTCGACGGCCAAATCGTGGGCAGCGGCGAATTGGACGGCAAACAAGCCGACAGCGCCGTGGCCATGAACGGCAGCCTGCAAAACCCCGAGCTGCTCGTCCAGCTGGACAACGGCGATTCCCACTTTGCCGTAAACGGCAAACTGCGCCCCTTCGAGCCGCTGCTCAACCGCAAAATCGTCAACCTCAACATCGACGGCCGCCAAATCAACCCCGAATGGTTCGATCCCTCCCTGCCCGCCGCCGATTTGGTGTTCAACCTCGCGCTTAATCCCGCCGAAGAAGCCGACACCCTCGCCGGCCTGCTCGAAGTGCGCAACCAAGCCCCCGCACCCATCAACGGCAACGGCATCCCCGTAGCCGGCATCAACGGCAAACTCAAAGTGGACACCAGCGGCAAACTGCATCTGGACAATGTCGATACCGAGCTGGCCGCCGGCGGCCGCATCACTTTCAACGGCAACATCGACAGCGCCAACCAAAACATGGCCGTAGATGCCGCCGTGCAGCAATTCAAACTGCAAGACATCCTCAAACAAAAGCTCGACCTCAGCCTAGACGGCGACATCAAGCTTTCAGGTAGCCTCGGCAGCCCGCAGGCCGATTGGCAGATTAAAGCCGGCCAAACCGCCACCAGCGGTACTTTCCAGCTGCTCACCGACAAAACCAACCGCCAGCGCAGCATCAGTCTGCAACAAGTGAAAATCACCCCCGCAAACGGCGGCGAAATGCAAGGCGAAGCCCTGTTTGAGCTCTTCCAAGGCCGCAAAATCACCGCCCGCGTCGACAGCACCCGCTTCAATCCCGCCGCCGTGCTGGCCGATTTGCCGCAAGGCAGCGTGAACGGCAGCGTGAAGCTCGACGGCAGCCTGGCCGACCAGCCCAACCTGCACCTCCTACTCGATTGGCAAAACAGCCAGCTCTCCGGCGCCCCCCTCGCCGGCAAGGCCGACCTGCGCTATCAAAACGACCACCTGCCCAAAGCCGACCTCCACCTCCTGCTTGGGAACAACCGCATCCACGCCGACGGCAGCTTCGGCAAAGCGGGCGACCGCCTCAACCTCGACGTCGACGCGCCCAACCTCAACCTCTTCGGCTTCGGCCTTACAGGCTACCTGAAAGCCCAAGGCTTCCTTTCCGGCGACCCCGCCAAGCTCACTGCCGACTTGCACGGCCACGCCGACAGCCTCGCCGTACAAAACGCCGTGCGCATCACCCGCCTCGATTTCGACCTCAAAGGCTCGCCCGACCTCAACCAGCCGCTCAACATCAAGCTCGACGGCCGGCAAATCCACATCGGCAGCACCCAAATCGACAACATCAGCCTCAACGCCAACGGCAGCGGCAAAAGCCACAGCATCACCGGCAACAGCAGCCTCAGCCTCAGCGGCAAGCCCTTCCGCCTCAATCTGGCCGCCAACGGCGGGCTGAACAACGAACAGCAATGGAACGGCCGCATCGGCCAGCTCGACATCGGCGGCGCCTTCAACCTCAAGCTGCTCAACCCCATCCAAATCGAAGCCGGCGCCAAACGCGTGCGCCTCGACAACGCCCGCTGGGCCGCCATGGGCGGCAGCCTCAACCTGCACAATTTCGTGTGGGAAAAACAAAGCGGCATCAGCAGCAAAGGCAACGCCGCCAACCTGCACCTGCAAGAGCTGGACAACCTGATCGGCCTGGGCAAAGACGACAAATCCGTCAAGCTGCAGCTCGTGGTGGCCGGCGATTGGGACTTGCGCTACAGCCGCGACGCCACAGGCTACCTGAAACTCACCCAGCAATCCGGCGACGTGGTTATCCCCTACCGCCAGCAGGCATTGGGCTTGGGCAACCTCGTGCTCGACACCCGCTTCCACAGCGGCCGCATCGACAACCGCCTCACCGGCAAAACCCGCTACGGCACGCTCGACGCCGCCGTGGCCGTGAGCCAGCAGTTCGGCAACGCCATCAGCCAAGCCCCGCTTTCAGGCTACCTGAAACTCGACATCCCCGAGCTCGACGCCATCCGCAACCTCCTGCCCGGCGGCATGAGCGCCAAAGGCGCGCTCGCTATCGACACCACCGTGTCCGGCAGCGTGGGCGAGCCCCGCCTCAACGGCACCGCCACCGGCAAAAACCTCTACTACCGCGACCGCAACACCGGCGTGATTCTGGATAACGGCAGCCTCAGCTCCCGCTTCCAAGGCCGCGACTGGGTGATCGACTCGCTCAAATTCACCCGCAAAGACGGCAGCGTCGAGCTCAAAGGCCGCGTCAACCTCACCGGCACCACCCCCGACGTAGACGTCAACGCCCAATTCGCCCGCTACCCCATCCTCGACAACCCCAACCGTAAGCTCACCCTCAGCGGCAACAGCCGCCTGCTCTACAACCCCGGGCGCGGCATGGCGCTCAACGGCGAGCTCAAAGTGGATAGCGGCCACTTCGGCTTCCAAAAATCCAGCATGCCCGGGCTTGACGACGACGTAGTGGTGCTCGGCGAAGAAAAACCCGCCGAAACCACCACCGCCACCCCCATCGAGATGAACCTCACCCTCGACTTGAACGACAACTTCCGCTTCAGCGGCCAAGGGCTGGACGTCTTGCTCGGCGGCCAGCTCACCCTCAGCGCCAAACCCAAAGAAAACCTGCGCGCCGTGGGTACCGTAAACATCGTGCGCGGCCAATACAAAGCCTACGGCCAAGACCTCGTCATCAACAAAGGCCACATCTCCTTCGTCGGCTCCATCGCCTCGCCCAACCTCAACCTGCGCGCCACCCGCAAATACTCCCCCGTGGGCGCCGGCGTGGAAGTGCTCGGCAGCCTCGACAACCCGCGCGTAAGCCTCGTCTCCAGCGAGCCGATGAGCGACAAAGACAAACTCTCCTGGCTCATCCTCGGCCGCGCCAGCAGCGGCAACGAAAGCGACGAAGCCACCGTGGCCGCCGCCGCCGGCGCCTTCCTGGCCGGCAACATCAACGACAAAATCGGCCTCCTCGACGACTTCGGCATGACCACCCGCCGCACCCGCAACACCCAAACCGGCGAGCTCAACCCCGCCGAACAAGTCATCACCTTCGGCAAGCGCATCACCAACGAGCTCTACCTGGGCTACGAATACAGCGTAACCAGCGCCAACCAGGCCGTGAAGCTGATCTGGCAAATCAATAGCGCCCTGCAGGTCATCAGCCGCGTCGGCACCGATTCCGTGAGCGGCGAAGTGCGCTACACCGTCCGCTTCGATTAAGCCGCCGTCCGGCCAAGCCGCCGCAGGATTTCGGCTTGGATAACGTTTCAGGTAGCCTCCGCCAATGCGCGGCAGGCTACCTGAAAATAAATAGCGGTAAGTCGTAGGTTTGCATTTTTCAGGTAGCCTCTACCCCCGAGCATGGAGAACATCATGAAGAAAGCTCTGTTTTTCTTAATCGGCGCCCCCTTTTTTGTCTGGCTGTTTATTTTTGCCGCCAAATACGCCATTTTCGGCTCGGATCCTCATCCGCCGCGCACTTGGCAGGAAGAAGTGCGGCTGAGCGACGGCACGGTGATTCTCACCGAACGCTATGCCAACTGGGAGCGCCCGGGCAGCCTTGCCCGCCAGAGCATTAAGGTTATCGATGCCAAAGGCTTGGATACTCCGCCGGAGTGGTCGGATAAGTGGCAGCTGCTAATCTTGGATCGGGATAAACAAGGCGTATGGAATCTCATTGTTCGCCCAGGCCTTTGCTACGATTGGAACGAAACCTTCGCCTATCGCCAATATCAAGCCATCAATGGCCGCTGGCAACGGGTAGAGTTTGACAAGACCCTGCATGGGCGTCCGGCAAATTTGGAAGGGGATATTTATGCACAGCTTAAGAATATGCCGAGATTTATAGCGGTGAACGAAAAACAATTTACTCCAACCGAACCCCACCCCGAGGTGAGCAAGCCGCTAGATGATTTTTCTTGGCGAGGAGTAAATATCCACGCACTCTCCGGATGCGACTTATACTGCTGGCTGTATGGCGAGAATAACGCGGGTGTCCGTTGTGAAAAATACGGATTCTGCGAACAGCCCGGCAACGCAAACAAACCGCAGTGCTACCGATACCGGGAAACACCGAATACCCTTACGCCCCCGCCGTTTCCTGCCTCCGCGTCCGGTTTTCAGTCAGCCTCCGCCCCGCAATAAGGCTACCTGAAAAAACAGGCGGTTCCCATAACGGCACGGCTCAACCCCGGCTTTGCCGAAACATCATTTTCAGGTAGCCTCTACCTCGTCCAAAGGCTACCTGAAACCGTTTCCCACAGCCCGGGCATTCGTGCCCGATACCCGTTCCCCACTTCACCCAAGCTAAATTTTCAGGTAGCCTCTCCCCACCCAAAGGCTACCTGAAACGCTTTATCCAATCATGCTCCCCGCCCTCTACCGCCTGCTCACCCGCCTCCTCGGCCGCCCGCTGGCCCGCCACCTGCTCGCCAAGCGCAGCCGCCGCTCCCCCGCCTATCTGCTGCATCAAGGCGAGCGTTTCGGCAAGCCGCTGGATAATCCTGTGCAGCACGCCATTTGGGTGCACGCCGTGTCTGTGGGCGAAACCCGAGCCGCCGTGCCGCTGGTGCAGGCCTTGCGCCGCCGTTTTCCCGATGCCCCGCTGCTGCTCACGCAAATGACGCCCACCGGCCGCGCCACCGCCGAGAGCCTGTTTCCCGATGCCCAATGCCGCTACCTGCCCTACGACCACCCGGCTTGGACAGCCGCCTTCCTCGCCCAGCACAAGCCGCGTTTCGGCATCATCATGGAAACCGAAATCTGGCCGAACCTGCTGGCTGCCTGCCGCGCGGCCAGTCTGCCCGTGTTCCTGGCCAACGCCCGTCTCTCCGAGCAATCCGCGCAGGGCTACCGCCGCTGGCCGTCCCTGTTTGCCCCCGCCCTGCAATCCTTCCGCCGCGTGCTCGCCCAAACCGAAGCCGATGCCGAGCGCCTGCGCGGCATCGGCGCGGAAAACGTGCTGGTGTGCGGCAATACCAAATACGACATCGCCCCGCCCGCAGCCATGCACGAGCTGGCCGCGGCGTTTAAACAGCGCATCGGCGGCCGCCCCGTTGTGGTGTGCGCCAGCACGCGGTTTCATCAAAACCAAGACGAAGCGCTGCTGCTGCTGCACGAGTGGCGGCAGTATCGCGGCGATGCGCTCTTGGTAATCGTGCCGCGCCATCCCGAGCGCTTCGATGCCGTGGCCGAAGGCGCAGCGGCACTCGGCCTGCGCGTGCAGCGGCGCAGCGACGAAGCTCCCGTGCGCCCCGATACGCAAGTGTGGCTGGGCGACAGCATGGGCGAGCTGTTCGCCTACTATCTGGCCGCCGATCTGGCCTTTGTGGGCGGCAGCCTGGTGGACACCGGCTGTCAAAACATCATCGAACCCATCGCCTGCGGCAAACCCGCCCTGTTCGGCTATTCCACCTACAACTTCGCCGCCGCCTGCGCAGGCGCATTGGCCGCAGGCGCCGCGCTTCAGGTCGCCACCCCGGCCGAATGGTACGCCGCCGTACAACGCTGGCTGGCCAACCCCGCCGAACGCGAACGCTTCTCCGCCCAAGCCGCCGGCTTTATCCAAGCCCACCAAGGCGCGAGCGAGCGGATTGCCGAAGCCGTGTGTGCGGCTTTGGATGAGGCTACCTGAAAACGGAGCGAAGCGAAGTTTCTGCGAAGCTAAAACGCCAGCTTCAACGAAGTTAAACAAGGTTTCCGAAAAAAGCTGAGTTTCTGTGAAGCTAACGTTTCAGGTAGCCCCATAGCGTGATGCCAAAAGGACGATGAGATGGAACAAAGTAAGCTGCAGACAACCGTTCCCGCCAAACCGCCTTACCCGTGGCGGGTGCCGATTATTTACGCCTTATTGGGCGGGCCGTTGGGGGCGTGGCTGCTGGCTTGTTACTACTTATGGCTGCAAAGCGGCTGGCTTTCCCAAGTCGGTTTGGCTGAAGTGATTGATGCAATGTGGGGATTGGTGCTGTGGGGATATGTGTTCGGCGGCATCCCCACGCTGCTGACCGGCTTGCTGTCCATGCGGCTGCGCCTGCACCGCACGGCAAAAGGTGTGGCCTGCGCGGTGGTGATGGGCGCGGTGCTGTCATTGTTATGGTTTGTGGTAATAAACTGGGATGTCAGCACGTTGTATAGCCGCCCGCAAACATTGTTGATGAAAATGCTGGTTATAATGAGCTGCGGCGCAGCCAGTTCGCTGATTTTGTCGGCATTTCTGCCCAAACCGCAGCCGCAATAAATCGGGCATCCATGCCCTGCTGCTCATAGGCTACCTGAAAGCATGAGCCGCAATGAAATGAAGATTTTCAGGTAACCTTTCCCCTACTTCCCCGTTTCCAAAGAAAGGTCTTCCCATGCTTCTCTACCATCATCTCCCAGCTGCACGTTATTCCGAAGCCGTGGTAGCCAACGGTTTCGTTTTCCTCTCCGGCCAAGTGCCCACCAACCCCGCAGCCGATATCGAAGCGCAAACCGCA
>ERZ772764.506-NODE-506-length-26952-cov-31.449381_pt1 | contig 26952 bp, 26 predicted proteins | sample MGYA00512163_ERZ772764 | MGnify/ENA primary metagenome ERZ772764 (study PRJEB29015, sample SAMEA2737903) | human oral metagenome | biome: human oral; feature: human-associated habitat; material: dental | place: China | collected 2094 ... | reverse complement strand
CAGAGCGTCTCCATGGTAAGGAGAAGGTCAAGGGTTCGATTCCCTTTCGGGGCTCTGGTCGCGGCCCAGGCCGCGACCGTTGCGGCGGGGTAGCTCAGCTGGTCAGAGCGCACGACTCATAATCGTGAGGTCGCGGGTTCGAGCCCCGCCCCCGCTACCGATAACCGACAGGTCGCTCGCGACACCAACAGCAAACGAGGGAAGTACCGTGGCAAGCAAGTCCCAGGACGTTCGCCCCAAGATCACTCTGGCGTGCTCGGAGTGCAAGGAGCGCAACTACATCACGAAGAAGAACCGCCGCAACACGCCCGACAGGCTCGAGCTGGCGAAGTTCTGCCCGCGCTGCAGGAAGTCGACGCGCCACCGCGAGACCCGCTGAGCGCGTCGCCCGCCGCCCCGAGGAGTGATCTCCTCGGGGTTCTTCTTATAGGCGGGATGTGGGGCATCTCATTCCCCCTGCGCCTGCTCGTCGGCCCCCCGGCTGTGTCCGCGGCGCCGGGGCGAGGGGCCCGGGCCGTGGGCCGCGGGCGCGGCGCTGATGAGGGACAGGAGCGGGAGGTAGTGGTCCTCGATGGCCTCCTTGTAGGCGTCGACGTCCCCCGACTCGCAGGCGCGCAGGATCGCCGCGTGCGCCTCGGCGCTGGCCAGGAGGTGCTCCTCGCTGGCTGTCTCCAGTTGCGGGGCGAGCGCCTGGTAGATCAGCCACATCGCCGAGACGAGCTGCGACATCAGGGGGTTGTGCAGGGACTCGAGCAGGGCGGAGTGGAAGGCGATGTCCTCGGCCAGTGAGGTCCTGCCCGCTCGCGCCTTGGCGCGCATGGCGTCGGCGAGGTCCCACAGCCGGGGGTCGCGCTTGCCCTTCATGGCGGCCAGGAGCCCGGGGGCGATGCCGAGGTCCAGGGCGCGCCGGGTGTCGATGATCGAGCGCAGGGACTGGATCCCGTTGATCTCGTCGAGGGCGGAGCGCAGGACCAGTGTCTCGACCAGGGGCTGCAGGGACATGGTGCCGACGTAGGAGCCCGAGCCCTGCCGCACTGTGACGATGTCGAGGGCCTCGAGTTTGCGCAGGGCCTCGCGCACGGAGGAGCGCGACACGCCGAGGTCGGCGCACAGGGACGCCTCGGTGGGCAGGCGGTCGCCGGTGCGCAGGCCGTGCTGCAGGATGTAGGCCTTGATCGCGTCCATCGTCGCGGTGGAGCGCGTGTCGGCCGCAGGCGCGTTATCGTTCTGCAACCGTATCGACGAGATTGCGGCCTCTATGGCTTGCGTTGATTTGTCTGACAACATACGATCATCCTAACGGAGCGGGAACACCGCACATCCACCTTTCTCGAAGATGAGGAGAGAAAATTGCGAATCCGCAAGTCCCTCGCATCGGATGCGGCCGTCGCGGCGGCGGCACTGGTGCTCACTGCCTGCGGTGGCGGACAGACTTCGTCCACGCCTCAGACTAGCGGTGCGGGGCCCACCGGCGAAATCAACGTCGGCGTCGCCTACGCGACCACCGACTACGGGCCGGTCACCACATCGGCCCTGGCGCTGGGCACCAACTGGCACGTGCTGGAGGGGCTCTACGCCTTCGACATGGTCGACTATTCGGTGCGGCCAGCCCTGGCCAAGGGGGATCCCGTGGAGGTCTCCGCCACCGAGTACGAGGTCGCCCTGCGCGACGGGGCGAAGTTCTCCGACGGGAACGCGGTCACGGCCAACGACGTCGTCGCCTCCTACGAGAGGGCCGTGGACCCCACCTCCATCTACAAGCAGTTCTTCACCTTCGTCGACTCCGTCACCGCCAAGGACAGCGCCACGGTCACCATCAAGCTGAAGCACCCCTTCTCAATGCTCAAGGACCGCTTCACCAACGTGCGCGTCGCCCCCGCCTCCATGGACGCGGACGCGCTCAAGGCTCAGCCGGTCGGCTCTGGCCCCTACAAGTACGAGAGCATCTCGCCGACCGAGGTCACCGCCGTCCCCAACGACCAGTACAACGGGTCGGTGCCCGCCACCGCCGCCAGGATCCGCTGGCACGTCCTCAAGGACGACTCCGCGCGCCTGTCCGCGGCCATCAGCGGCACGGTGGACATCATGGAGGCCGTCCCCTCCAGCGCCGTCCACCAGCTCAGGGCGGCCGGGTGGGCCGTCGAGGCGGTCCCCGGGTACAACAACCCCTTCCTCATGTTCAACACCACGAAGGCCCCCTTCGACAAGCCCGAGGTGCGCCAGGCGGTCCTCAGGGCCATCGACCGCCAGAAGCTGGTCGACGGCCCGATGGAGGGCCAGGCCGTCGTCGCCACGTCCTTCCTGCCCGAGTCCAGCCCCGCCCACAAGAAGCCCGCCACCGACCTGGGCCACGATCCGCAAGCGGCCAAGAAGCAGCTGGCCGACGCGGGCGCCGTGGGAACCGAGATCACCCTCACCACCACCGACCACCCGTGGATCGCCAACCTCGTCCCGCAGGTGAAGGCGGACCTGGAGGCCCTCGGCCTGACCGTCAAGGTCGATCCCCTCGCCGACCCCTACACCAGCGCGACCGACGTCGACGAGCCCGGCTACGACATCGTCATGGCCCCCGGCGACCCGTCCGTGTTCGGCATGGACCCCGGCATCATCATGTCCTGGTGGAACGGCGACAACATCTGGACCCAGAAGCGCGACTCCTGGGCGAAGACCGCGCCCGACGCCTTCCGGTCCTTCCAGGGCATCGTCGAGGAGACGGTGCAGCTGGAGCCCGACGACCCCGCCGCGCTCGCCAAGTGGGGCCAGGCCCAGGACCTCCTGGCGGAGCAGGCCGTCATCTACCCCCTGTTCCACCGCAAGATGCTCACGGCCTACAAGCCGGGCAAAGTGGCCGACTTCAGCCCCATCGCCGCCACAGGCCTGCAGCTGCTCGGTGTGAGCGCCAAGTGACGCCGCACGAGACACGCACCCGGGAGCTCCGGGGGCCCTCCCCCCGCCGCTCCACCCACCCCACACGAAGGAATGAAATGAAATCACAGATCCGCGGCGTGGTTCCGCCGCTCGCCATCCCGCTCAAGGACGGGTCGCTCGACACCGCCTCCCTGGAGCGCCACATCAACCGCATGATCGACGCCGGCGTCCACGGGCTCTTCGTGTCCGGGTCGTCGGGAGAGGTCGCCTTCTCCACCGACGCGCGGCGCGACCAGGTCCTCGCCGAGGCCCTCCGCGTCGTCGACGGGCGAGTCCCCGTCCTGGCGGGCGTCATCGACACGGAGACGGAAAGGGTCATCGAGCACATCCGCCGCGCCGAGGACTCCGGCGCGACGGGCGTCGTGGCCACCGCCCCCTTCTACGCCCTCGGCGGCGAGGCCGAGGTCGAGCGCCACTTCCGCCTCCTGGCGGAGAACACCGGATTGGAGCTGTGGGCCTACGACATCCCCGTGTGCGTGCACACGAAGCTGTCCCCCGACCTGCTGCTGCGCCTGGGCAGTGACGGCGTCCTCGCCGGCGTCAAGGACTCCTCCGGCGACGACGTCTCCTTCCGGTGGCTGTCCCTGGCCAACGAGGCGGCCGGGCACCCCCTGCGCCTGCTCACCGGCCACGAGGTCGTCGTCGACGGCGCCTACATGTCGGGCGCCGACGGCTCGGTGCCCGGTCTGGGCAACGTCGACCCCCACGGCTACGTGCGCCAGTGGCAGGCCTACGAGCGCCGCGACTGGGAGGCCGTGCGCGCCGAGCAGGACCGACTGGCCGAGCTCATGCGGATCGTCCAGGTGAAGGGCGTCCAGGGCTTCGGCGCCGGGATCGGCGCCTTCAAGACGGCCATGATGCTCCTGGGCGTGTTCGACACGAACGAGATGCCGCGCCCGGTCGCCGCCCTGGAGGGCGACAACGTCGAGTGGGTCGCCTCGGTGCTCCGGGGCACGGGGCTGCTGGCCGGTTGACGGGGCCGGGGCGGGGGCGGCGCCGCCCCCGCCCCGGGAGCAGGAGGAGGAGGCCGTGATGGAGGCCAGTGGAGGCGCCCCGTCCGCGCGGGGGCCATGGGAACTTGAGGACGAGGGCGCGCGGGAGCCCGCCGCGCGCCAGGTGCTCGCCCTCGACATAGGGGGGACGAAGGTGGCGTGGGGCCTGGTACGGGTCCGCGCGCGCCGCCTCAGCGCCTCCCAGCGGGGCTCGGTCCCCACTTCGGCCTGGGAGGGCGGCCCCGAGGTGGCGCGCCGCGTCACGGAGCTGGCCCGGCGCCTCATCGCGGACGACCCGGGCATCGACGGGATCGGCGTGGCCAGCGCGGGGGTGGTCGATCCCGCCTCGGGCGCCATCGTCTCGGCCACGGGCACGATGCCGGGCTGGGCGGGCACGCCCCTGGGGGCCGCGCTCGCGGAGGCGACGGGCCGTCCGGTGGCCGTCCTCAACGACGTGCACGCCCACGGCCTGGGTGAGGCCGTCCTGGGGGCAGCGCGCGGCTTCGGGACCGTCCTGTCCTTCGCGGTGGGGACCGGGCTGGGGGGCGCGCTGGTCCACCACGGGTCGGTGTTCCAGGGCGACCACCACATCGCGGGCCACTTCGGGCACATCCACCACCATTTCGCGCCGGACATGGAGTGCTCCTGCGGGCGCTCGGGCCACATCGAGGCGTTCTGCTCGGGTTCGGGCATCGTCCGGTGGTACAACTCCCTGCGCGGCGGCGCCGACCCGCAGGCCCGCGACGGGCGGGGCCTGCAGGAGTTGGCCGACGGCGGTAACGCCCTGGCGGCCACGTGCTTCGAGCGCTCGGGCTACGCCCTGGGCGAGGCCATCGCCTCGTTGTCGAACTGCGTGGATCCCGGTGCCGTCGTCCTGTCGGGGTCGATGACCAAGTCGGGTCCGCGCTGGTGGAAGGCCCTCCGGCTGGGTTACGCGGCGGGGGCGATGACGCCCTTGGCGGGCGTCCCGCTGCTGCCCGGCGCCCTGGGGGGAGACGCCCCCCTGCTGGGGGCCGCCCTCGAGTTGTTGTCACGTGAGCACTAGTGGCCGCAAGGCCAATCGTGGAAGGAAGAAGACCATGACACATCCTTTGATCGCTTCGCTGCGCGGCCGTTTGATCGTTTCCGTGCAGGCGTACCCCGGCGAGCCCATGCGCCACCCCGAGACGATGGCGCAGATCGCGCGCGCCGCTGAGATCGGGGGCGCCGCCGCGATCCGCTGCCAGGGGCTGTCGGACATCTCGGCCATCAAGGGCCGCGTGCAGGTGCCCGTCATCGGCCTGTGGAAGGAGGGGCACGACGGCGTCTACATCACCCCGAGCCTGCGCCACGCGCGGGCGTGCGTGATGGCGGGCGCGGACGTCGTCGCCATCGACGCCACCGACCGCCCCCGCGCCGACGGGCGCGACTACGCCCAGACCGTCGCCGAGTTGAAGCGGGAAGGGGCCCTGGTCATGGCGGACTGCGGGTCCTTGGAGGACGCCAGGCGCGCCGTCGAGGCGGGTTCCGACATCGTCTCGACGACGCTGGCGGGCTACACGGGGGACCGCGGGAAGACCGAGGGGCCGGACTTGGAGCTGCTGGCCGGCATCGTCCAGGAGTTCCCCGGTGTGCCGGTGATCTGCGAGGGCCGCGTCCACACGCCCGGGGACGCCGCGGCGGCCATCGGTGCGGGCGCTTTCGCCGTCATCGTCGGCACGGGCATCACGCACCCCACGTCCATCACCGGCTGGTTCAAGGCGGCGGTCGAGGGAGCCCGGGCCTGACCCCGTGGCGGCGGACGCGGGGTCGGCCCCGTCCGCCGGAGGGGAGCCGCCGCGCCACCGCCACTGCCCGCATTCGTGTGGGCGGCGGCGGTGGCGCGTATCCGGCCCAGTGGGGCTGGATCGTGGAGCGCTCGTGCGCGCAACGGTATAATTCCGAGATGTCGCGTCGCGTTCGTCCGGTATGTGGAACAGGTTTCGCCTACCGGGGCGCAGTGGATAGATTGGGGGGCACTCGCCCGTCGGCGCGGCGGGCCTGGTTCTCGTTGCGCTACGGCGCGGCGGTGCGAGGGTCATCCGACAACGGGGAAGGGTGGGCGCGATGGCGGACGTCTATGTGGAAGCAGGCGACCTGGAGAGGTTGCGCAGAGGGGTCGACGAGGTGGCCGACGGATTGGCGCAGGTGCGCGTGGGCGACGAGGCGGGGTACCTGCCGGCCGGGATGGTCGGCAGTGATAGCGCTTCCGTGGTGATGGGGGCGTGCAACACGATCGACGGGCTCGTTGAGGGCGTCGCGGAGGCCCTGCGGGACTATTCGTCCAACGTCGGTGAGACCATCGCGCAATTCGCCGCCACGGAGGACGCCAACACTGTGGCGTTCCAGAATATTGCCAACTCTTCGGGGGTGAGCTGATGGTCGCGTGGAGTGATGTCCTGCTCTGGCGCGCCGCGCACATCGAGACGGTCCAGGACGACGCCTCGGCTGCGAGGAAGGCGGCCAGGGAGCAAGTGCAGGAGTTGGAGGCCCATTACAACCGGATCGCGTCCCAGGGGTTGGCGATCGACGCTATGCGGCAGGCCCTGTCGCGTGTGCAGGACGAGCTGGATCATGCGGTCAACGCGATCAGCGCGTACATGCTGGCCTGCGCGGAGGCCATTGACGGCGTCCGCGTCGTCGAGGCGAAGGTGAAGAGCGCGTTGGAGATCTCCGAGGAGATCGGCTGCACCATCCGCGACGACGGCAGCGTCAGCATTCCTTACATCGATTTGAGTGATGCGGTGCGATTCGAAAAGATGGCTGTTCTGCAGGGCAAGTACTACGACTTGCAGATGTGCATTGCTGATGCTCTGTCGATCGCCCGCAAGGTGGACGAGGAGTTGCGCAGGAAGCTGCAGGAGTTGGCCGAGGACAGGTTCGAGCAGAACGGTCCGAAAGAGGGGCGCCACTCGGCGTCCCCGGGGCTTCCCGACGACGCGGACGAGTCGTGGTCCCCGTCGGAGGTGAGCGCGTGGTGGGGCGCCCTGACCGATGAGGAGCGCCAGGCGTGCATCGAGTGCGATCCTTTGAAGTACGGCAACCTGGACGGGATCGACATGGCGTCGCGCGACAAGGCGAACCGGATGGCCCTGTACGGCTACGACACGGGCGGGAACGCCAGCATCCGGTTGGGGAGCACGGGCCTGTTGCAGCAGGCGCAGGACAAGTTCGACCAGGCGCAGGCCGCGTACGACGATTGCGTGGGCGCGCACGGCCTGTTCAGTGACGAGGCCATGGCCCTCAAGGCGGAGCGGGACCGCGCCGGGAGGGATCTGGCCGACTTGCAGAAGATCGACGAGCGGCTGCGCAAAGGTGCCGGGGAGGACGGCGAGCCCGTGTCCCTGCTCGCCCTGGACACGTCGGGGGAGCAGGTGAAGGCGGCTGTGGCTGTGGGGGATGTGGACCACGCCCAGCACGTCGCGAACTTCACCCCGGGCATGGGAACCAATGTGCGCGACTCGCTGGACAACTACGTGGACGTCGCCGACCGCATGCGCGATAACACTGTCGAGCAAGCGAATATTGAGCCATCGGATGTTGCGGTGGTGGCGTGGTTGAACTACGACGCCCCGACGGACATCACGAAGACCTGGGACACGGATGTGGCCAGCACGGAGAAGGCGCGCGCGGGGGCTGACCGTTTGGCGGGGTTCCTCACGGGTGTGCGCTCGTGGCGCGACGAGCAGCGCGGGTCCTTGCACCTGACCAGTGTGTCCCACTCCTACGGGTCCACCACCGCCGGTTTCGCGATGCGGCAGATGGGCGAGGGGGTTGTGGACGACCACATCTACCTGGCCTCCCCGGGCAGCGCGGCGTATACGGTGGGGGCGCTGGGGGTTGATCCCTCCCACGTGTGGGTCTCCGCCGTCCCCGAGGGCGACATGGTGCAGGGGATGGGCCCGGATGTGACCTTCGGACGGAATCCCGAGCAGTTGGAGGGCATCCAGCACCTGTCGGGGGACGCCACGGGGGCACAGGGGTACGATCCCCAGCCTTCGTCGCCGGTCGCGAACCACTCCTCCTACTTCGCCCCGCCCAAGCCAGGGGAGCGCAATGAGGCGTTCGATGACGTCTGCCGCGTCTTGGGGGGTGCGAAGTGAGCGGCCGTGTGTTCGCCAGGGCCGCTGGTGTTCTTGTGTGCGGGGTGCTGTTGGTGTCGGGGTGCGGGGTGGTTCCGCGGTCGCAGACGCCGCAGGAGGCGTTGGGTGTGCCGCAGGCGGAGACGCCTTTTGCGCAGCGCGAGTCGATCGAGGAGTACTTGCGCACGGTGGAGCCCGCGATGGCGCGGTTCGTGCACGCGTTGGCGCAGAAGGGCGGCGGGGTGATCGGGGTGGCTCGTCGGCGTTACTTCAACGCGTGCACTGACCGTGGCCCCGGTAAAGAGGAGGGGTGGGCGTTCGGGACCGAGCTGCTTTACATCTCGTCGTTGACGGATGAGGACATCGAGGATGCCGCGTCGCAGTACTTGTCGGTGCTGCCGTTGTACAAGGGGACGAGAGGGGATGTGCAGAAGGACGGGTCCTTTGTGCTGCGTAGCGGGGATGCCGCCAATGGTGGCGAGTTGCAAGTCAACTATTTTCCAAATGATCGGTCCTCCATGCACTACGAGTCGAGGTGCCGTCCCTCGGACGGGTCGATGGGGGACCTGAACGAGTACGCGCCGCTCACTGTGGAGGAGGCGTTCCCCGATATGGTGGTCTACCCGGCCTTCGACAAGGACACGAAGCAGCCGAACACGCCCCCGCCCGCGCGGGGCGCCTCCAGCCAGTCGGGCCAGCCAGCCCAGTCGGGCGGTTCCGGCGACGGGTCGGGGGAGGACCAGTGAGCGCGCGGGGGAAATGGGGCGCGGTGGGCCGGTGGCGGGCACTGCGCCGACTCTGGCCGCCGTGCTTCTGCCCGCGCCGCGTTCTGGTGAGAGGAGGCGCGAAATGAGTGGCCGCCTGCTCGCCAGGGCTGCTGGTGTGCTTGTGTGCGGGGTGCTGTTGGTGTCGGGGTGTGGGTTGGTTCCCCGGTCGCAGACTCCGCAGGAGGCGTTGGGTGTGCCGCAGGCGGAGACGCCTTTTGCGCAGCGTGAGTCGATCGAGGAGTACTTGCGCACGGTGGAGCCCGTGATGGCGCGGTTCGTGCACGCTCTCGCTGAGAAGGAGGGCGTGATCGGGGTCAATGATCGGCGTTACTTCAACGCGTGCACTGACCGTGGCCCCGGTAAAGAGGAGGGGTGGGCGTTCGGGACAGAAGTATTCTACATCTCGTCTTTGACGGATGAGGACATCGAGGACGCCGCTTCGCAGTACTTGTCGGTGCTGCCGTCGTACAAGGGGACGAGAGGGGACGTGCAGAAGGACGGCTCTTTCATCCTGCGTAGCGGGGATGCCGCCAATGGCGGTGAGTTGTCGGTCTACTACTTCCCGGATGATCGCTCCTCCATCCGCTACGAGTCGGGGTGCCGTCCGTCGGATGAGTCGATGGGGGACCTGAACGAGTACGTGCCGCCCACGGTCGAGGATGCCTTCCCCGATATGGTGGTCTACCCGGCGTTCGACGAGGACACCAAGAAGCCGAACACGCCCCCGCCCGCGCGGGGCGCCTCCGGCCAGTCGGGCCAGCCTGCCCAGTCGGGCGGTTCCGATGACGGGTCGGGGGAGGACCAGTGAGCGCGCGCCGGACATGGGGCGTGGTCCTCGCCGCCCTGCTGCTGGTCGGGTGCGCGCCCGTCTCGCCGCACGAAGGAGCACCGACCGCGCCACCGACGACGGGGGTGGCGTCCGCCTCGGACGCTGCGGGGACGGACGACGGGCAGTCGGCCCGGCAGGGGGACGCCACCGCGGACGTGATGCGCGGGGTCACCCTCGACGGCGTCGATGACCTCGGCGCGGCGGAGCGGGCTATCGACGCGCTCCCCTTCACCGCCACGGTCCGCCTGGTCACCGACCCGGAGCGCGGCCCCGACGACTACCAGGAGGCGATCACCGCGCTGTCCTCCCGGGCGCGCCTGGTCGTGCAACTGGTCGATTCCACCGCCATGGCCGGCCTGGGAGTCGAAGAGGCCCGGTCGAGGGCGCGCGCCTTCGTGGAGCGCTACGCCGGGCAGGTCGAGGTGTGGGAGGTCGGCAACGAGGTCAACGGCGCTTGGGCGGGCACCGGACCCCAGGAGATCAACGCGAAGGTGCTGGCGATGGCAGAGCAGGTGAGGGCAGCCGGCGAGCCCACGGCGATCACCGTGAACCTGTGGAGCCGCCCCGACTGCTACGAGGAGGAATGGGAGGACGAGGCCGCCTACCTCGCCACGGTTCCCGCGCCCCTGGCTGGAGCCATCGACTACGCGTTCCTCAGCGCCTATGAGACCGCTTGCGACCCCGTTCAGCGCCCCAGCGCCGCCGAGGTCGGGGACGCGTTGGAGGCCCTGGGCGCCGCGTTCCCGAACGCCCGGCTCGGCATCGGCGAGATCGGAGCCCAGCGCGGCGAGGACAGTGATAGCGGGCACACCATCTCCGAGCCCACGCGGGACGAGAAGATCGCGGTCGCGAGGCGGTGGATTGGCATGAACGGCCAACTCGCGCAGCGTTTCGGCGACCGGTACGTGGGCGGCTGGTTCTGGTGGTACTTCCGCCAGGACGTCGCCGAGGCGCCCGCGGGCGAGTCGATAGGCGGGGAGCTGGCGGACCTGCTGGGCGCCCTGTGATTCCGTGACTCCGAGGCGCCCGGTGTTCCTGTGTGGGCGGACCGCCGCTCCTGCCGGGCGCCGGTCGTCCCTGTTGGACTGCCCGCCGTCCCCTCTTCGCGCCCGGAGTCCCCGTTCCGCACCCGGCGGCGCGGCGGAGCGCCGCTGCACCCCGTCATGGCCGGGGTGTGGTGTCGAGGAGTGTTTGGACGAGGTCGGCGCCTTCGGGTTGTGCGAGGAGTTGGCGATCAGCGGGGTGGGTGTTGAAGTGGTCGAGGAGGGCGTCGAGTTGGGTGAGGGAGGTGGCGGGGCAGTCGAACTTGACGGTGTAGGTCAGTTTGGGGATTGAGGGGTCGGGATGTATATCTGTGCCTGTCAGGTCCGTCGTTCCTACGCGGGCGTTGTCGGTCCAGGGGATTCGGACCTCGCCTTGCAGGGGCGAGGCGGTGATGGTCAGGGCGTGGGGCGACAGGGTGAAGGACTGTTTGGGCATCAGAAGGGCGCGCAGACTCATAGACCGTTGCTGGGTGCACACGTAGCCGACGGTGGCGGGGCCGGTTGCCACTAGGAACGCGTGGACGGGGTAGCCGGTGATGAACCCGTAGACCATGGTCCCGGCGGCGATCGCGTAGTACGCGCAGACCATGAAGAACATGACATACCGGAAAGCGTTCGTTCCGGGGATCTCCACCTGGGTCGTGAACACCGCCCGGGGCCTGCGGCGGGCCACGTAGGTGAGAACGACCGCCATGGGGATCAGAGGGGCGAAGAACGCCGCGATGAAGACGTACCCGGTGCGCAGGTACTCGTAGTGCAGCACCCTGTGCATGGCAGCCAGCAGGGCAACGCCGAGCATCCCGACGAGGAAGATCCCGCCAGCGATAGGTCCCAGAAGGCGCGTTTTTCTATCCGATTCCGCCGGATTTTTCGGCTCGGGCAGGGGCGCCTGACGTTTCCTGTAACGCATTACCAGTTGGCGAGGCCGAGGTGGTAGGGCAGGTGCCAGAAGGTTTCGTCGAAGCGTTCGCGCCACTCCAGGGGCACTGCCTTCTCGTAAAGTGCTCCCACACCGGCGGTAACGACCCAAGCGGCGATGAGGGCAACACCGACCCCTGCGGTTGCTCCAAGGGCGGCGGCACCTTCCGAGAGCGCTGTACCTGCCGCTGCTCCTGTCACCGCTGATCCTGCTGCTTCTCCGGCTGCTGCGTCGGCGGCCATTCCGGCACCTTGGGCCAGGGCGGTTTGGCCGGGGGTGTCGGATGTGGCGATGTCGTAGGCCAGGGTCGCGTAGCCGATGCCCGCCACTGCTGTCCCCACGCCTTGGGCACGGGTGCGCCCGGCGCGGAAGTCGGCTCGCGCCTCGAGGGCGTTCTTGACGGCCTCGTCCATGACGGGGCGCACCACATGGGAGGCCCCTTTGCCCTGCCTGCCGACTTCGGCGGCAGCCTTGTCCATCTGCAGCTCCAATGTTTGGGCTTTCCTGGCGAATCTCTGGTCCACGGCGTCGAGCGTCAACTGCCACGGGCGGTCGGCTATGCCCTGGACCTCCTGGTCGAAGTACTTCGCGAACAGCAGTTCGCAGCTCTCGATCTGCAAGGGCCGCAAGTGCTTGTTGATCCAGTCCTCCAAGTCCGACCAGACCTGTTCCACCCGAATGATCAGGGTGCGGTAGTAATCGTGGTTGTTCGCCGCCGCGTCCCATTCGCGGCACGCGTCCTCCCAGGCCCACCAATCCTCGATGGGTGTTCCCTGCGGGGGTTCTTGGGGCTCGGGCGGCAGCGGGGGCGGGCACATGATGTCGTAGTCGTCACGGATCTCCAGTCCGAGCATTTCGGCGTCGTGACGGATCGTCTCCATGTCCCTGTAGTGGTAGTCGAGCTGCTGGGCGTAGGCGCGCAGCACCTCATAAGCGCGGTAATGGCGGTCGGACAAGTTGCCGGCGGACAGGCGCAGTTTGCCCAGCATCTCCTCGTACGCGTTGGCCGTCTCCCCCATCCAGTACTCCGGGTTCCGCAGGAGGTTGCCGGTCATCTCGACAACGGCGTCGGAGACCTTGCTGTACGCCTCGTAGAACCACGCCGCGACATCGCGGACGCTGTCGGGATTGCACGGAATGCGCGTGTCGATCGAAGTGGTCTGCACTTCCAGGGAAGTCCCGATCCCACCGGTGTCAGCCATGTCATAGCTCCTGTTTCAGAGTCTCGAACGCACCGGCCACGTTCTCCTCCGTTTCCAACTGCGCCACTATCAGGGCGCGGAGGTTGTCCTCGATCCTCCTGGCGCGCGAGGCGAACAGGCCCAGATCCATGCTCTGGGAGCCGATCAGATCGAGGATGTCAGTCTGCGCGATCCCGCCGTCGAGCTCGGTGGGCGCGGCCCTGCCGCACGTTTCCGCGTCCTCGGCGATGTACCCGTATTTCGTCGCCATGTTGTTCAGCAGGTCGAAGGTGATGCGCAGATCAGTGCTCATCGCGCCCGCCCATCCGCGCCTCCGGTTCGATCTAGTGGTCGACGCTGAGGTGGTCGAAACGCAGGTCCTCCTTGATGCGGGGCAACTGGTCCGTCATGATGAGCGCCCACCCCTGGTCTTCGCCCAGGCAGTCGAGCAGGCGGTCCAAGGACGTGTGCGCCAGCAGTACGCGCGTGCCGTCCTCCACATTCGCCACAACGACCTGCACCTGTCTTGTGGAGTCCTATCCAACCGGCACGTACAGGGCCGGAGAGGCTGCATCCGGATGAGTATTGCGCGACATACTGTTCATAATTTCAAGCTACCATTGACCGATTGGGAAAAGGAAGCCCTTCCGGAGAACGGAACACGGTGTCCGCCCCCACCCCGGCTGTCCCCGCCCCGCCCGCGCCTGCGACTAGGCTTGTCCTCCATGAGCACACGCCTTTCCTCCCTGACCACGCTGCGCGTCGGCGGCCCCGTCGACTCCTACACCGTGGCCGATTCCCGCGAAGACCTCATCAGCCGGGTGCGCGCCGCCGACGCCGGAGGCGGGCCCCTGTTGATCATCGGTGGCGGGTCGAACCTGCTCGCCGCCGACGCCCCCTTCAACGGGGTGGTCGTACGGGACGGGCGCCACGAGACGCGCGTCCTCGGGGAGGGCGGCTGCGCCGGGACTGCGGCGGAGGACGGCGCCCCCGGCGGTGTCCTCGTGCGTGCCAGTGCCGGGACCCCCTGGGATGCCTTCGTGTCGTGGACCCTCGACCAGGGGCTGTCCGGGCTGGAGGCGCTGTCCGGGATCCCCGGCACAGTGGGGGCCTCCCCCGTGCAGAACGTCGGGGCCTACGGGCACGAGGTCGCCGAGACCCTCGACCACGTGCTCGTGTGGGACCGGCAGGAGGAGCGCGAGGCGCGCCTGAGCGCCGAGGACCTGGGATTCGGCTACCGCACCTCGGTCATCAAGCGCTCCCTGTCCGCCGACTGGGGGCCGACGGGGCGGTGGGTGGTCCTCGACGCCGTCTTCCGCCTCGAGCGCTCAGCCCTGTCCGCACCGGTCCTCTACGGCGAGCTCGCCCGTCGGATCGGCGCCCGCGCGGGGGAGAGGGCGCAGGCGCGCCTCGTGCGCGAAGCGGTGCTCGCCCTGAGGGCGGGCAAGGGCATGGTCCTCGACGACGCCGACCACGACACGTGGAGCGCCGGCTCCTTCTTCACGAACCCCATCCTCAGTGCCGACGAGGCGGACGCCCTGCCCGCGGGCGCCCCGCGCTTCCCCGCGGGTGACGGCCGGGTCAAGACCAGTGCCGCGTGGCTCATCGACCACGCGGGCTTCACGAAGGGCTTCGCGCTGCCCGAGGCGGGGGATCCGCCCCGCGCCTCCCTGTCCACGAAGCACGTCCTGGCCCTCACGAACAGGGGAGGGGCGGCGGCCTCGGACATCGAGGCCCTGGCGCGCGCGGTGCGCGCCGGGGTGCGCCGCGCCTACGGCGTCGACCTGGTGCCCGAGCCCGTTGCGGTCGGCATCGCCTGGTAGCCGCAGCCGCTTTCTTGGAAGCCGCAGCTGCCGGGTGGCCTCGGCGCCGACTGGGCTGCGGTGACTGCGCTGCGCCGACGAGGGCTCCGGGCGCGGACTGCGGTTACCGCCGGGTGGCCTCGGCGCCGACTGGGCTGTGCCGACGACGGCCCCTGGGGCGCGGACTGCGGTGACTGCCGGGTGGCCCCGGGTGCGGCCGCCGGCGCGCGTTATCGGCATGAGCGCGCGTTGTCCGCACCGACGCGCGTTGTTGACAATCTGCATGGGATATCGGCACCGACGCGCGTTGTTGACACCAGCGCGCGTTATACCCCCCTCGCGGTGTCGACAACCCCCTCACGATGTCAACGACCCCCTCACGGTGCCGACAACGCGCGTCCGTATCGACAACGCGCCCTCGAACTCGCGCCCGGGCCGACAACGCGCGTCCACACCCAAGGGGGGCGCCCGCGCTAAGGCCGGGCGCGCTGCGGACACGATCAACGTGGACACGGCCGACAACGCGCGTCCACACCAGGGGGAGCACCCGCGCCAGGGCCAGGCCCCAGGAGGACTGCTCCGGATCGCGCACCACCCCCTCGGAGTACGCACACAAGGACCCCGATTTAAGAAACACGCACCGCACACAAGGGCGGGATCAAGCCCTTGTGTGCGGCCCAGTGTTGCTTAATTCCCTCCCTTGTGTGCGGCACCAGCGGACACGGACACCGAAAAAGGACGGAGCGAAGGAGCAGACCCACCAACCAACGGCGAAGCAAACCAGCAAACCGGCCAACCCGCGAAGAAAGGGGCGGTTAACCGCATGGGGCCCCGCCCGCACCACCTGGGAAGTCGCGCCCGCACCACCTGGGGGCCCGTGCCCGCACCCCTTCGCAGGAACCCCCTGGGCCCCTCAAGCGGCTGCGGGCGGTGCCGCCAGCCACTCCTCGATCCGGGCGAACCAGCGGAGCTTGAAGGAGGACGGGGCCAGGGAGGCCTCGATGGACTGGCGCGCCAAACCCGCCAACTCGCGGTCGGACAACCCGAAGGCGTCGCGCGCCTGGGCGTACTGCTCCACCAGGCGCGACCGGAACAGCAGGGGGTCGTCGGCGCTGAGGGCCACGGTCGCGCCCGCGGAGATCAACGACGGCAGCGGCACCTGCGAGAAGTCCGTGTACACCCCCAGGTGGACGTTCGAGGTGGGGCACACCTCGAAGGCCACGCCCTCGGAGATCAGGCGGTCGAGCAGGCCCGGGTCCTCCGCTGTGCGCACCCCGTGCCCGATCCTGCGGGGGTTGAGGGCGGCCACGACCTCGCGGATCGACTCCGGCCCCGCCAGCTCGCCGCCGTGGGGGACCCCCACCAGGCCCGCGCGCCTCGCGATCCTGAAGGCGGGCGCGAAGTCCGCGGTGGCCCCCACCCTCTCGTCGTTCGACAAGCCGAAGCCCACGACCTGGCCCGGCCCGTCCCCCGCGTACTGGGAGGCCAGGCGCGCCAGCACCCGCGCGTCCAAGGGGTGGCGGATCCGGGAGGCGGCGACGATCAGCCCCACGTCCACGCCTGTGTCGGCCGAGGCGGCGCGCGCCTCGTCCATCACGATCTCCAGGGCGGGGGTGATCCCGCCGACCCACGGCGCGTAACTGGTCGGATCCACTTGGAGCTCGACGCGCACAGAGCCCTCGGCGGCCTCGTCCTCCATGGTCTCGCGCACCAGGCGCCGCATCGTCGCCTCTGAGCGCACCAGGTGGCGCGCCGAGTCGTAGGCGCGCTGGAAGCGGAACCAGCCGCGCCCGTCGGCGGGCATGTTCATCGGGTCGATGTACAGCAGGTGCGGGGGCAGGCGCACCTGCTGCTCGCGCGCGATGTCCACCAGCGTCGAGGGGCGCATCGCCCCCGTGAAGTGCAGGTGCAGGTGCGCTTTGGGCAGTGCGGCCAGGTCGCGGCGCCCCGGGGGAGTGGGCACGGGCGCTGTGAGGTCGGGGACGGCGCGGACGTCCATTCCCTCAGTGCTCACCCAGCCACGCGATGATGTCGCGGATCAGGCCGGGGCCCTCGGGCTCGTTGAGGAGCTCGTGGTAGGCGCCGTCGATGACGCGCAGGCGGATGTCGAGACCGGGGTTGGCGGCCTCCGCCTCGGCGACGAAGTCCCGCGACGCCGCCAGGTCGGCCATCCGGTCCGCGGAGCCGTGCATCACGAGGATCGGCGTGCGGGCCAGGTGCGCGTGGCGCAGCACCTCGTCCCCCTGGATGACCATCGTCACCCCGGTGAGCAGTTGCACGCCGCCGTGGTAGCACAGCGGATCCGCGTCGAAGGCTTGCTGCACCTGCGGGTCGCGCGACAGGGGCGACTCCCCGCCCGTGGGTTCGGGCGGGCGGACCACCAGTGAGGGCAGCAGGCGCGCCAGCGGCGCCGCCTTGCGGGCCAACGAGGCGGAGGCGGGCGGCAGGGGGCGCATGGCGGGGGCGGACAGGACGGTGCCGCGCAGGCGCTCGGGGTCGATGAGCGTCGAGGCCGCGGTGACCACGCCGCCCATGGAGTGCCCGAAGAGGAACAGATCCGGCGTGCGCGCCCCGGCCAGCGCGAGTCGCCGCATCGCCAGGTGGTCGCGGATCAGCGCGCCCGCGTCCACGCGCCCCCGCGGCCCCCCGGAGGTGCCGTGGCCCGTGTGGTCGTAGAAGGCGATGTCGTAGCCCGCGCCGACCAGCGCTTCCTGCAGAGGCAGGTAGCGGCCCGAGTGCTCCCCGTACCCGTGGGAGATCAGGACCGTCCCCCGGGGGCTGCCGGTGTCGGCGAGGCGGCGGACGAGCCTGCGCGCGTCGGCGCTCATGACAGCAGCTCCTGGACGCGCCCGATGCCCTCGACCAGGTCGTCGTCGGCCAGGGCGTAGGAGAAGCGCAGGAACCCGGACCGGCCGAACGCCTCGCCGGGAACGGCGGCGACCTCCACCTCGTCCAGGATCAAGTCGGCCAGCTCCGAGGACGTGGTGGCGGTGCGGCCGCGGATCGGGCGGCCCAACAGCCGGTCGACGCCGACGTAGGCGTAGAACGCGCCCTTGGGCGTGGGCACGTCCAGGCCGTCGATCTGGCGCAGCATGTCGATGATGGTGCGGCGGCGCCGGTCGAAGGCGGCGCGCATCTCGTGCACCGCGCCGAGGGGGCCCGAGACGGCCGCCTGGGCGGCGCACTGGGCGATGTTGTTGACGTTGCTGGTCAAGTGCGACTGGAACGAGGTGGCGGCTGCGACGACGTCGGCGGGCCCCATCATCCAGCCGACGCGCCACCCGGTCATCGCGTAGGTCTTCGCCACGCCGTTGAGGATGACGGCCTGGTCGGCCAGTTCGGGCACGAGGGCCACGATGTGGGCCGTCTGGGCGTCCTCGTACAGCAGGTGCTCGTAGATCTCGTCGGAGATCACCCAGATGCCGTGCTCGAGCGCCCACTGGCCGATCGCGGTCAGTTCGGCGGGGGTGTAGACGCTGCCCGTCGGGTTCGACGGCGAGCACATCAGGAGCACCTTGGTGCGTTCGGTGCGTGCCGCCTCGAGCTGGTCGACGGTGACCTTGTAGTCCTGGTCGGCGCCGGCGAACACCTCGATGGGCGTGGCCCCCGCCAGCTTGACGACCTCGGGGTAGGTCGTCCAGTAGGGGGTGGGCAGGATCGCCTCGTCGCCGGGCCCCAGCAGGGCGGCGAAGGCCTGGAACACCGCCTGCTTGCCGCCGTTGGTGACGACGACGTCGGCGGGGGAGACCTCGTAGCCGGAGTCGCGCAGGGTCTTGGCGGCGATGGCCTCGCGCAGTGCGGGCAGGCCCGCGGCGGGGGTGTAGCGGTGCATCGCGGGGTCGCGGGCGGCGCGGACCGCGGCCTCGACGATGTAGTCGGGCGTGGGGAAGTCGGGCTCGCCGGCCCCGAAGCCGATGACGGGCCGGCCGGCGGCTTTGAGCGCCTTGGCCTTCGCGTCGACGGCCAGGGTCGCCGAGGGCGTGATGGCGGTGAAACGGGCAGAGACACGTGATGCGGGCGTAGGAGTCATTTCCCCATCGTGCCACGAGGCGGCGCGCGGGAGTGGGCAGTGCGCAGAATGGACAGGTGAGCTACATCTCAACATGGGGTGCTTTGTCGGTATTCCAGTGGAAAGGGCGGCGCGCTGGCCGGGTCCGCTGGACAGTGCGAGCCCCGATCCCCTACACTCGCTCAGGCAGGTTCGCCTGCTTAGGGCAGTGGCGCAATTGGTAGCGCACCGGTCTCCAAAACCGGCGGTTGTGGGTTCGAGTCCCGCCTGCCCTGCCATACGGCTTCACCACAGGGAGGATTCAATGGCCAAGCACAGCGCCCCGAGCGCCGAGTCCTCGCGCAAGGACCGTGGGAAGGCGCGCGAGGGGAAGGGGGCGGCCCGCAAGGACCGCACCAAGGCCGGGGCGACCCGCAAGCGCGACGAGGCCGTGGCCGTGAAGGAGAAGAAGCGCGGCCTCTTCGCCCGCATGTGGCTCTTCCTCACCCAGGTCGTGGCCGAGATGCGCAAGGTCACCTACCCCACACGTTCCGAGACGTGGACCTACTTCGTCGTGGTCGTCGTCTTTGTGACTGCAATCATGGCTTTCACTGGTCTCCTCGACTTCGGATTCGGTAAACTGAGTGCACTGATCTTCGGCTGAGACCGACGAACCCGCCCGCAGCTCCTGCAGGCGGGTTTCTTCTACGGTCCGGCCCGTGCCAACCGCCAGGAGGAACCATGAGCGACGAGAACGCCCCCGGGCCCGATGCCTTCGACGGCCCCATCGCCGACGAGGGCACCGCCCCCGCCCCCATCGACGTCGAAGCGGCCGCGGCGCGCGCCCTTGATGAGAGCGCTGCGGCCGAGGCAGACGGCGCCGCGCAGGAAGTGGTGGACCGCGCCATCGATGAGGCCGCGCAGGACGTGGCCGACGGGGAGGCCGCCCCTGCCCCGGAGGATGGTGCTGACGGGGGGGCCTCCCCCGCCTCGGGCGCCGAGGGCGCGGAGCCGGACCCCGCCGCGGAGGACGACCCCGTCGAGAAACTGCGCCAGCGCCTGTACATGTCCCCCGGGGACTGGTACGTCATCCACACCTACTCCGGCCACGAGCGCAAGGTGAAGGCGAACCTGGAGCAGCGCATCACCACCCAGAACATGGAGGACTCGATCTTCAGCGTCGAGGTGCCCGACGAGTACGTCATGGAGTACCGGGGCACCGCGAAGAAGCGCGTGCGCCGCGTGCGCATCCCCGGGTACGCGATCGTCTGCATGGACTTCAACGAGGAGTCCTACCGCGTCGTGAAGGAAACGCCCGCGGTCACCGGATTCGTCGGCGACCAGCACAATCCCGTCCCGCTGTCCATCGACGAGGTCGTCATGCTGCTGACGCCCAACGTCCTCGAGGAGGCCGCGGAGAAGAAGAAGGACAAGCCCGCCCCCGTGCAGGAGATCCGCACGGCCTTCGAGGTCGGGGAGACCGTCACCGTCATCGACGGCCCCTTCGAGACTATGTCGGCCACGATCTCCGAGATCATGCCCGAGGCCCAGAAGCTCAAGGTCCTCGTCACGATCTTCGAGCGCGAGACGCCGCTCGAGCTCGGCTTCGACCAGGTCGAGAAACTCGAGCAGTGATGTCGCGCACCCGGACTTGGGATCGTGTCCGGGTGCGCGTTACAATTCCCGTTTGTGTGCATTGGGCGCACTGTGCCCTCCTCGGGGAGGGCCGAGCGCCCCGCCGTCCCCTCGGCGGCGAGCCCGTTGGGGCGATGCGCCCCTGACCGGCGGCCGCCGGTGAGGAAAACCCGTAGAAAGACCCGTTTCAATGGCACCGAAGAAGAAGAAGGTTACCGGCCTGATCAAGCTTCAGATCGCAGCCGGCGCCGCCACCCCCGCTCCGCCCGTCGGCCCCGCTCTGGGCCAGCACGGCGTGAACATCGTCGAGTTCACCAAGGCTTACAACGCCGCGACCGAGTCGCAGCGCGGGAACATCGTCCCCGTCGAGATCACGGTTTACGAGGACCGCTCCTTCACGTTCGTCCTCAAGACCCCTCCCGCGGCGGAGATGATCAAGAAGGCCGCTGGCGTCCAGAAGGGCTCCGGCACGCCCAACACCGCCAAGGTCGGCTCGATCACCATGGACCAGGCCCGCGAGATCGGGCAGGCCAAGATGGCCGACCTCAACGCCAACGACGTCGAGGCCGCCGCCAGGATCATCGCCGGGACCGCCCGCTCCATGGGCATCACCGTCGAGGACTGACCCCGATTCCATTCCCCGTGGTAGGGCAGGCGCTGCCCGAAGCCCACGACTGCAAGGAGAAGAAGCAGAATGACGAAGCGCTCCAAGAGCTACCGCGCCGCGGCTGAGAAGGTCCACGCGGATGTGCTGTACACCCCCTTCGAGGCCATGAAGCTGGCCAAGGAGACCACCGTCACCAAGTTCGACTCGACCGTTGAGGTCGTGCTCCGACTCGGCGTCGACCCCCGCCAGGCGGACCAGATGGTCCGCGGCACCGTTTCCCTGCCGCACGGCACCGGCAAGACCGCCCGGGTCTTGGTCTTCGCCGTTGGTCCGCGCGCGCAGGCAGCCATCGACGCCGGGGCCGACGAGGTCGGCGGCGACGAGCTCATCGAGAAGGTCTCCAAGGGCTACACCGACTTCGATGTCGCCGTGGCCACTCCCGACCTCATGGGCAAGGTGGGCCGCCTCGGCCGTATCCTGGGCCCCCGCGGCCTCATGCCCAACCCGAAGACCGGCACCGTGACCATGGACGTGGCCAAGGCCGTCAAGGAGATCAAGGGCGGGCGGATCGAGTTCCGCGTCGACAAGCACGCCAACCTGGCCTTCGTCGTCGGCAAGGCGTCCTTCACCGCCGAGCAGCTCACCGAGAACTACGGCTCCGTCCTCGACGAGGTCCTGCGCCTCAAGCCGTCCAGCTCGAAGGGGCGTTACCTGCTCAAGGGCTCCGTGTCCACGACCATGGGCCCCGGCATCCCCCTCGATGTCACCAAGGTCAAGGACCTTCTGGAGGGCTGAGCCCCCTTTCCGTCGGAAGCGCCGTGGGGCGCGGGCATTCGCGCCCGCGCCCCACTCGCGTACTCCTGGCGTGTCCGGGCTCTTGCGCCCGCGCCCTGATCGCGTTCTTCTGATCCTCCTGGCGCACCGGCCGGGGGAGGACGTTGACGCGGCTTCCCAGTCATGCCGGGCTCTTCTGCTTCGCACGGGCCGTGTCCGGTCTCCCGGCGCTGCTTCAGGTCGGGTCGCAGTGCATTGGGGCAGGTAACGGTGCGTTGGGGCAGGCTATTTGCCTGCCCCAATGTGGGCTAACCTGCCCCAATGCCTGGTTTCGTGCCCCGGTGCGGCTCGCCGGGGTCCGTTTTCACAGCGATACCTCCGCTTTCACAGTGATACCACGTTCTGCAAGCGTTATACCGCTTGCAAAGTGACGCTATCCCTTTGAAAACGTGGCGTCGCTTGTGAAACTGCCCGCGTGCCACCTGGACAGGGCTGGTCGAGGGGTGCCCGTCGCCCCGGCGCTTGTGAAACTGTCCGCCTGCTGTTCTGACGGGGCTGTCGGACCCGGCCGCCGAACCCGCGCCCGGGCCGGACCCTCTCGCCCTTGGGGAACCGCCGTCACGCAATATGGGCTCCGCCCTCGCCGGTGCGAACGACCCGGACGGCGGTCACTAGGCCAGGACATTGAGCATAAAGATAGGCTATCCTAACTGCGAAGCGCATTCGATGTTAGTGGAGGCCGTCTCGTGACATCCGATCAACACCCAGCCGCGCCCGCGGATCCGGGCGCGAAGTACCGGGAGGGGCAGGCCGCCTTCAAACGCCTCACCCGCCCCATCGCCGTGCCGATGGCGATCAGCCGAGTCCTCGGAGTGGTGTACGGCGTGCTCGCCGTCGTCCCCTACGTCATCCTCGTCCACCTGGGCGGAGTGCTCCTCGAGGCGTGGGGCCGCGGGGAGGGCCCCGACGCCGCGCGGGTCGGCGCCATCCTCGCCTGGCTGATCGGCGCGTTCTGCGCCCGCCTCGCCATCTACTACGTCGCGCTGCTCGTCACCCACATCGCGGACATCCGATTCGGGCACTACGTGCGCGAGCAGATCGTCCGCACGATGTCGCGGGCGCCGCTCGCGTGGTTCTCGGCCACGGCCTCGGGCAGGATCCGAAAAGCCGTCCAGGACGACACCCACGAGATCCACACGGTCATCGCCCATGCCCCCGTCGAGTCGACGGCGGCCGTTGCCAGCCCGCTGTCACTGGTGGTCTACGCCTTCGTCATCGACTGGCGCCTGGGACTGCTCTCCATCGCGACTCTGCCCGTCTACGCGCTCATCACATGGTGGATGACCAAGGACATGGGCCCCAAGACCGCCGAGATGGACCAGCACCTGGCCGAGGTCTCGGCCACCATGGTCGAGTTCGTGACCGGGATCACTGTCGTCAAAGCGTTCGGCCGCGTCGGCGACACCCACGGGCGCTTCCGCCGGGCCGCCGAGACGTTCTCCAGCTTCTACGTCGCCTGGTGCCAGCCCCTGCTGACGGGATCGGCGCTGGCCACCTCCGTGGTCTCCCCGGCAGTGCTGCTCCTGGTCAACCTGGGCGGGGGCGCTCTGCTGGTCGGCGCGGGATGCGTCACCCCCGTCCAAGTGATCGCGTGCTCGCTCATCGCCCTGGTCATCCCCCAGGCCATCGAGGTCCTCACCTCGACCGCCTGGGCCTATCAACTGGCGGGGGCCGCCGCCCTGCGCCTCGTCGAGATCCTCGACATCCCCGCCCTGGACGACACGGGGAAGCGGGTGCCGGACGGCCACGACATCGTCCTCGACCACGTCTCCTTCTCCTACGGGGACCTGCTGGCACTCGACGACGTGAGCCTGACGATGCGCGAGGGCACGGTCACGGCCCTGGTCGGCCCCTCCGGTTCGGGCAAATCCACGCTGGCGACCCTGATCGCCCGCTTCGCCGATCCCGACTCCGGCAGCGTCGCCCTGGGCGGAGTGGACCTGCGCGACATCCCCGTCAAGGAGCTCTACCGCCACGTCGCCTTCGTGCTCCAGGACCCCCAACTGCTCGACATCCCGATCCGCGACAACATCGCACTCGGCAGGCCCGGCGCCACCGACGAGGAGATCATGCGCTGCGCGGCCCATGCGGGCATCGCCGACTTCATCGAGTCGCTCCCCGCGGGCCTGGACACCGTCGTGGGCGCCGACACGGACCTGTCGGGCGGGCAGGCGCAGCGCGTGTCCATCGCCAGGGCGCTCCTGATGGACGCCCCGGTCCTGGTCCTCGACGAGGCGACGGCCTTCACGGACCCGGAGTCCGAGGCGGAGATCCAGGACGCCCTGTCCGAACTGGTCAAGGGCCGGACCGTCGTCGTCATCGCCCACAGGGCGGCCCCCGTGGCGGGGGCCGACCAGATCGTCGTACTCGAACGGGGCAGGATCACGGGGAAGGGGACCAGTGCCGAGCTGGCCGACCACCCCTACTACCGCGCCCTCGCGGGAACGCGCGCTGAAGGAAGGAAGTGACAGGCGCATGGGATCATTCGTCGCCAACCTCAAGGAGACGCTCTCAGAGAAGGGCAGGGAGTCCTTCCGGTGGGTCGTCGTCCTCTCCGTCGTCGTCGGCCTCATCCGGGGCGGGGCGCTCATCGCCTTCATCCCGGCCTCCAGCGCCCTCGTGTCCGGCCGGGCCGTGTGGGGCCTGACCACTGGGGGCTGGGTCGGGGTCGTCGGCGCCTCCGCCGCCGCCGCTTTCGTCATCGAGTACGCGCTGTCCCTGAAGAACTACTCGGTCGCCTTCGACTTCCTGCGCTTCCTCCACATCGCGATCGGCCGCAAGGTCGCCGCTATGCCCCTGGGGGCCTTCACCCCGGACACCGCGGGCAAGACGTCCCGCCTTGTGAGCCGCGAACTCATGCTGCTCGGCGAGATCTTCGCGCATATGTTCTCCCCGGCCCTCATCGACGTCGTCACCTCGTTGACGATGCTGGTGGGGATCTGCGTGTGGAACCCGCCGCTGGGACTCGCTTGCCTCCTGGCGATCCCCTTCATGTGGGCGGCCGTCTGGGCGTCGCGCCGGGCCGTGGCGCACGAGGCGCGGCTGACCGAGCCCGCCGCTAACGAACTGGCCGGCCGCCTCGTCGAGTACGCCCAGAAGCAGGGCGCCTTGCGGGCGTGCGGGCGGGGTGACTCCTTCGACGCGCTCACCGCCGCTGAGGGCGCCTACCAGCGGCGCGCCACCAAGGGCCTGTGGTGGGCCACCGCAGGGCAAGTCGTCAACGGCATGGCGGCCCAGGTCGTCGTCGTCTCCGTTGTCTACGCCATCGGGGCCGTCGCCGCGGGCGGATCCCTGTCGCCCCTGGAGGCGGTCGTCGCCATCGGCGTGCTTCTGCGTTTCATGCAGATACTGGTCAATATCGGCGCCCTGGTCTCTTCCTTCGAGACCCGCAGGCCCGTCCTCGAGCTCGCCCACGAGGTCCTGTCGACCCCCGAACTCCCCGAACCCGCCGAGTCCGCGCCCGTGACCGTTCCCGGGGAGGTCGTCGTCGACTCGGTGGACTTCGGGTACAAGGCGGGGGCCGGCGTCCTCCACGACGTGTCCTTCAGGGCCGCCCCTGGCACGATGACCGCCATCGTCGGGCCGAGCGGTTGTGGGAAGACCACGATCGCGCGCCTCGTCTGCCGTTTCTACGACGTGGACTCCGGGGCGGTGAGGGTCGGGGGGAACGACGTGCGCGACTACTCCACCGAGGACCTCATGGAGCAGTTGTCCATGGTCTTCCAGGACGTCTACCTCTTCGACGACACCCTCATCGCCAACATCCGCGTCGGGCGCGAGGACGCCACCGACGAGCAAGTCATGGCCGCGGCGCGCATGGCGGGGGCCGAGGAGATCGCCGACCGCCTTCCCCTGGGGTGGAGCACTCCGGTCGGCGAGGGCGGGCGCGCCCTGTCCGGGGGCGAGCGCCAGCGCGTCTCCGTGGCCCGGGCCCTGCTCAAGGGGTCGCCCATCGTGCTCTTCGACGAGGCGACCAGCGCCCTCGACCCGGAGAACGAGTCGCATATCGTGGAGGCGATGGAGGAGCTGAGGCGTTCATCGACCCTGATAGTCATCGCGCACAAACTCGACACGATCGCCTCGGCCGACCAGATCGTCGTGCTGGACGAGAACGGGCGCGTCGTCCAGATCGGCGCGCACCAGGAGCTCTACGATGCAGGTGGGCCCTACAGGCGGTTCTGGCGGGCGCGCGAGCGCGCCAAGGGATGGCGCCTGGTCTGAGACGACGCGGAAAGGGGGAACCGATGGGGCGCAGGACTGGGCCCAAGCCCTCTTTCAACGCCGACGACGTCGTGGACGCCGCCTTCGCCGGGGGGCTGCACGTCATGACGCTGGCGGGTGTCGCGCGCAGCCTCGGCGTCGCCCCCCAGACGCTCTACCGCGTCTACCCCTCGCGCGACGCCGTGGTGGTCGCCTGCCTCGAACGGGCCGCCGCCACGCTATCGGCCCCCGATCCCGCGCTGCCCTGGAGCGACCAGCTGCGCGACTGGGCGGAGTCGGCGTGGCGGGTGTGCGAGGAGTTCCCCGGACTGGACGTCACCATCCACTCCTTCCCCTACCCCCACATCGCGGTCCTGCCCGTCATCGCCGCGCTGCGCGGGGGACTGGCGGACGCGGGCTTCCCGGGCGACGCCGACCTCGCGATCGACATGGTCGGCGACATCGCGGTCCTGGCCCATATGGGCGTCACGACCCGGGCCTCGGCCGCGCCCTGGCGGCGCAGGGCGGCTGCCAGGCGGGTGGAGGAGGCCACCGGTTCCCTGGACGCCGGCTTCAACATGAACGCCGGATGGCCGCTCCTGCGGGCCAAGGCGGCCGCGAAGCAGTGGATGGAGCGGAAAGTCGAGGTCGTCATCGCCGGGTTCGCGGCGGGGCCGCTACCCCACGACAACAACCCCGCGCCGCCGTAACGCCCAGGGCGCGTTCCTCGCGGAGTGAGGGCGCGGCGTTGCCGGTGCCACAAGCCCGGGTTGGCGCCTCCTTGGCCGGGGGTGCTACAGTATCCGGTGCCGAAGACCGTTGGTATCCGCTGCGCGGAGGGAAATCCAACGCAGGTACGTGACCACCTCGGTGGGGGAATACCAGCCCGACACGCGCCTGCGTGCCGGGTTTCTCATTACCGGCGGCCACGTAACTGGAAGGAGGACCATGGCGAAGTCCGACAAGGTGGCAGCAGTCGCCGAGCTGGTGGAGCGTTTCCGCGCGGCCGACGCTGTTCTGCTGACCGAGTACCGCGGCCTGACCGTTGGCCAGCTCAAGCAGCTGCGCCGGGGCCTGGGCGAGAACGCGACCTACGCCGTGGCAAAGAACACGCTGGCGCGCCTGGC
>ERZ772764.505-NODE-505-length-26984-cov-6.190798_pt1 | contig 26984 bp, 31 predicted proteins | sample MGYA00512163_ERZ772764 | MGnify/ENA primary metagenome ERZ772764 (study PRJEB29015, sample SAMEA2737903) | human oral metagenome | biome: human oral; feature: human-associated habitat; material: dental | place: China | collected 2094 ... | reverse complement strand
CGAACAACCTGAACGTCAGCTTCAACTTCGTCGAAGGCGAAAGCCTGATTATGGCGGTGAAAGAACTCGCCGTATCCAGCGGCTCCGCCTGCACCTCCGCCTCACTTGAACCCAGCTACGTCCTGCGCGCGCTCGGCCGCAACGACGAATTGGCGCATTCCTCCCTGCGCATCACCTTCGGCCGCATGACTACCGAAGAAGAAGTGCAGTTCGCAGCAGAACTGATCAAATCCAAAATCGGCAAACTGCGCGAACTGTCTCCGTTGTGGGAAATGTTTAAGGAAGGGATTGATTTGAGCACAGTGGAGTGGGCGGAACATTGATACTTTAAACACAATTTGAAAGAGAAAATAATGCCAATCAAGAATCTTGCTGTTGGTAATATACTGACTAATCGAGAGTTAATGGATCGGTTTAAAGTGTCAAACTCCGGAGGAATGAGAAGGGGCCATCAAACTAACTCTCTCGTTTTAGTCCATAACACGACTTCTTCCACAACAGATTCTATTTATCATGATGAATGGAAGGTTGTTAATGGTAAGAGAATTCTGCACTACACTGGTATGGGGCAAGTTGGTGACCAAGATATTAATTTCTCACAAAATAAGACTCTCTCTGAGTCAAATATGAATAACGTAAACATCTACCTTTTTTCTAATGATGCACCTAATAGCTATAAATACGAAGGAAAGGTTAGATTATCTAGTTCTCCATATTCTGCGCAACAGAAAGACAAAAACGGAGAGCTTAGGAAGGTTTATGTTTTCCCATTAGAGTTAATCTGATAGCAAACGTAGGTGACCCGTTAAACCAAAAAGAGGCCGTCTGAAAGTCCAAAGACTTCCTCAGATGTCCTATAAAGCCACAATCTCCAAATCTAGAGTGTAAATCATGAACGACCAAGAGCTAGACCTTGATAATTTGGATGCCCTACTCGAAGACTTCGATGGCATCACCGTAGAAGGCGGTACCGACCCCGAAAACAACGATGACGGCTGTGAAGGCGGTGCGTGCAAAATTTAGCCGACCCGTTTGCGCTTCGCAGAAACTCCGTTTTCAGGTAGCCTCAACCCCATCACAAACCATCATAAATTTTAATTAAGGAAACACATCATGGCATACAGCGATAAAGTTATTGACCATTACGAAAATCCGCGCAACGTCGGCACGCTTGATAAAGACGACAGCAATGTCGGCACCGGCATGGTGGGCGCGCCCGCCTGCGGTGACGTAATGCGCCTGCAAATCAAAGTGAACGATGAAGGCATCATCGAAGATGCCAAATTCAAAACCTACGGCTGCGGCTCCGCTATTGCTTCTTCCAGCCTGATTACCGAATGGGTGAAAGGCAAAAGCCTGGACGACGCGCTGGCGATTAAAAACAGCGAAATCGCCGAAGAGCTGGAACTACCGCCCGTGAAAATCCACTGCTCGATTTTGGCGGAAGACGCGGTGAAAGCCGCTGTGGCGGACTACAAAAAGAAAAAAGGCGCGTAACATGGCCGGCGGCTGGGCGCCCGACGGCGCGGAACAGGCGCAAATCGACGCCAATTTAGACGACGCGCTCGCCGCTGCCCGGCAAAACCTGCCCTCCGGCGAAAGCGCCCGCGAATGCGCCGAATGCGGCGAGCCGATTCCCGAAGCCCGCCGCCGTGCCCTGCCCGGCGTGCAGTTGTGTATTGCCTGCCAAGAAGAGGTTGATAAACAACAGCAATTCCGATCCGCCTACAACCGGCGCGGCAGCAAGGACAGCCAGCTGAAATAGGCTACCTGAAACTGATGGTTTCATAGCAACCGAGTTTCCTGACAACGCGCCTGTTCCGGCATCGATGCCGTGTATGACCACTTCACTGCCTGACGACGTTTTCAGGTAGCCTGCCCCAAAAAACTCTGCCGACACCAACACGGAACAGACCCATGTTTACCCCAGAAGAAATCCAATCCCTGCTTGCTGAAAAAGGTATCGGCAAAACCGTGCTGCAACGCCTGCAACAAATGGGTTTGGACGACGTGGCCAAACTCGCCGCCGCCGATGTGGACGATATGCTGCAACAGGGCGCGGCGCTCACCGGCAGCACCTGCTGGAAAAACAGCCCGCAGGCACGCGCCGCCATGCAGGCCGCCGTAGACTGGGCAAAGCGGCAACAGGCGGCAAAGTAAGGCTACCTGAAAATAAGTGGATTAAAAGCGGCGAGTCTCAGGGTGTGCAGGCAGTACGTCAATGCTGGCTAACGCCGTAGCATGGCGATTTTAATCCGCTATATCTGCCGCCCGTACAACGAGACCTTATGCAAACCAAATTGCTTCTTCTACTCTCTGCCGTATTGCTGCTGACCGGTTGTGCCGCCTCCGTTGGCAACCTGCCCGCGCTCACGGCGGAAAATGAAGAGAGCCTGCGGATGTGCGAAAAACAGCACGCCCGTATCCTCCCGCCGCTGCCGGAAGGCCTGCCCGACGGCAAATACCGCTGGCCGCCCGGGGGAGACAGGCAGGTCGTGATCAAAAACGGCCGGCCCTCGCAGTTGGAAACATTCCATCCAAACGGCAGAGTCCGCACCCGGCACAGCTATAACGCACAGGGCGAGATTGAAGGATGGTCGCACGGCTACCTGTCGGACGGCACATTGCGCCTGCGCCTGTTCTACCGGAACGGCACCGTTACCCGCCTGCAGGCATACAATCGGGCAGGCCGTTTGGAAAAAGACGAAATCATCGACTGCGCCGCCCGCACGAGAACGCCAGTGGCGGTACGGCCGGATAGCGCTAAACCTTAATCGAAAGGATACCTGAAACCCTGATACTGTTTTTCAGGTAGCCTCTTCAAGAACCGAAAACAAAGGACACCCCATGATTACACTCACCCCCAACGCTGCCGAACACATCCGCAGCTTCCTCACCAAGCGCGGCAAAGGCGAAGGCATCCGCATCGGCGTGAAAACCAGCGGCTGCTCCGGCATGGCCTACACGCTGGAATTTGCCGACGAAATCCTGCCCGACGATTTGGTGTTTGAAGGGCACGGTGTGAAAGTATTGGTTGATCCGAAAAGCCATATCTATCTCGACGGCACCGAGCTGGACTTCACCAAAGAAGGCTTGCAGGAAGGCTTCAAATTTGCCAATCCGAACGTGAAAAACGAATGCGGTTGCGGCGAAAGCTTTAATGTTTGAGCCCTTGGATTAGCGCATCAGAAGGCTACCTGAAACCCCGGTTGTGGTTTTCAGGTAGCCTTATCGGCTACAATGCGGCCGTTTATTTGATTGGGATTGATGATGGCAACCCGTTCCAAATCCTCCAAAAGCTGGCTGAGCGAGCACGTGAACGACCCCTATGTGCATCAGGCGCAGAAAGACGGCTACCGTGCCCGGGCGGCATACAAATTGCTGGAAATCAACGAAAAAGACAAGTTGATTAAAAACGGCACGGTGTTGGCTGATTTGGGCAGCGCGCCGGGCAGCTGGTCGCAGGTGGCGGTTAAGCTGGCGGGGGCGCAGGGCAGGGTGTTTGCCCTGGATATTTTGCCGATGGAGCCGATTGCCGGCGTATCGTTTATCCAAGGCGATTTCCGTGAAAACGAGGTGCTGGAGGAGTTGGAAAACCTGCTCGAAGGCCGCGCGCTAGACCTTGTAATTTGTGATATGGCACCCAATATGTCGGGCAATGCGGTAACCGATCAGGCGCGCAGCTATGTTTTGTGCGAGCTGGCGCTGGATTTTGCCGCCGAGCATCTGAAAACCGGCGGCAATATGCTGGTGAAAGTGTTCCAGGGCGCTGGTTTTCAGGAATATATGCAGGCCATGCGCGGGGTGTTTGCCCAAGTGCAGGTGCGCAAGCCTAAGGCCTCGCGCAGCCGTTCCAGCGAGGTATATCTGCTGGGCAGGAATAAGCGGTAATCAGCAAGGTGCTGGTTATCATGTGTTTTTTATTTGTGGCATTTTATTATAGTTAGGAGCTTGTTACCGTGCGTAACACCATGAGGACGATTTTGGTTTGGCTGTTTCTGGCCGGGGTGCTGCTTGCCTCGGCCCAAACGTTGCTGGGCAAGAGGGAAGACAAACAGCTGATCAACTATTCGCAGTTTATCCAGCAGGTAAACAAAGGCGAAGTGACCAAGGTGGATATTGAAGGCACGCTGCTGAGCGGTTATGTGATTAAAGGCGAGCGCACCGACAAATCCAAGTTCTATACCAATGCGCCGATGGACGACAAACTCCTGACGATGCTGCAGGATAAGAACGTTGATTTCCGATATGTTCCCGAAGAAAAGCCCGGCCAGTGGAGCAGTATTTTCTTCACCAGCCTCTTGCCGGTGCTGCTGCTGATTGGCGCTTGGTTTTACTTTTTGCGTATGCAAAACGGCGGCGGAGGCAAAGGCGGGGCGTTTTCTTTCGGCAAAAGCCGTGCCCGGCTGCTGGATAAAGATGCCAACCGCGTAACCTTTGCCGATGTGGCCGGTTGCGATGAGGCGAAAGAAGAAGTGCAGGAAATCGTGGATTACCTCCAAGCGCCGAACCGCTATCAGAGCCTGGGCGGCCGTGTGCCGCGCGGGATTTTGCTGGCCGGCAGCCCAGGTACGGGCAAAACCTTGCTGGCCAAGGCGATTGCCGGCGAAGCGGGCGTGCCGTTTTTCAGCATCTCCGGCTCGGACTTTGTGGAAATGTTCGTGGGCGTGGGCGCTTCCCGCGTGCGCGATATGTTTGAGCAGGCCAAGAAAAATGCACCCTGCATCATCTTTATCGACGAAATCGATGCCGTGGGTCGCCAGCGCGGTGCCGGTTTGGGTGGCGGCAACGATGAACGCGAACAAACTTTGAACCAGCTGCTGGTGGAGATGGATGGTTTTGAAAGCAATCAAACAGTGATCGTGATTGCTGCCACCAACCGCCCGGATGTGCTCGACCCGGCCTTGCAGCGCCCCGGCCGTTTTGACCGCCAAGTGGTGGTACCGCTGCCGGATATCCGCGGCCGCGAGCAGATTTTGAAAGTGCACGCCAAGAGAGTGCCGCTGGATGCTTCAGTGGATTTGGTATCGCTGGCGCGCGGTACGCCCGGGTTTTCCGGTGCGGATTTGGCCAACTTGGTGAACGAGGCTGCTTTGTTTGCCGGCCGCCGCAATAAAATCAAGGTTGATCAGAGCGACTTTGAAGATGCCAAAGACAAAATCTATATGGGCCCTGAGCGGCGCAGCATGGTGATGCACGAGGACGAAAAACGTGCCACCGCTTATCATGAAGCCGGGCATGCCATCGTGGCCGAGAGCCTGCCGTTTACCGATCCGGTGCATAAGGTAACCATCATGCCGCGCGGCCGTGCGCTGGGCTTGACCTGGCAGCTGCCGGAGCGCGACCGTATTTCGATGTATAAAGACCAAATGCTCAGCCAGCTGGCCATCTTGTTTGGCGGACGCATTGCCGAAGATATTTTTGTCGGCCGCATTTCCACCGGTGCGTCCAACGATTTCGAGCGTGCCACGCAGATAGCGCGCGAAATGGTAACGCGTTATGGTATGAGCGAAAAAATGGGTGTGATGGTGTATGCCGAAAATGAAGGCGAAGTGTTCCTCGGCCGCAGCATTACCCGCTCGCAGCATATTTCCGAGAAAACCCAGCAGGATGTGGATGCCGAAATCCGCCGCATTTTGGATGAACAATATGCGGTGGCCTACAAAATTTTGGATGAAAACCGCGATAAGATGGAAACCATGTGCAAGGCCTTGATGGAATGGGAAACCATCGATCGTGATCAAGTGCTGGAGATCATGGAAGGCAAGCAGCCCAGCCCGCCGAAAGACTACAGCCACAATGTGCGTGGCGACAACGGTGCTGATGTGGGCAATACGGAGGCAACGGATGCTGGCGAAACCGATCAGCCAGTTGGCGAACCTGCTCCGGCTTTGGCAGATGAAGCGGCCGAACAAGATCAAATTGCCACTCCGTTGAACACGCAGACTGCAGAGGAATCGGAGCAGCAAGAGGCTGCTACCGACAAACAGCCTTGAAATTATGGTGTATATTTCCCCACCCACACATCCGATGAAAGGAAAAGCAATGAGCCAAAACGAAAAACTCCAGCCTGAAACTGCCGATAACAATGCACCGCAAGTGCAGGAAGATATCGAGCTGAAGGTGCTCAACAATGCCGACAACAACGGCGAAACCACCGAGAGCGGCTGCTGCGGCATTTGCGGCGGTTAAGTTCGGTTGGTTCTTTCAATAAAGGCTACCTGAAAGCGTAAGCTTCAACGCTAAACTCTCAGGTAGCCTTTTGGTTGTGCTGTTAAAGTATAGCGATAAAGCTTTTGGTAAAGTGCGGGTGATGCAAACCAATGAGGTATGCAGAAGCTGCTTTGAATACTAGAAAGGCTACCTGAAAGTAGGCTTTGCACATGTCTGCGAAGTTGATTTTCAGGTAGCCTTTTTAATTTTATAGTGAATTAACAAAAACCAGTACAGTGTTGGCTCGCCTTGCCGTACTATTTGTACTGTCTGCGGCTCGCCGCCTTGTCCTGATTTTTGTTAATCCACTATATTGCTGAACAGTTTCAGCCTTTACCCTTGCCGCCTGGCGGCCATGCGTTTACCAATGGTGTGCAGTTCGGTTTCGGGAATTTTTTGGTCGCCTAGGTCGAACAGCTGCTCTTCGCGCGGAATGTGGAAGTCGTAGCCGGCAGTGAAGCGGGAGATGAGCTCGAGATTGAGCGGTGTGCCGTCGGCGAGGGAGGCCAGGTGTTGGTTGAGCAAATCCCAACTACTGTGCAGGGATTGGTGTTCGCTTTCCAACTCTTGGATCAGCGCCTTGGCTTCGGGGGCGTATTGCAGCAGCAGGGGAAAGAAATCTTCTTCTTCGTCTTGGTGGTGTAGTGGGGCGGCTACGTTGAAATAGTGACGGATTTGGGCAACGGCTTGTTCAGCTACGGTGTTGTAGCCGTGCTGTTGCAGATAGCCGGGCAGGGCGTGCAGCTGGCTGCAGAAGCGTTTTACTTTGCCGTGGCAGGCGCGCAGCATGGCGGTGGGCTGCTCGAAGGTAACGGAGCGGGTGTTGAATAAGTCCATGATGTGTATTTATTGAGGCTACCTGAAAAGCAAAATGCTGCCGTAATACGGCAGCACTGTCAATGTGTGGGCAGGGTTAGGTGGGGGCGATGACAACGCGGCTATTGCAGGTTGTTTTTGCCGGCAGCTGCCTGATGGTTGTCGCTGTGGTTACCTAGGTAGGAAACGGCCAAATCAGCGCAGCAGCCGCAGCAGGTGGCCACGCCCAAGGCGTTTTGCAGGTCGGTAAGGCTGGTGGCTCCGGCGGCAACCGTTTCTTTGATTTGGCGGTCGGAAATGGCATTACAAACGCAAACAAACATGGGTGTGCCCCTTGAAAATAGTTGTTCTATTGATAATCAGTATTATTGGTGTATGGTAATGGAAACCAATTAGCCTGGCAATAGGTTTTTTATGTAATAAAAGAGAAGGTTGGGCAATTATGTTGCAATAGTGGTTTCAGGTAGCCTGATGGTGGTGCATTGGTTTGCACGACCAGGCTTGGGGCATAAGTTTCGCTGCCTACTGGCGCTTTATAGTAAAATGCGGCCACTTTTTTATCTGTTGGGTAATGATGAATATGAAAGAAGTTTCGTGGTTCCGGCTGTGGCCGTATGCTTTGCTAGCTGCTTTGGTGGTGGTGTTGGATCAGTGGAGCAAGCTCTGGGTGTTGGATCATATTGTGTATAACTGGCGTGAGCCGGTGATCGAGGGTTTTTTCGATTTGACGCATGTGTACAACCCGGGTGCGGCGTTTAGTTTCTTGGCCGGTGCTTCTGGCTGGCAGAAATACCTGTTTGCCGGCTTGGCGGTGGTGGTGACGCTGTATTTGGCATTGGGTATCCGTTCGGGGAAGTTTGGCCGCTTGGGCGATGTGGCGGCAGCGATGATTATCGGTGGTGCCATCGGTAATGTTATCGACCGCATCAACTACGGCCATGTAATCGATTTCTTGTTGTTTTATTGGAATAATCAATACTATCCGGCATTTAATGTGGCCGATAGTTTTATCTGCGTTGGCGCAGCATTGTTCGTAATTGACGGTTTCCGTCAGGGCAAGCGTAATCAGGCTACCTGAAAGCGTCAGCTTCAGTGATAGCTAGACCAACCACACTCAGAGGAAAAAACATGGCGAAAACCATTATGCTGGCCAATCCGCGCGGCTTTTGCGCGGGGGTGGATCGTGCCATCAATATTGTGGAACGGGCATTGGAGCTGTTTGGCGCGCCGATTTATGTGCGGCACGAAGTGGTGCACAATAAATTCGTGGTAGACAATTTGCGCACCAAAGGAGCTGTTTTTATCGAAGAATTGGCAGATGTGCCGCCCGGCGCCACGCTGATTTATTCGGCGCACGGCGTATCCAAGGCGGTGCAGGAGGAAGCGGCGGAGCGCGGTTTCCGCGTGTTTGATGCCACTTGCCCGCTGGTTACCAAGGTACACCGCGAAGTGGCGCGCTTGGATGAGCACGGCTATCAAATCATCATGATCGGCCATGCCGGCCACCCGGAAGTGGAGGGTACCATGGGGCAGCTGCCGCCGGGCAGCATGCTGTTGGTGGAAACAGTGGCGGATGTGGCCGATTTGGAGGTGCGCAATCCCGATAAGCTCGCGCACGTGAGCCAAACCACGCTGTCGATTGATGAAACCAAAGGAATCATCGATGCTCTGCGGGTGCGCTTTCCCAATATCCGCAGCCCACACAAGGAAGACATTTGCTATGCCACCACTAACCGCCAAGAGGCAGTGAAACAGCTGGCGGCGGCCAGCGATGTGGTGGTGGTGGTGGGCTCGCCCAATTCTTCTAATAGCAACCGTTTGCGCGAAGTGGCCGCACAACATGGCGTAGATGCCTATATGGTGGACAATGCAGGCTACCTGAAAAAGGAATGGTTTGCTGGCAAAGAACGAGTAGGGATTACGGCCGGAGCCTCCGCGCCGGAGGTGCTGGTGCAAGAGGTGGTGGACACCGTGCACGGCTGGGGTTTTGAGACGGTGCGGGAAGGAGAGGGGGAAGAGGAGAGTATTGTGTTTGTTCTGCCCAAAGAGCTGCGCGGGTGAGGTTGGGCAGATTTGAAGCAACTGATATGCAAGAGGCTACCTGAAAATGTTTCAGGTAGCCTCTTGCTTGGAATGGAGAAGGGTAGTGGATTCGATTTAAACCAGTGTGGTGTTTGCCGCATACCGCATACTCTTTGCGGTTCGGCATTTGGTTCTGATTCAAGTTGAATCCACTAAGCCTTAGCCATAGGAAAAAAGCAGGCTACCTGAAAAATCAAGCAGCCTAAAAGAACAGCTAGAGAGTAACTTTTACTGGGCGCAGATGCTTTCGATAGCCTGTGGGATATCGCCGGCACAAGCCCAAATCAGCTGGCCTTGCGATTGCATCGGCAGCAGCAGAACCGCACGCTCGGCAGTGCTGCCGGCCGGAATAGCGGTAATCGCGCCTTGGCTGAGGGTAATGCTCTGCCAGAATTCCTTCTGGCTGGCGGGCACGTCGATTGCTTCGTTGATTTCATTCAAGCGGGTGCCTTTGGCCAAGCGGGTTTCCACCCATACCTTCGCCATGTTCAGTGCCTCAACGGCTCTCGGATCGGTGATGGTGGGGGCGGCGGGAGCCTGTTGGGCGGCCGCACCACTACCACCCATGTTGCCTTCATCAGCCGGTTCGGCCAAGCCGACCATGGCTTTGGCTTGCTCGATGATTTCCGGGTTCATATAGGCATAAACGCCGCCGCCCACCAGAATCAGAGCCAGCAGCAGGCCGATTGCGCGCGATGCGCCGCCGCCGCTACTGCCGCTGCGTTTGCTGCGGGATTTGTTGTTACGGGATAATTTTCTCACTGCTGTAGCCATTGTATTTAGTGTCCTAATAATTGTTGGGATAGTTTAGATAGGTAGAAAAAGGAACTCGATAGTGGATAAGCATAAAGCGTGCCAAAGTTTGATACTGGATTAGATTTGGCGTGATGAATTGCTATTTTTGATTGTTATTTGTTGTTATATATGTGAATTTTTATGGTTGAGATGTGAGTGGTGACGGAAAGGGGCTACCTGAAAACGCTGTAAAGTTTCTGCAAAGTTAAAATTTCAGGTAGCCTTTAAACGGCAAACGGCAGGCAAGAAAAAGCACCCTCTAGCGAGGGTGCTTTTGCATGGTGTTGGGATGATTACATCATGCCCATTCCGCCCATGCCTCCCATTCCGCCCATGTCGGGAGCGGCAGGTTTGTCTTCCGGAATGTCGGCTACCATGCATTCGGTAGTCAGCATCAGGCCGGCGATGGAAGCGGCGTTTTGCAGCGCGAAGCGGGTAACTTTGGCCGGATCGATTACGCCCATTTCCAGCATGTCGCCGTAGCTGTCGTTGCCGGCGTTGTAGCCGAAGTTGCCGTTGCCTTCCAGCACTTTGTTCACGACCACGCTCGGCTCGCCGCCAGCGTTGGCCACGATTTGACGCAGAGGAGACTCAACCGCACGCAATACGATTTGCACGCCGGCTTCTTGGTCGGCATTGGCGGTTTCTACTTTGCTCAGGGCAGAGCGGGCACGCAGTAGGGCTACGCCGCCGCCGGCTACCACTCCTTCTTCTACAGCGGCACGGGTGGCATGCAGCGCGTCGTCCACGCGGTCTTTTTTCTCTTTCATTTCCACTTCGGTGGCTGCGCCCACTTTGATTACAGCCACGCCGCCGGCCAGTTTGGCCACGCGCTCTTGCAGTTTTTCCTTGTCGTACTCGCTGGTGGCAGTTTCAATCTGGGTGCGGATTTCGGCCACGCGGGCTTCCACGGCGGATTTATCGCCCAAACCATCGATGATGGTGGTGTTTTCTTTGCCCACTTCGATGCGTTTGGCCTGGCCCAAATCTTCCAGTGTGGCTTTTTCCAAAGACAAGCCTACTTCTTCGGCGATCACAGTGCCGCCGGTGAGGATGGCGATGTCTTGCAACATGGCTTTGCGGCGGTCGCCAAAGCCCGGGGCTTTCACGGCTACGGTTTTCAGGATGCCGCGAATATTGTTCACCACCAGGGTGGCCAAGGCTTCGCCTTCCACGTCTTCAGCGATAATCAACAGCGGGCGGCTGGTTTTAGCCACTTGCTCCAACACGGGCAGCAGGTCGCGGATGTTGCTGATTTTTTTGTCAAACAGCAGAACAAACGGGCTGTCCAGTTCGGCCAGTTGTTTTTCTGGGTTGTTGACGAAATAGGGGGAGAGGTAGCCGCGGTCGAACTGCATGCCTTTTACTACTTCCACTTCGTTTTCCAGCGATTTGCCGTCTTCAACGGTGATCACGCCTTCTTTGCCCACTTCGTTCATGGCTTGGGCGATGATGTTGCCGATGGATTCGTCGGAGTTGGCGGAAATAGAAGCCACTTGGGCGATTTCCTTAGATTTCTCCGGTACGGGCTTGGCAATATTCTGCAACTCTTTTACCAAAGCGGAAACGGCTTTGTCGATACCGCGTTTCAGGTCGGTCGGGTTCATGCCTGCGGTAACGTATTTCATGCCTTCGGCCACGATGGCTTGTGCCAATACAGTAGCGGTGGTGGTACCGTCGCCGGCTACGTCGTTGGTTTTGGAGGCAACTTCTTTCACCATCTGCGCGCCCATGTTTTCAAACTTGTCTTTCAGTTCGATTTCTTTGGCCACGGTCACGCCGTCTTTGGTGATGTGCGGGCCGCCGAAAGCGCGGTCGAGCACCACATTGCGGCCTTTCGGGCCGAGGGTTACTTTCACGGCGTTAGACAAAACGTTTACGCCGTTTACCATCTTCTGGCGGACTTCATTGCCAAACTGTACATCTTTTGCTGCCATGTGTATGACTCCTAAAATAAAAAATCAGTAATTAAAAAATCAGTAATTTCTGTTCTTGAATCAGCAGGGTTTATTCCACGATGCCGAAGATGTCTTCTTCGCGCATCACCAGCAGCTCTTCGCCGTCAGCTTTTACGGTCTGGCCGCTGTATTTGCCGAAAATCACGCGGTCGCCCACTTTCACATCCAGCTTACGGCGCTCGCCACCTTTGGTGAGCTTGCCAGCGCCCACGGCCACCACTTCGCCCATATCGGGCTTCTCAGCAGCAGAGCCGGGCAAAACAATACCGGAAGCGGTTTTTTCTTCGGCTTCCAAGCGTTTGATAACTACACGGTCGTGCAACGGACGAATTTTCATAAATCTTCTCTCCAAAATTGAATTTGATGATTTGTTGCTACCCGATTGAGGGTAAACAGAAATGTGCCGGGCAGGGCGCGGCACGCTGCTTATGCGGCGAAGGAAATGGAGTTGGAGGCGTCGAATTCAAGGGCAGACCGGAAAAAATATCCGGCTGGAGGGAGAGGGGGACGGGCTAGATTGGGGAAGATGCCTTTCAGGTAGCCTTTTGCCGGAGTAGGGCAGGGCGCAGGCTACCTGAAAATTGGAGGAAGAGATTTGGATCATAGAGATGATGTTTTCAGGTAGCCTCAATCAGCGGGCTCCTCTTCTTCGGGCAAGGGCAGATTGTGCTGCACGGCATACACGGCGGCTTGCACGCGGCTGCCGAGCTCGAGCTTGCGCAGGATGTTTTGCACGTGCACTTTCACGGTGGATTCGGCCAAATCCATGCGCTTAGCGATGATTTTGTTGCTGTATCCCACGGCGAGGTAGCGCAGCACTTCGAGTTCGCGCGAAGTGAGGGTGTCGAGGGCGCTTTCGGTGGCAGGTTGGGTAGGGCGGATGAGGGATTGCACCATGCAAGCCATCATTTCGGGGGAGAAGACGTTGTCGCCGTTGGCGGCTTTGCCGATGGCGTCGATAAGGAAGTTGGCATTGATGTTTTTCAAGAGGAAGCCGCACGCACCCAGACGCATACATTCCACTAAGTTTTCGCCGTCTTCCGATACGGTGAGCATCACCACTTTCTGCTCGGGGCGGCTGCTGAGGATTTGGGCCAGCGCTTCGCGCCCGTTCATCACGGGCATGTCGAGGTCGAGCAGCACCACGTCGGGCGCAAGCTGGCTCACCAGCTTCACGCCGCTGAGGCCGTCGGCAGCTTCGCCCACTACTTCGTAGTTTTCCTGTCGGGCAAGCAGGGCTTTGATGCCGCTGCGGAATAATGTGTGGTCGTCGATGAGTACGATGCGGATTTTTTCAGTCATACCTGTCTTCTTTCTTCGTAAGGCAGATTCAGGGTTACCCGGGTGCTGCCGGGTTTGGAGTGTAGAGAAAGCTGGGCGCGGATGCGTTGGGCGCGTTCGTGCATGATGTTCAGCCCAACATGGTTGCCGGAATGCTGTTCTTTGAGCCGTTCGATATTGAAGCCGTGCCCGTTATCTTCAATTTCCATCACAAAATCCTGCCGGTTGTCGAAGCGGATATCCACTTCGGTGGCTTGGGAGTGTTTGCGGATATTGGAGAGGCTTTCCTGCAATATAAACACTACTTGCAGCTGCTGCTCGCTGTTGAGCTGGGGGCCGTTGCCGTGCCAATGCAGGTGTACGCCGATTTGGGTTTGGCGCTGGAAGCGGTCGGTTAGGGTCTGCACCACTTCGGTGAAGTCTTTGTTGTTGATTTTGGTGCGGAAGTTGATGAGCAGTTCGCGCACGTCGTCGTAACACTCTTGGATACCGTCTTTGATGTAGTGCAGGTTTTCGTTGATTTGCTCTTGTTCTTGGTTTTGCAGGGCACTTTCCAACATCTGCACTTGCAGGTTGAGGAAGGTAAGGGCTTGGGCGATGCTGTCGTGCAGGCCTTGGGCGATGAGGTTGCGCTCCTGCAATACGGCCAGCTGGCGGCTTTCATCAATCAGGCGCAGGTTGCTCACCACCACGCCGAACTGGCTGCACAGGGCTTCCCACAGTTCGGTATCGGCCATGGCCACGGGCTCTTTCTGTTTGAAATAGAGCGTAACCATGCCGAAATCTTGCGCTTTATATTGGATTTTGAAAATGCGCAGCTGCTGGAAGCCCATGCGGCTGCATTCGCTGTTGTCGGTGTCGAAGGCGTGGCCGTCGGGTTCACGCACGAATTGGATGGGTTGCCAGTCGTCGTGTACCACGGCGTGGCCGCACAAGCAGTCGTCGAAGCGCTGGCAGGCTTCGGCGGTTTGCAGGCTGTCGGGCAGGTTGATTTGGCTCACTAAATCCATGCGCTGCCGTTTGAAATCGATTAATCGGATGCTGCCGGCATCGGCAGCCACCATTTCCAGCATTTTTTGCAGGAATACTTCGGCGGCTTCGGCAGTGGTTTGGGTTTGACTGAGAAAGCGCGAAAAGAAATACAGGGTTTCTAGGGTGTGGTGTTTGCTGGCCAGGTCGCGTGTTTTTTCCAGTACTTCTTCTTCTAGGTGGGAATAGAGTTGGTGCAGGCTGCTGCTCATCTGGTTGAAACCGTTGTCTACACGGGCGAACTCGGCGGAGTGATCAATGGGGATTTGAATGCCGAACTGCCCATCGTGAATAGCAGCCACGCCTTGTTGCAGATGCTGTAAAGGTTTAATAATCCACCAATACAGCAAAAACACCATAAAGGCAGAACTCATCACCACTAACACCAAAAGGCAGCTTTGAAACAAGCGCAGCCAAGAAATATAGCGCGTGTTGGTTTGCTCAACGGCAGAAACCAAATTATCCAAACGGCTGAGGAAGGGTTGCAGTTGTTTATCGGTAACCGGACGATTTTGTTGGTAGGCTACCTGAAAAGCCGGGCGGATATTTTGCCGCCATTGCTGGTCTAATTCGTTGAAACGCTGCCACACCACTTTATCGGGCGGCAAAAAAAGCGGGCGGGAGCGGTCGCCGTGGCGCACGTTGTCGAGGATGCTGTCGTATTGCTGCAGCCGCTGTTCGATTTCTTCCGCTCCGGCATTTTCGCGAATCAAAAGGGCGATGCGGAAACTCCTCAAGCGCAAGCTGCCGATGTCGTTGATGGCGGCGGCGCTGCCCTCCAGCCGCCAGGAAAGCAGCAGGGTATAGCTGATGGAGGCCACGGCAATCACCAGCCACAGCAGGGTCAGCAGCTTGAGCCGAACAGACAGGCTTTTGAAGAAATTCATGGAGATGGGCGGGGAAATCAAAAAGTGTAATCGTTCATTATACGCGTTTAATCCATGAAGCTTAACTATCGGCTTAGTGAAAATGGTTACTGCTCTAATACTTTCGGATTAGAAGACCTAGATACAACAGGGCTTATTTAATCCAAACCGTTGTTTTACAATTCGCAACAGCTGAAACCCTTATTTTCCCAACGTGATTTTTTATTTTGAAAAATAAATGGTTTGGCTTCGCATGCTTCAACCGGCGGTTTTCAGGTAGCCTCTTCCTTATCAGGGCGTGCAAACCGCGAAATTTCCCCTTAGTATAGAGAAAACAAAAAATGAAATCAGAAAATTACAAACGCTACTCCGTGCTTATTTTTAGCACGTTTGCCTTCACAGTCTGCTTCATGATTTGGATGATGCTGGCGATTGTTGGCGTGAAAGTGCAGGAGCAGCTCGGCCTGAACGAAACACAAACCGGCATCCTGATGGCCGTGCCGGTACTCTCCGGCTCGCTCATCCGCGTACCGCTGGGCATCTGGACCGACAAATTCGGCGGCCGTATTGTAATGTTTGTATTGATGCTGCTTTCCGTGCCCGCCATCTTTCTGATGAGCTACGCCACCCACTACTGGCACTTCATCGCCATCGGCCTGATGATGGGCTTGGCCGGCGGCTCCTTCTCCGTGGGCACCCCCTATGTGGCACGCTGGTTTCCGAAACACCAGCAGGGCTTGGCCATGGGCATTTTCGGCGCGGGCAATGCCGGTAGCGCCATCAACAAATTCGTTGCCCCTGCGCTGATTAAATATTCGGCTGCGGCCGGTGCCGGTGCGGCTGCCTGGGTCATCGTGCCAAAAGTGTACGCCGTCATCATGGCCGCTACCGCCGTATTGTTCTGGTTCACCACCTACCCCACCCCGCATAACCCCAACACCGCGCCCAAAGCCTCGCTTGCCGACCAGCTGGCCATGCTGAAAGACCCCGGCGTGCTGCGTTACAGCCAGTATTATTCCGTGGTGTTCGGCGGCTATGTGGCATTGGCTCTGTGGATGACCAAATACTATATCAACGAATACGGCCTGAGTATCGCTACCGCCGGTATGCTGGCTGCCTGCTTCTCCCTGCCCGGCGGTGTATTGCGCGCAGTGGGTGGCTGGCTGTCAGACAAATACGGCGCCTATAAGGTTACCTGGGGTGTGATGTGGGTATTGTGGGTGTGCTTCTTTATCTTGTCCTACCCGCAAACCGACCTCGTGATTGCCACCACGCACGGCCCGCAAAGCCTGCACATCGGCCTGAATGTAGTGTTGTTTACTGTTTTGATGTTTGCCGCCGGTATCGCCATGGCGGTGGGCAAAGCCTCCGTGTTCAAATTTGTGGCCGACGACTACCCGAACGACATCGGTACAGTGTCCGGCATCGTCGGCCTGGCCGGCGGTTTGGGCGGTTTCCTCCTGCCGATTATGTTCGGTATGTTGCTCGACCTCACCGGCATCCGCTCCACCACCTTCATGCTGCTCTACGGCACGGTGTGTGTGTCGCTAATTTGGATGCACTTCTCTTTCAAAGCCAAACGCGAACAGTAATCCGCTTAAAGGCTACCTGAAAACTGCGCAGCGGTTTTTCAGGTAGCCTCCACGTTAAAAACGTGCTCGCAAAAGCTGAACACTTACCACATTTAGGAAAATGATATGTCTCACTTAATTCAAGACTGGCGGCCGGAAGATCCCGAATTCTGGCAAAGCACCGGCCGTAAAATTGCGCGGCGCAACTTGTGGATTTCCATCCCTGCGCTGTTTTTGGCGTTTGTTATGTGGCAGGTATGGAGCGTAACCATCCTTAATCTGCCGAATGTAGGCTTCAATTTCAGTAAAGACCAACTGTTCTGGCTGGCTGCATTGCCCGCCTTATCTGGCTCTACCTTGCGCGTGTTCTATTCCTTTATGGTGCCGATTTTCGGTGGCCGCAAATGGACTGCGATTACTACCGCCAGCCTGCTATTGCCCGCTATCGGCATCGGCTTTGCCGTGCAAGACCCGACTACCAGCTACAGCACCATGGTGATTCTTGCCCTGTTGTGCGGTTTCGGCGGCGGCAACTTCTCTTCCAGTATGGCCAACATCAGCTTCTTCTTCCCTAAAGCGGAAAAAGGCAGCGCGCTCGGCCTGAATGCCGGTTTGGGTAATCTCGGCGTATCTGCCGTGCAGTTCATCGTGCCGCTGGCCATTACTGCCGGCTTGTTCGGCGCACTGGGCGGCGAACCGCAAACTATGATGAAAAACAACGAAACCGTGCAAATTTGGCTACAAAACGCCGGTTTTGTGTGGGTGCCGTTCATTATCTTGGCCACTTTGGCGGCTTGGTTTGGCATGAACGATTTGGCCAGCGCCAAATCCAGCTTCAAAGAGCAGTCTGTGATTTTCTCACGCAAGCACAACTGGATTATGTGTATCCTTTATTTGGGTACGTTCGGCTCTTTCCTCGGATTCTCTGCCGGTTTCCCATTCTTGATCAAGCTGCTGTTTCCGGAGATTAATCCCGCCAAATTCGCCTTCCTCGGCCCCTTGGTAGGCGCGCTCACCCGTTCTGCTGGCGGTTGGGTGTGTAAAAAACTCGGTGGCGGCGCGCGCACTACGCAGGTGGTGTTCGTGGGCATGATTATCGGCGTGCTCGGCGTATTGATGTTCTTGCCTACTAACGGCCAGGGCAACTTCCCTGCCTTCTTTGCCTGCTTTATGGTGCTGTTTGCACTCAGCGGTATCGGCAATGCTTCCACTTTCGTACAAGTGCCGCTGATTTTCTTGGGTTTCCATCAGAAATTTGCCGATGCCGGCCAAATCACCCAAGAACAATGCGTACAAAATGCTAACCGCGAAGCCGCCGCTGTTATCGGTTTCACCGCCGCATTTGCCGGCTATGGTGGTTTCCTGATTCCGAAAAGCTTCGGTACTGCGCTCTCTCTTTGGGGCAGTGTGAACGGAGCCTTGATCGGCTTTATCCTGTTCTACATTATCTGCGCCGGGTTGAACTGGTGGTACTACGCCCGTAAGAACGCCGAAGCCAAGTGCTAAAACGGCAGGCTACCTGAAAATGCAAAACAGGCTTTCAGGTAGCCTTTTAACCACTTAATAGCTAAAGCATCAGTTTCTGCCTGCCTGCATTGGTTTGTTTTGCTGTAACCCATAATTGGTTGCAGTTCGCCAACTGGCAGGAGGAGCAGCACACACTCATCTCTTTATATTTTTGATAATAAGGAATCTATCCATGGCCCTTACCCCTGTTCACGAACTGCAAGCGCTGATTCATGCCAAAATCGCCGCCGTGCAAAAGCCGTTGGAAACCGAAACCGTACCGCTGGTGTCGGCAGTGGGGCGTGTGCTGGCGCAGGATGTGGCGGCGGCGGTGAATATTCCGCCCGCAGATATTTCTGCCATGGATGGCTACGCCCTGCCTGTGGCCGCGGCGGCAGGTAGTGAATGGAAAGTAGTGGGCGAATCGGTGGCCGGGCAGCCGTTTTCAGGTATCCTGCCTGCCGATGGTTGCGTGCGCATCATGACCGGTGCAGTAGTGCCGGCAGCTTGCTCCAGTGTGGTGATTCAAGAAAACGTGCAGTTGCAAGACGGCGTGATCCGTTTGGAAAAAGACGCGGCCGAGGGCGGTAATATCCGCCGCCGTGGCGAAGAAATTGCGGCGGGCGATACTGTGTTGCAGGCAGGGCGGATTCTGCGTCAGGCCGATATCATGCTGCTGGCCGCCTTGGGCTATGCCCAAATCGAAGTGCGCCGCAAATTACGTGTGGCCGTACTCTCCAGCGGCGACGAACTGCTCGAACCGGGCACAGCCGACAACCGTACCGACCGCATTTATGACAGTAACCGCTATATGTTGATGGCGCGACTCGCACCCCTGCCGGTGGAAGTGATCGACTTTGGCCAAGTGGCCGACCGGCTGGAAGACGTGTTGAAAATGCTGAATAAAGTTATCCACCAAGCCGACGTGTTGATTACCACCGGCGGCGTATCCGTGGGCGATTATGACTTCATGCGCGAAGCCGTGGAGCGCGTGGGCAGCATTCATCACTACAAAGTCGCCCTCAAGCCGGGCAAACCCTTCGTGTTCGGCCAAATCATGACCACTTGGTGTTTCGGCCTGCCGGGCAATCCGGTGTCCGGCTTTGTGGGCTTCGATATTTTCCTTAAAGCCGCCCTGTGGCAGCTGTGCGGCGCGGCCGAAATCCCTCAGCCCGTGCGCTTTACGGCCAAACTAGCCGAGCCGGTGAAGAAAAACCACAGCCGCACCGATATTCAGCGTGGTATCATCAGCCGTCAGGACGACGGCACTTGGTTGGCCACCCCTTGCGGCAGCCAGGATTCGCACCGTATTTATCAGGTGAGCCGCGCCAATGCCTACTTGGTTCTCCCCGCCGAAAGCGGCTCGCTGCCTGCCGGTGCGGAAGTGACTGTGCAACCTTTTACCGAAGCATTTTTGTAAAGCTGGAAAGGCTACCTGAAAAGCCACGCCAGCTAAGTTTCAGGTAGCCTGTGTCCCATAAGTAAATAGAATATAGAGCAACCGGCACACACCAGACGGAAACCCATTATGACCCCGCCCCACACACTCACCGACCCCTACAACCGCCGCCTAAGTTACTTGCGGCTGTCGGTTACCGACCTGTGCAACTACCGCTGCACCTACTGCCTGCCCGACGGCTACCAAGGCAAAGCCAAGCCCGACGAACTTACCCTGCCAGAAATCGAAACTCTGGTAAACGTGTTCGCCGCCGCCGGCACGCGCAAAATCCGCCTCACCGGCGGCGAGCCCACCCTGCGCCGCGATTTGGCCGACATCATCGCCGTGTGCAAAGCCAACCCGCTGATTGAAAACGTGGCACTTACCACCAACGCTTTCCGACTGGCACAGCTCTTCCCAGCTTATCGTGCTGCCGGGCTGGACAAAATCAACATCAGTATCGATAGCTTCGACCCAGACGTATTCTTCGAGATCACCGGCAAACGCGAATGCACCAACATCCTGCGCGCGCTCGACAACATCCTGGCCGAAGGCTTCTGCAACGTCAAAGTCAACACCCTGCTGCTGCGCCGCTACGCCGAGCGTACGCTGGCCGACGCGCTCGATTTCGTGCACGCGCGCCCCGTAACCTTGCGCTTCATCGAACTGATGCAAACCGGCGACAACGGCAGCTTCTTCAACAGCCAGCACCTTTCCGCCGCCGAAATCGAACGCGGCCTGCAGGCGCAAGGCTGGCAGCTGTTGCCGCGCCAGCCGCACGCCGGCCCCGCACGGGAATATTTCCACCGCGATTTTTCCGGCAGCATCGGCTTCATCGCCCCCTACAGCGAAGATTTCTGCAAAAGCTGCAACCGCCTGCGCGTTACCGCCCAAGGCAAAATGCACCTGTGCCTGTTTGGCGGTATTGCCTACGACCTGCGTCCCCATCTGCGCGATGGAGATGCCGAAGGCCTGCGCCGTTATCTGCATCAAACCATCGCCGAAAAACCCGAACACCACTATCTGCACGATAAAAAAGTCGGCCTCATCACCAACCTCTCCATGACCGGAGGCTAAATGCACCGCTCCGCACCCGAATTCCGCCCCTTCCGCATCCACCTGCTCACCGTAACCGACACCCGCAGCCCCGCCGAAGACGGCAGCGGCAACTACTTGGCTGAAGCCCTGCAGGCTGCCGGCCACGTATTGCACGCGCGCGATTGGTGCCGCGACGAGCGCTACGATATCCGCGCCATCGTTTCCGCCGCCATTGCCGAGCCGCAAACCGACATCGTGCTGATTACCGGCGGCACCGGTATGTTCGAGCGCGACATTACCCCCGATGCGGTGGAAATCCTGTTCGACAAAACCATCCCCGGCTTCGGCGAAGTGTTCCGCGCCGTGTCTCTGCAGGAAATCGGCATGTCCACCATCCAATCGCGCGCCGTGGCCGGCATCGCCAACCGCACGCTCATTTTCTGCCTGCCCGGCTCCACCGGCGCCTGCCGTACCGCTTGGGAAAAAGTCATCGCCCCGCAGCTCGATCCGCGCATCAACAGCTGCGGCTTCACCCGCGTGTTCAACGCTTGGGGCAAGTGAGTAAAACCGGCCTCATGGAGATTGCTACCGAGCCGCTGCTGATTTTATGCGGCGGATTCAGCCGGCGTATGGGCAGTCCCAAACCACTGTTGCCGTTTCGCGGCGTGCCGCTGATTGAGCGCTTGGCCGCGGCGGCAAACCGGCCGCTGTGGATTGCTTCGGCCGGGCAGCGTTTCCCCAATCTCCCCCCCGCGCTATACTTGCCCGATGCCCTGCCCGAACGGCAGGGTGCCTTATCCGCCATTCTGCCCGCGCTCGAGCTGGCGGCCGAACAAGGCCATGCCGGCATTTATGTGCTCTCCTGCGACACCCTGCTGCTGCCCGAGCAGGCGGCAGGCTGTTTGCAACAGGCGCGAAACAGCGCGGCTTGGCAGCAGGGCGTGGCCGCGCTGAGCGGCGGCGGGCGGGATTATCCGCTATTGGCGCATTGGTCTGCCGCCCTGGCCGCCCCGTTGCGCCAATACGTGGAAAGCGGGCAGCGCCGCGTAACCGTCTGGCTGCAAACCGTGCCGTTTGCCGTTGTGCCGCTGCCGGACGAATGGCTGCCGCTGTGCAATTTCAACACGCCGTCGGAGTTTGAGCGGGCAGTGGAGCAGGCGGAGCGGCTGTTGGCTGGCTGAAATGCACATTTTCAGGTAGCCTCATTATCCGCATCAAGCCAAAAGTAATATAGAAAGGTTACCTGAAAACCGGCGGATAGTTTTCAGGTAGCCTCCAATAGTTTATTTTCCCTTCAAGGATAAAATTTTGCTGACACATTTAGACCAACACAGCCGTAGCAGCATGGTGGACGTGGGCGACAAAGCCGTCACCCGCCGTGTGGCCGTGGCTGCTGGGCGGGTGGTGTTCCCTCCGGAAGTGTATGCCCAAATCCAAGCGGCCAACGGGCAAACCGCCAAGGGCGCGATTACCGAAGTGGCGCGCTTGGCCGGCATCATGGCGGCGAAAAATACCGCCAGCCTGATTCCGCTGTGCCATCCGATGATGCTGGAGCGCTGCAAGCTGGAGCTGGAATACGACGATGCCGCGCACGGCCTGAATATTCGCGCCGAAGTGGCTGTGAGCCATAAAACCGGCGTGGAAATGGAAGCGCTTACCGCCGTATCCGTGGCCGCGCTCACGGTGTACGACATGACCAAAGCCCTGAGCCACGACATCCAAATCCAAGACATCCGCCTAACACACAAATCCGGAGGCAAACATGAGTTCAACCGTTGAAATCACCGTGCTGTATTTCGCCGCCCTGCGAGAACAGGCGGGCAAAGAGCAGGAAAAAATCCACGTCGCCGAGGGCTGCACTGCAGCGGCCTTATACGAGCAACTCTCGCAACAATACCGCTTCACCCTGCCGCAGGAACGCGTGCGCGCAGCGGTAAACCATGCGTTTGCCGACTGGCTGCAGCCGCTTGCCGCCAACGACATCGTGGCCTTTATCCCGCCGGTGGCAGGAGGTTGAAATGTTTGATCTAACCGAACAAGCGATAGACAGCCAGGCCTTGCGCCAACAGCTTTTAAACAACGAGCAATGCGGCGCCTTCCTCAGCTTTGAAGGATGGGTGCGCCGACAAAATGACGGGCAGCGCGTAGATTATTTGGTATACAGCGTGTATGAAGAGCTGGCGCGTCGGCAAGGGCAGGCCGTAATTGAAGAGGCCAAACGCCGCTTCGGCCTAGAAGCCGCCGTGTGCGTGCACCGTTACGGCCGGTTGGAAGTGGGCGATATGGCGGTGTGGGTGGGCGTAACTGCCGGCCACCGCGATATGGCCTTTGCCGGCTGCCGTTATATTATAGATACGGTGAAAGCCGAAGTGCCGATTTGGAAACAGGAATTCTACAGCGGCCAAGTCGTTGCCGCATGGCTGGACAATCAAACGGCCGATGCCAAACGCCAACTGCTCAAATAACGCTTGGCAAGTATTGAAGAGGCTACCTGAAAATTTCAGGTAGCCTTTTTGCATGAGTTTAAAAAGAGACATGTTAGTGTGTGGAGCTAATTTTACATGCTGAAGTTTATAGGCTATCTGAAAACAAAATAGCCTGATTTTTAGGTAGCCTTTTATTTTGTGTGGTTTTTTAATCAAATGCAGCCAGCTATGCTAATTTGAGGTCAGTTAAAAATTGAGAAAGATCAGTAAAATCTGTAGAATAGCGGTCAATAGCAGAATAGAGCAGCAGCTTGGGAATACTGTTTACATCATTGATTTTTCCCTGAGCCGCTTCAGCTTGGCTGCTGATGCATTTTCTGCTGAGATTGATTTAAAACTGAACGGTTGCCGTATTCCAACGGTCTGTTGTAGCTTTCTTACTAGCGTTGGCAGCATCCGAATTTTCAGGAGAAATACCATGCGAGGCTATCAACTAGACCCATACCAACCCGTAGGCGGCGTGATTGCAGAGGATGCCGATCAGCAAATCGTGCAGCTCAATCTGCAAAAAGGCAACGAAGTTCCACCTTATTCAGCCGAGGCCATCATTACCATCACCGTGCTCTCCGGCTCGGTGTGCCTGAAAACCGAGCAAGGGCAGATTGATTTGCAGCCGATGACCCTGGCGCGGCTTGAACCGCAGGAAACCCATGCCCTGGTGGCCTTGGAAGACAACACTTCCGTGCTGGTGGTGAAACAGCTGTGCTACCACGCCCTGCTCAACCAAAAACTGCGCTTCGGCCGCTGCTGCGTTTAACCGTTTTTGCGCCGTATTGCCCGGCAATGCGGAATTATTTTAAAACCATAGCTTTACAACACAACTCTTGGAGATGAATCATTATGATTAAAGGTATTCAAATCACCCAATCGGCCCAACACCCCGCCTTGGTGCACTCTTTCTGGCTGTTGGACGACGAAACCCAGCAGGCACGCTGCCTGTGCAGCAAGGACGAGCATTTCGCTGCCGACCAAATCGTTGCCCTGAGCGATTTGGGCGATGTGAGCTACCAAGAAGTGGCTGTAGACAGCTACGTGCGTCCGAAAGTGGAAGGTGGTCAGCACCTGAACGTGAATGTGATGAGCCGCGAAATGCTGGAAGACGCAGCTGCTAATCCCGATAAATATCCGCAGCTCACCATCCGCGTATCCGGCTATGCCGTGCGCTTCAACTCCCTCACGCCCGAGCAGCAGCGCGATGTGATTACCCGTACCTTCACGCAGCATATGTAAGCCTGTAAGCCGGAATCGCAATACAGCCCCGCCGTTTCAGATGGCGGGGCTGGTTTATTGCGGGGTATGAAATAGCTGATAGCAGGACGGCAAGATAAGTGAAAGTAGTCCCAGTTTTTGTTTAACCATTACCAAACAGATTTCAGGTAGCCTGATTGATAAACGGAAAGGCTACCTGAAAACTCAAAATGGTTTGGTTATATTGACCATATTTTTCAGGTAGCCTCATGCCGCAGAAATTTTAAGCTCCGGCTTATTTTTTCTCCTTCTCAGGCCGTATCCAGCCCGGGATAGTGGTTTGGCGGGCGCGGGTGAGGGTGAGTTCGCCTTCGGGGCAGTTGCGGGTGAGCGTGCTGCCGGCGCCGGTGGTGGCGCGGTGGCCGATAGTGAGCGGGGCAACCAGCATATTGCCGGAGCCGATGCGCACTTCGTCGCCGATAACGGTTTGGTGTTTGTGCACGCCGTCGTAGTTGCAGGTGATGGTGCCGGCGCCGATGTTGCTGCGGTTGCCGATTTGCGCGTCGCCGAGGTAGGTAAGGTGGTTGGCTTTGCTGCCGCGGCCGATGGTGCTGTTTTTCACTTCCACGAAGTTGCCGATGTGCACTTCGTCGGCCAAATCGGCATTGGGGCGCAGGCGGGCGAAGGGGCCGATGCGGGCGCTGCTGCCAATGCGGCAGTTTTCGAGGTGCGAGAAGGGCTCGATAACCGTGTTATCGCCGATGACGGCGTTTTTAATCACGCAGTTGGCGCCGATGGACACGTTGTTGCCGAATTGGTTTTCGCCTTCCAGCACCACGTTCACATCAATCACCACGTCTTGGCCGTGCCGAAGGCTGCCGCGCAGGTCGAAGCGGGCCGGGTCGCGCAGGGTGAGGCCGACTTGGAGCAGGCTGTGCGCCTGTTCGCGCTGGAAGATGCGTTCGAGTTCGGCAAGCTGGATTTTGTTGTTCACCCCAGCGGCAAGGTGGGAGGAGGCTACCTGAACGGGATGCACGGCCACGCCGTCGGCGCGGGCAAGGGCGATGACATCGGTGAGGTAGTATTCGCCTTGGGCGTTGTTGCTGGAGAGGCTGCCCAGCCAGCGGGCGAGGTGGGCGTTGGGCAAAACGAAAATGCCAGTGTTGGTTTCGCGGATGGCTTTTTGCTCGGGCGTGGCGTCTTTTTCTTCCACAATGGCAGCCACTTGGCCGTTGGCCTCGCGGATGATGCGGCCCAGCCCGAAGGGGTTGGGCGGAATGTCGGTGAGCAGGCCGATTTCGCTGCCGGCGGCTTGCAGCAGCTCTTCCAGGGTGGCGCGGTTAATCAGCGGCACGTCGCCGTAGAGCACGAGGGTGCAGCCGGTGTTGCCGAGGTGCGGCAGGGCGGTTTGCACGGCGTGGCCGGTGCCGAGCTGTTCGGTTTGCTCCACCCAGCGGATGCCTTCGCGCTGCACTTGTTCGCGCACCTGCTCTTTGCCGTGGCCGATTACCACGTTGATGCTTTGCGGGCTGATGCTTTGCGCGGTGTCGATAACGCGCTCGAGCATGGTTTGGCCGCCGATGCGGTGCAGCACTTTGGGCAGGGCGGAATACATGCGCGTGCCTTTGCCGGCGGCGAGGATGACGATATGGAGGGGCTGGTGCATGGGCGGGCTTTCTTGGAACGATTTCTTTGAAATGATGGTTTTCAGGTAGCCTGCTTGGGGCTACCTGAAAAAAGAGGATTCAAACTGCCGATATTAATGGCTGCTTGGCGCTTCGGGCACGCTGTCGCCGCTCCAGGTGGTGCGCGGCACGCTGTGTTGGCGTTGTTCGCGGGTAACAGGCACGGGCACGGGGCGGTATTCGTTGTAGCGTTGGTCGCGGGCGAAGGTGCCGTCTTGGTATACCACGGGCGTACCGGGGGCATAACGCTGGCGCAGGCCGGTTTTGCCTTGTTGGTCTTGGTAGGTTTCCCAAGTGCAGGCGGAAAGGGCGATGAGGGCGAGCAGTAGAACGGCGGGGCGCATGGCTTTATCCTTTTTCTGTTGTGAGACGGGTGTTGCTTTGGGTGCCAATTATAACGCGAACAGCCGGGGCTGGCTGTCGGTTTTTAGGCTTTGAGGGAGGTAGGAAGTTGGAGTTGGCTGTGTGTCCGTTGTGTTTTCAGGTAGCCTTTAGTCGGCGTGGGGTGGTTTGCCGGTGTTGAGGCTACCTGAAAGATTGGCCAATATATCGGCTTAATGGTGTAGAGTAGCGGGAGGCAATCGTGCCGTTCAAACAATGGGAGAAAATCATGAAGCGTTTGGGTTTGGTGTTGGCTGCTTGTGCGGCGATGAGCGGGGCATATGCTGATCCGGCATGGGACACGGGCTATGCGTATGGGGCAAACCATTGTTATGGTTTCCACGCGCCAGCAGGCTGGATGCAGGATAACCGGTTGCTAGCCGATAAGGGCGTGCCGATGGTGTTTTTGCCGCAAGACAGCAGGCTGCGGGCGGCGCGGGTGATGATTTATGCAGGCAGTATCGGCCACAAGCCGGGCGAGAGCTTTAGCGCCGCCGTGCGCGGGCAGGTGAATGATGTGGTGGCGCAATATGCCCAATCGAATGAGCGCATACGGCCGGCCATGCTGCGCCGTATCCATGCCCGCGACGGGGTGAGCGGCGAGCTGTGGCGGTTTACGGGCTACCGTAACGGCGGGCAGGAGCTGGTGGC
>ERZ772764.504-NODE-504-length-26998-cov-13.433545_pt1 | contig 26998 bp, 32 predicted proteins | sample MGYA00512163_ERZ772764 | MGnify/ENA primary metagenome ERZ772764 (study PRJEB29015, sample SAMEA2737903) | human oral metagenome | biome: human oral; feature: human-associated habitat; material: dental | place: China | collected 2094 ... | reverse complement strand
GCACCAGCTTATTAGAAGCCATAGAAAAAGCCTTACCCCAAGCGACTCTTAAAGTAAGTACGCTCTTGGAGAAGGCGTTGCCTAAAACCGTGGAAAGTAAAACGGAGTTTGATATTAGGGAGTTTGTGTGAGAGTAGCTATGTCGCTCAGAATTTCATCTGCTACGGCAAAGATAGGTTGTTTTACCCATAACTTCTTATTTCCTATGATATAACAGCGTTTTTTAGCTCGTGTTACAGCAACATTGAGCATATTAGGTTTCTCAGAAGCCCACCTGCGAGATCCTTCCCTATTGGGTTGGCTACCTAAAACTAGGAATACTACATCAGCTTCTTTTCCTTGAAAAGTATGGATAGTGCCACAAAGTAATTTTTGGTCATTAAACCTTTCTCTTAATACTCTGTCACATTCTTTAGCTACTGCTTTAAAGGGAGAAATTACATAAATATTGTCTTGGTATATCTCCCTCAATTCAGCTATTTTTTGTGCAAGGAACTCTATTTCCTCCTTTATCACTTGAGAGTCTCCTTCTCCACCTCCTACTACATCAAACCAACAAGAAGCCCCTAAATATTTTTCAGAAGACTTTTCTGTAGAGGTCCCCAATACCATTTGATCTTGATACGCAATTTTATTAGCTATAGAAAACATAGGGTCTTGACATCTTCTGTGTGTTCTAAGAGGAAAGCCTGTCCAAGTATTTTCATCTATTTGGGTACCATAAACAGATATTCTGTCAGCTAACCTCTGAACAGAAGATGCATAAGGAGACCATACTTCTGAAATACCCTTGTCATTTCTGAATTTATTGACCAAATTTTTAGATATTGTAACCACAGGTTCTATTTGTAGCGGGTCTCCTACTATTACACATCTCTTAGAACGTTGTATGAGTCCTACAGCAGATTGTGGAGTAGCTTGTCCTGCTTCATCAATAAGTAACCATCCAATTTGATTCTTATCAATATTAGGGAAAAGCCTACTTGCAGAAGCTAAGGAGGTAGAAACAACAGGAACACATAAGAAGAAAGAATCCCATAAAATACTTGTTAGTTCCTTAGAAACCGTAGCTCTTCCTAAAATCATTTCAAAGAATGATTTTAGGTTATTCTTAAATTTCTTAGCATTAGCTAAAATAGCATATTTGTGTATTTCTAATGCTTTTAGAAAAATCTGACTACGTAAAGTTGCTACTTTTTTAGAATGATATGGACTAAGTAAGTGTATTTCTTTTAAGTCTTTAGAAGTAAATTCCTCATTAAATAGATTTTTTGTTTCAATCCCATATTTATTGATTAGTTCTTCTAAATTATTATCACTTACTTTGTTTCTTGGAGAGAGTATTCCTGTCTTAAGACAATTTACAAAAGCTCCCAAAGCAGATTTTGTATTTTCTGTTTTATTATCCTCTAAGTATTGGTTAGTAGCCTTCTTCTTAAACTCTTCAAAAGACAACAATAATTGTTTGAATTCTTTTACAGAATTGTTGAAAAGTTCTTGGTTTTTAGTTTCATTATTGAGGTTCTCTTCTAATGTTGTAGAAAAGTCTCTTTCATTTTCTTTATAGTTCCACCAGAAGTTGTTGTAAAAAGCAATTTTGTTAGCAGAATTACCCAAAGCAGCGGCTAAGATACCCCAATTTTCCTTATCGGTTATCTTAGAGGCGCAATCAGCAAAATAGTCTGCTTCAGGGAAAGAGTTTTTGTCAATTTTTTCTGCTTGTGGCAACTCCTTACTGATATTTTCTACTGCTGAATTATTGTTGCTTGCTACTACTATTCCAAAATTGTTAAGCAATTTAGGAGCAAGTTTGTATATAAAGAGATAAGAGGAATCACTTATATCTACTTTCTGATGTCCATTGAATAGCTTATCGCAACCTAAATCAGCTAAAACTTTAGCTCTTCTTACAATAACTTCAGCAATAACATCTAAAAGTAAAGTTGTTTTGCCTGTACCTGGAGGTCCATTTACACCTTGTACCCCAGAATATTCGAGTTCTGAAAGAATAGTATTTACAGCTCCCATTTGTGCAGTACATAAGCCATGTTCAATTTTCGATGGCCATCTACCCGCTGTGAGGTTCTGCGGATTTATAGTGTTAAACAGATACTGTTTGTTTTGTATTAAATCTTGCTTTTTATCAGCTACAGAAAGACTTAAATAACTTTGTAAAGTAGGACTAAAATCGTTTGAAGCAATAAGTCTGTTCAAATCATCTAAGAAAAAACTATTTAGGAAAGGAACTTCAGATTCACTATCTTTTTTAACTTGTTTTTCAAGAACGTATACTTCAATATCTTGCGTGAGCCAAGGATTTTCTTCTTTTAAGTAGGCTATTTCATTTTTGATATGTTCCCAAGAAACAGTATCGCCTGTTGGTATTTCTTCTTTTGCTTCATTAAATTGAGGTATATTGTACCTTTCTAAAAATTTTAAACTACTCTCTTCTAATTCTTCTTTTACAAGAGATAAATCTTTCCCTCTTGTAAGAAGCGTTAACCCTACCACATAACTCGCTATTGTATAACTTTTGAAGTTGGGTTTTCCTTCTTCATCAAGGTTTATACAAGACAAACAAGTGTAGCCATCAATAGGTTCTTCCCATTCCTCTTTTACTTTATTTTTTAGCAGATTATCTACATACGCTACTATCGTTTTTTGAGGGATTTTACCAAAGAATAGAGTGTAACTCCATTTTTTGTTTTTCTCTGTTGGGCGAGTTTGTTGCCAAGGCAATGGAGAAAAGGTCTTCAATGGATAAAGCCTTCCTTGTTCTTGATTGGCTTTGGGAAAGTTTGGAAGGTTGAAAATTTCAACATCTCTCCAGAAGTGTAGTATGTCTTGTTGATTCATATCTTGTTAAAGTTAAAATCCGTACTTTTTTTCTCTATTTTTATCCTTGTAACTTTGATAAGTTCATAATTAATCTAAGTTTATATGCACATCATATGCATCTTTGTTGTTTTTTATTTCGATTGCTTTTTCGATATAATAATTATAATCTTCCATAAACTCATCCCATTTTACAGTTTTAAAGAATGAAGGCTCTTCATTTGTGTATATCACTTTTCCATTACATTGTAGTAACTGTTTATCCTTGATATTAAAACTGTTATCTCGTAATATTTTAAATAACAGACCTGTAAAATGAGTTATGCAATTACAATATGAATCAGATTTATAATACCAATCATATGAACCCGTTTCGTCAGGAAGTACGACCCCTAATATGGCATTCATTTGTTTGGTATAATTATCATTTGGCACAGTGCGTAGGGAATATGAAACTTCCCATGGTATCCACTGTTCTTTCTCAGGTTCATCGGTTTTCATACCTTTAGACAATAATATAATCGTTATTGAGCACTGCCTAATTTTTCCCTTTAATTCTGTTTCTATAGTTGTATCAGAGAAATCAGCCAAGCTTTCGCCATCCTTTTCACCAAGGTTTATGTTATCTTTACCTATTTCTTCTTGTAATTTATCTACATAATGACGAACTTTAGTTGGAACCTTTTGTCCTAGCCCCCATTCACTTTCTTTAAATATCCCCAAGTCTTGTACTTGGGTATCAGCATATTTATATGATATAAAAACTTTTCTTCCCATAACCTATCTATATGTTTTTCTTACTTGAATTGCTTTTTCTACCAAATCAGAAATATTGTTTTTTATATCATTATAGACATAATCACTTGAAGTATATTTTGTTTCAAAGATAGGGATAGGGATAGGGATAAAACTGGCAAAAGGGTTTCTTCCCTTTTTACTTTGTTCTCCATAAGCATTTTTAAGGTTATGAATATAAATTCCACAAACAGCTTTTCCTAATTCCCAAGCTCGTTCAATTTCATACTTCACCCACTTCCTTTCGCTTGTTTTCTCCCCTATTAAAACAATCAAACAAGATTTGTCTTTGAGATTATCGTCAATCCATTTTTTGATAGAGGTTTCACTTTGCTTAACTTCCTCCCATTTGTTCCCACTAACAGGTTGATTTCCTTCTACCACTCCCATATTACGAACTTGTCCAGCTCGCCAGTTATCATTATCAAAATGAAAACTATAAAAAACTTTTCTTTTCATAAAATAGTCATATTTTTTTTATTAATAATTCTTGAAATAAAGACATATAAGCATAGTCTTTTAATAATCGTTCGTTTTTGTTTTCACCTGATAATTTTTTATCATAAATCATTTTTGCTGCAGCTCCAGTACTTGCTATGGGTAAGACCAATGCATCCGGATATTTTTCTACAAATATATCAAATTCCTCTTCTACACCTTCCATTCCTCCAATGAAAATTCCAGCAGAAAATTCAGATTCATCAAGCATTTTGTTTCTCATATATAATAGAGATTGTGTTTTATCATCATTAATATTATCAGTTAATATTACATTTTCAAATTTGTTATTATCCTCTGGGAAATACTTTTCAAATAGTTTTGATTGATACAAAGTTACATGTTCTTGAATATTCAAATTCAGTCTTTCCATTACATAATATATTAGTGGGGTAATTGAAGGATGACCTCCCCAAATTAGCTTATGATGTGGGAGTACTACTGTTGTTAATGCTATTACAGCATCTCGTATTGCTATAATATCTGCCGTGCCTATATATTTCTCATTTCTTTCCGGCAGAGGAATACTCGCTGAAAGAAAAATATTTTTCATTTTTTCTGTTGTAGCCATTTTTCAAAATCTTGTTTTTTTAGTGTATGTATGTCTTTTTTGAAGTTGTTATTTAGCCAATCTAAATGCTTTAACCATTTATCTCTAATTCTTAAATCATCGTAAATCAATCTAATACATGTATTATTAGGGTCTTTTTCAAACTCATGTCGAATTTCAGCAGATTGACAGTCTGTAGATTGTGGTATTCCTATTGTTGGTATATAGATTATATTTTTGCCTGATAGTTCTTCTGTCAAAAATCTTTCAGGTTGAACAGTAATATTTCTACCACACTGTTTAGCTATACTCACAAATTCTGTTATCAAATTATCTTGCCTAGAAGCCAAATTTCTAGCCCGAACAGATTCAACTTGTTGTATTATTTCTTTAACTTTAGTATTATTCAATTTTGAATTATCTTTATCATTACAGATCCCATTCTCAAAATCAGAACTTTCTAAGTTTAATGGATAACTGAGATGAGAAATAGATTCAATAGTATGATTAGGCCAAATTAACTGAACAATTCCTATTTGTTTTGATCCTGCTTCTGCAAGTTCTTCTTTACACCAATGGCTATCAAGAAATTTGGGGGTGTTGAGCAATAAGATAACATCACAATCTGTCATTCTGTGCCATAATTCATCTTGGAAAGGTTCTCCTTTTTCAATAGAGTGTGTATCTAAAAAAACATCAAAGTTATGTGATTCAAGCGCTTCATACATTTGTATGGCAACAGATGTTGATTCAGATCTTTTATAGCTGATAAATACCTTTCTTGTATTTCTTAAAAGTTCAAATGCTTGTAACACAATATTTGCAATCCGATCTAGTTCATTATTATCAAATTGAATCCCATTTTGATTCTCAAGAATTTTTGGTATTTCCTTTGAGAAATCAGCATAAAAAATAGGTAGAATCATAGTGCCATCTTCAATCAATTTTTTAGTTATATCCAAATCATTGAAATTTCCTTCCTTATCTCCAAAGTATATTGAAAATGCGGGCTGATTTCCTACATATTCATCTATATTATCACGATTTATTATATTCAAGATGTTTTTAGGCAATTTTAGATCAGTAATTTTAGTTTCTATCTGATTTAAAATTTCTTTAACAATAGGATTTTCTGTAGTTCCTAATATAATTAATTGATACTTATATTTCATCTTTTTATTAATCTTTTTTATCCTCAAATATTTACAAATAAATAAGAATTCTATAATTATTTTTGCAACCAAACTTTAAGAGGATATATAGTTCTATCAGGAAATTTCACATAGAATCCTTTAGGTATATATATTCCATTTGAATATCCATTTTCATATTCTATTCTAGGATATATTGTGAGATATTCAGTTCCCTGAAAATTTCCATTATCTTTAGTGATAGGAAATAGGGCAATATTATTTTTTACATATTTTGCAGCATCTCCAAGTCCTAATTCCCAATTACACCACTTAGAATTAATGGCTTTTTCTGTTGCCAATAAAATAAATTTATCAGCAATTTCTATTTTTTCTTTTAATCTATGTGCTGTTTTTGCATTTGTGAATGCTGGCATTTCGTCATCTAACCAATCAAGATAAACATCTACCCCTTCTTTTTTTAACAAAGCAACAACATCTTGTAGTATTTTTCCCTCATCATGTTTATGAGATAGAAATACCTTTGCTTTATTACCAAAAGAACTTTCCAAACTTTCCGCACTAAAAGTTTTTGTTTGTGTGCGATAAGCCGCTAATTGTGATTCTGTTATAAAACTCATAATTTATTTTACGTTTTTAACTATATTAAAATCATTTTTTCTATTCCTCAATTCAATAGACTTATCAATATATTTTGATGGATTTTTTATAAAATCTTCCCATTTTACAGATTGAATATAAGAGCTATTTTCATATATTTCTGTCCCATTACAAATTCTTATTGAGGGATTTTTCGCATTGAACATATTATCTCTAAGTATTTGAAAAAGAATATCCGTTTTCAATTGTCTGCTATTACAATTATAATTTTCTGAAATGTAATAAGCATAGCTTCCAGTTTCATCAGGAAGAACAACTGCGAGAACGCCATTTGTTTTGCTTCTCCCATATTCTCTTGTTTGTTCTTTTAGAGAATATGATATTTCCCAAGGAATCCATTGATCTTTTTCTGGTACGGAAGGGTCTTTCATTCCCTTAGAAATTAATACAATAGTTACACTACTATCGAAGATTTTATCAGCTAATTTTGAACCAATTGTTGCATCCTTGAAATGTTCTAAACTTTCCCCATCATTTTCTCCCTTATAGATGTGATTATCTTTTTCTAAAATCACAGACAATTCATCTACATAATTTCGTGCTGTAGTTGGATAACCTTTTATTCTTAATACTTTGTTGTCAGAATATTTATAAGAAACAAAAACTTTTCTTTTCATACATAATTACATTATTTTTCCTGCAAGATTTTTACTATTTTAATTACATTCTCTACTATTTTTTCCTTCTCTTTACTGTCACCAAGTGCTGTAATGGTTTTTCTTAATTCTTCATTATCAGGATAGTATTCATCAAGATTATTAGTAACTTCATCCCATAGTACTTTAGAAATATATCCTGTAATACCTATTGGAATAGGAATAACTTTATTTTTAATACACAAGTCAAACTCTTCTTTTATCCCATCAGAATTAATCACTTTATTCCCTTTTTCATCCCATTTATTCCCAAAAATGAAAATAGCAATTCCAGCTTTAGAGGTCATTTCATCTCTATAATCAGTCCATCTTTCCTTTATACTTTTATTACCAGACTCTATTTGAGGAAAAGGTCTAAGAACTAATAAATCATCTAAACTCTTATATTCAGAATTGTATTTGTATTCTAATGCTCCATTAATCACTATACTTCCTATTCCTAATCCATAACCTGAAATAATTTTATTTCCCTCTTTGGCTAAATCATAACTTAAATGGTGAATAAAATCTATTGCTTCTTTCTTTTCAAAGGGGTCATAAGAATGAGCAGCTCCTGAGATAAAAATATTGTTGAGTTTTAATTTCCTCTCAATTTCAGAAAGTATTAAAGTAATATCAGAATATTCTTTAACCATAATAGCATTAATGCCATATCTTCTTAAGTCTTCTATTTTAAGTTCTTGTTTAATCTTTGCATATAGAAAATCTTTTTCTTCTTGATAATCTTTCTTATTAACTTCTTTGAAAAAACAATAATGAGTAGGGGTATTATCTTTTAATAATACTTTTATTCTGCCTAAAATATACTCTAAATTAGGATCGTCAAAACTAAAACCTATAAATAAAAATGTTTTAGATAACAAATCTCCTCTCAAAGCAGTAGAAAACAGCTCTTTTTTATCTTGATATGTTTCATAATCATCCTTTATAAGTATAGCTTCATTAGGAGAGTCTTTATCACCATGCATTTTATAGATAATAGCATCTTTTCTCTTTATATTGGAAGAAAAATCTTCATTTCTAATCTTTTTTTCTACGATTTTCCCATCATCTTCTAAAGTTTTTTCAATAAGTTGGTCATAATTAGTAGTCCAAAAAGTTTCTATACCAATACGTGAAAGTAATTTATGATTTTCACTCCCTTTAGTTAAAGTAGAAAATTCATTTTTTATTTTGTTGTTTATTTTACTTCGTTTATGTCTGTTAAAATAATATTGTGCAACCCCTATTAAATCATGCTCTTTATCAATATCTAAATGTAATTCATCCGCTAAATCCCTTAATAAATCTTTCCAATTAACAAATCCTGAAGAGGCAGAAAGTCCTGCTCCTGCAAAAATAGCTGCATCTCCATTTCTTATTTCAATAACAAAATCATTAATGAATTTATTTTGCTCACTTGTAAAATTCATATTATTCATAACATTATCTTCTTAATTTTTAAGAAATTAAGGCAATAATAATGCCATACAGTAACACTCTGTCAAAATGTCATTTTTGATGACTATCGTAAGCCATTCCCCGCCATTCTCAGCCACCTGCTACCTCACTTGCCCTCTGCTCTTTATCTTCCCTTACTTTTGCACCAAATTTTAAAATAACAGATTATCAATGAAGCGAAAATCAATTCTAAAACGGCTCCTTCTGCTCACGATGATAGGAGTTACACAATTTTCCATTGCTCAGGGCAATGGCGTAGGAGGTATCAACGAAGCTACCCGTATGGTTACCTCGTATTTTGACCCTGCTACCAAGCTCATCTATGCCATAGGGGCTGTGGTGGGACTCATCGGTGGGGTGAAGGTGTATAACAAGTTTAGTAGTGGAGACCCCGATACCAGCAAAACGGCTGCCAGTTGGTTTGGGGCTTGTATCTTCCTAATTGTAGCGGCTACTATCTTGCGTTCGTTCTTCTTATAAACTTATGGAGACAAAAAACAGCTATTCTATCAACAAAGGCATCGGTAGAAGTGTAGAGTTCAAAGGACTCAAAGCGCAGTACCTCTTCATCTTTGCAGGGGGACTGCTCTCGGTGCTCATCTTGGTGATGATCCTCTACACGGTAGGAGTCAATTCTTTTGTATGCTTGGGGGTAGGCGTTAGTATGATCAGCCTTGTAGTTTGGCAGACTTTTTCACTAAACCAAAAATACGGTGAACACGGCCTGATGAAACAAGCAGCTCGTAAACGCCACCCCAAATACCTACGCCACCAAAGATCACCACGCCAATTTATTCGTTACCCTAAACCTAAAACAACCCTCAATGAGAAATAGTTCTAAAATCAACACCTTAGAGAGTAAATTCCCTATTCTTGCCATAGAACAAGACTGCTTGCTCACCAAAGAAGCCGACATCAGCATCGGCTTCGAGGTGCAGCTTCCAGAGCTCTTTACCATTTCGGGTGAGGACTATGAGATACTCCACTCACTTTGGCATAAGGCTATCAAAGTATTGCCACAGTATACCGTTATCCACAAACAGGACTGGTTTATCAAGGAACAATACGAACCTGAACTGCAAGGAGAGAATCTGAGTTTTCTCTCTCATTCGTACGAAAAGCATTTTAACGAACGCCCATTCTTAAATCACAAGTGCTACCTATTTATCACCCAAACCACTAAAAACCGAATGAGAGCCCAAAGCAACTTTTCCTCCCTTTGCAAAGGAAACTTCTTGCCTAAGGAGCTCACCAACCGAGAACACGCCACCCAATTTTTGGAAGCGGTAGCACAGTTAGAGCGTATTTTAAACGACTCTAACTTGATAAAGCTCCATCAGCTCAAAACAGAGGACTATATAGGCACTCCCCACAAAAAGGGACTCTTTGAGCAATATCTCAGTCTTTCCACTGATGAGAAAGAGAGTCTGCAAGATATATGCCTCTCTGCCGAGCAAATGCGCATTGGCAACCAAAGACTCTGTGTGCATACCTTATCAGATACAGAAGATTTGCCTTCTAAGGTACAAGCCGATAGCCGTTACGAGCGACTCTCTACCGATAAGAGCGATTGCCGTTTATCATTTGCAGCTCCTGTGGGCTTGCTACTGAGTTGTAACCATATCTACAACCAATATCTGTTCTTGGACAATTCCGATGAAAATCTTAGACAGTTTGAGAAGTCAGCACGCAATATGCACTCGCTTTCAAGGTACAGCCGTAGCAACCAAATCAACAAAGAATGGATAGAGCAATACCTCAATGAGGCACACTCTTACGGACTTTCCTCTATCAGAGCGCACTTTAATGTGATGGCGTGGTCGGACAAACCACAAGAGCTTAGGAGCATTAAAAACGATGTTGGGAGTGCTTTAGCCTCAATGGAGTGCAAGCCTCGCCATAACACCATAGATACGGCAACTCTCTATTGGGCAGGTATAGCTGGCAATGCAGCCGACTTCCCCAGTGAAGAGACTTTCTATACTTTTATAGAGCCCGCTTTGTGCTTTTTCACTCAGGAGACCAACTATCAAAGTTCTTCGAGTCCTTTCGGCATTAAGATGGCCGACAGGCTCACAGGCAAGCCTATCCATTTGGATATCTCTGATGAACCTATGAAGAAAGGGATTATCACCAACCGTAATAAGTTCGTCTTAGGACCTTCGGGTAGTGGCAAATCCTTCTTCACGAACCACTTAGTGCGCCAATATTACGAACAAGGTACGCATATCGTTTTAGTAGATACAGGGAACTCCTACCAAGGAGTCTGTGAGCTTATTCACCACAAGACCAAAGGCAAAGATGGGATTTACTTTACTTATACCGAAGACAATCCCATTGCTTTTAACCCTTTTTATACTGATGATGGAGTGTTTGACATCGAAAAGCGAGAGAGTATCAAAACACTGATACTCACCCTTTGGAAGCGAGACAATGAGCCTCCTACACGTGCGGAAGAGGTAGCCCTTTCCAATGCAGTGAACCTTTACCTGCAATTGGTAAAAGACAATCCCTCGCACACACCCTCTTTCAATGGCTTTTATGAGTATATCAAGAATGACTACCGAGCCATACTACAAGAGAAGCAGGTAAGAGAAAAAGACTTTGACTTGGCTAACTTCCTCAATGTGTTAGAGCCTTATTACAAAGGAGGTGAATACGACTATCTGCTCAATTCTGATAAGGAGTTAGACCTGCTTTCCAAACGCTTTATCGTCTTTGAAATTGATGCGATTAAAGACCACCCGATACTCTTTCCTGTGGTTACGATCATCATTATGGAGGTGTTTATCAACAAGATGAGGCGCCTGAAGGGTATTCGCAAGATGATTCTCATCGAAGAAGCGTGGAAAGCCATTGCCAAAGAAGGAATGGCAGAGTATATCAAGTACCTATTCAAAACCGTGCGTAAGTTCTTTGGAGAGGCAGTGATTGTAACCCAAGAGGTAGATGATATTATCCATTCACCTATTGTGAAGGAATCTATCATCAACAACTCCGATTGCAAGATATTACTCGACCAGCGTAAGTATATGAACAAGTTCGATGCTATCCAAGCGATGTTAGGACTTACCGAGAAAGAGAAGTCGCAAATCCTATCTATCAATCTCTCCAACGACTCTCGTCGCAAATACAAAGAAGTGTGGATAGGCTTAGGAGGTACACACTCTGCGGTATATGCTACAGAAGTAAGCCGAGAAGAATACTTTGCCTACACCACTGAAGAGAGCGAAAAACACCAAGTGATGGAACTTTCCGAGAGGTTAGACGGCAATTTGGAAAAAGCTATCGTACAAATGGCTAATGGACTGTAATAAATTAATAATCATACGTAAATCATAATAATTAAAGTCAATGAAGAAAATGTTATTAACGGGGCTTTTTGCTATAGCTATGCTGGCAAGCCCCAAACTAAGCGCACAATGGGTAGTAACTGACCCAACTAATTTTGCTCAGAGCATCATCAACACTACCCAACAGATAGTGCAAACCTCCTCAACAGCTAAGAATATGCTCAACAATTTCCGAGAGGTGGAAAAGCTCTACAACCAAGGCAAGGAGTATTACGATGCTCTGAAAAAGGTAAATAACTTGGTAAAAGATGCCCGCAAAGTACAGGAAACGGTGCTACTGGTGGGCGACATCTCCAAGATGTATGTAACCAACTTCAAGAAGATGAGCCAAGACCCTAACTTCTCCTCTCAAGAGTTGTCGGCTATTGCCAATGGCTACTCCAAGCTCTTGGGTGAAAGTTCTAAGCTGCTCAAAGACCTGCAACAAATCGTCAATAGCTCCTCACTCTCTATGAACGACAAAGAGCGTATGGACATTATCGACAAGGTGCATAAGGAAGTGAAAGAGTACTATAACTTAGTACGCTACTACACCCAGAAAAACATCTCGGTAAGCTATCTACGGGCTAAGAAGCAAAATGATGCGCAAAAGGTACTCTCACTCTATGGAACAGAACTCAAATACTGGTAAAAACTGATAAATGGAAAATCTACACCAAATACTCCGTACTTTATACGATGAGATGATGCCCCTAACAGCTCAGATGTCTGCCATAGCCAAAGGCTTGGCAGGCTTAGGGGCACTGTTCTATGTGGCAATGCGTATATGGCAAGCCTTAGCCCGTGCCGAACCTGTAGATGTGTATCCCTTGCTCCGTCCCTTTGCCATAGGGCTGTGTGTGATATTTTTCCCTACTCTGGTGTTAGGAACAATGAATACAGTGTTAAGCCCTGTGGTAACAGGTACCCACAGTATCTTAGAAGGACAAACGCTCGATTTGCACAAACTACAAGAGCAAAAAGACCGATTAGAGCGAGAAGCACAATTGCGCAACCCCGAAACTGCCTATCTCGTCTCAGATGAAGAGTTTGACAAAAAGATTGATGAATTAGGTTGGATGCCCGAAGATATGGCTGTAATGGCAGGAATGTACATTGAAAGAGGGATGTATGACCTCAAGCAAAGCATCCGATCGTGGTTTCGTGAACTACTCGAAATGCTCTTTCAAGCAGCCGCTTTAGTGATTGACACCATACGCACTTTCTTTCTTGTGGTGATGTCTATTTTAGGACCTATAGCCTTTGCCATTTCGGTATGGGATGGATTTCAATCTACCTTACTACAATGGGTTACCCGTTATGTAAGTGTCTATCTATGGCTTCCTGTATCCGATTTGTTCAGTGCTATTTTAGCACGTATCCAATCCCTTATCTTACAACGAGACATCGAGCAACTCTCCGATCCAAGTTTCATTCCTGATACTACCAACACAGCCTACATTATCTTTATGGTCATTGGTATCATAGGCTATTTTACCATTCCTACTGTAGCAGGTTGGATTATACAAGCAGGAGGTATGGGTAATTATGGTAGAAATGTAAACCAAGCTACCTCCAATGCAGGTAATATAGCAGGTGCAGGAGCTGGCTCTCTTTCAGGTAATATTACAGGTAGGTTAATGAAGTAAAAACAAGTCTAATTGAATACTAAAATTAATGGAATTTAAAATCTTTAGAAACATCGAAAACGGATTCAAACAAATCCGTATGTATGCCATAGCCTTTGCAGTGCTCTGCTCAGGCGTGAGTATCTTCGCTGTAGGCTATGCCTATTACTTTGCCGAGAAACAGCGTGAGAAAATCTATGTGTTAGACAATGGTAAATCACTAATGCTGGCACTCTCTCAAGATGAGAAAATCAATCGCCCTGTCGAGGCTAAAGAACACGTGCGCAGGTTTCACGAACTCTTCTTCAACTTAGCCCCCGATAAAAAAGCAATTGAAGACAATACCAAACGTGCCTTCTTTATGGCTGATAAATCTGCCTTTAACTACTATAAAGATTTGGCTGAAAAAGGCTATTACAACCGCATCATCTCTGGTAATATCCTCCAACGGGTAGTCATCGATAGCGTGCGCTGTAACTTTAATAGTTATCCTTATCAGGTGGAAACCTTTGCCAAGCAGTTCATCACCCGCGCCAGCAATATCACCGAAAGGAGTCTTATTACCTCCTGCAGGTTGATTAACTCCGTGCGTTCTGATAATAACCCTCAAGGATTTATCATCGAACAGTTCAATGTAATAGAAAACAAAGACCTTAGAACCGTAGAGAGATGATAGCCAAAATTCAAAGAGAGATACATTCTCTAAAAAAGCAAACCCGAAGCTATTGTCAGGGACTTTCACCCTCACAAAGAAAACGCTTGGTACTCTTAGCTTTTGCAGTCTACTCGCTACTTACTCTTTTTATACTATGGCACGCTTACCAAGAGTACCACCAAGGCGAAGCCCCTGCCATACAGCATATTGACAACAAGGCTATTGTACCTACTGAGGGGAATACCCCAAAAAAGGATTCGTTAATTTTTAAACAACTTAATAATGGAAAAGAACACACCCCTTCCAGAGCAAAACGGTAATACCCCTGCCTCAGATAAGGCTAACGCTCCTTCTTCTACACCGAGTTTCTTGGTCAGTGAAGAAGAGGAAAAAGCCCTCCAAGAGCGCAATGAGGAAAAAGCCCTTGCTAAAAAACAACAACTCAAGAAAATCATCATCTATGCCCTAATGGGGATAATCTTCCTCGCTTGTATGTATCTGCTTTTTGGTGGCGGAAGTGAGCAAGAGCAAACACAAGTAGGTATCAATGAGGCAATACCACAAGCTACGGAAACTCTCTTGCCTTCTGATAAGGAAAAAGCCTATGAAGAAGCCCTCTTAGAAGAAAAAGAAGCTGATAAAAAAGCCTCTCTCAATGCGCTGTCAGACTATTGGCAAGAAGACGAAGGCGAGGAATATCCCGAAGCTATTGAGGAGGAAGAAGAACCCTCTCCACGTTATCGCAAGGCTACCCCTAATGCCTTTGAGCGTTCCGCTCAGTCTTATCGCGATATTCACCAGACTTTAGGCAGTTTCTACCAAGACAATAGTGCTTACGAGGAGCAACAACGACTCAAAGAAGAGATAGCCTCTCTTAAGTCTCAACTCTCCAATAAGCAAGATCCTACCTCTATAGATGCCCAAATGGCATTGATGGAAAAGTCTTATGAAATGGCTTCAAGATATTTGCCTAAAGGACAACAAAACCCTTCAATGATGGGGGGCGCAGGCTCGCAAGAGGGCGAGGGAAACAATAGTAGCGAAGCTGACAATGCAGAACAGAGTAAAAACATCGCTCCTGTCTATACCCCAGAGGAAAAGGTAGTCAGTCGTTTGCCCCGCAAGCAGTCCGAGAAGGAGGCTTTGCAAGAATGGGTAAAGGAGCAACAGACCTCTTTTTTCAATGGCGAGAGCTTTAAGCCACAAGGTAGTATCCTAAAGAATAGCATTCGCGCTTGTACACATATCGAACAGCTATTAGGAGAAAACTCAAGGGTGCAGCTAAGACTTTTAGAGCCTATACGAGTAGCAGGCATACTCATTCCTAAAGGAGAGCTGCTTACAGCCTCTGCTAAAGTGAGTGGTGATAGATTGTTACTCACCGTAAAATCCTTAGAATACAAGGGCAAGGTAATTCCTGTCTCTATAGCTGCCTACGACATCGATGGGCAACAAGGGTTATACCTGCCCGCTTCTTCCGATGCCAATGCCTTTAGAGAGATAGCAGCAGGAATGAGCAAAAGCTCAGGGAGTAGCTTTACCTTTAGCTCTTCCGCCAAAGACCAAATTGTCTCTGAGCTGAGCAAGGGGGTCGTGCAAGGAGGTACGTCCTATCTTTCTAAAAAGATTGCACAGCCTTCCATAAGGGTTAAAGCAGGTTATCAGCTCCTACTCATCTCTAAGAAATAGCCTTTCAGACAAACCCCTAAACACACAACAAAGCACAAAACAACACAATTATTTATTTTTCAACCTATTAAACACACTTAATATCATTTTATTTATGCGTAAATTACACTTATTATTATCGGTAACAATGCTTACTGTTACCGTGCAAGCCCAAAATGAGGCAAAGGAAAACACAGCTCTCAGTACTGAGAAAAAGGAACTTTTAGCTCAATCAGGAAAGGTAGTGCCTTATCCTTTGCAGGTGGCTTATGATCAAACGACCCATCTTATCTTTCCTGCTTCTATCCGCTATGTGGACTTAGGCAGTGAAAACTTAGTAGCTGACAAGGTCAAAGATGCCGAGAATGTACTAAGGGTAAAGGCAGCTAAAACAGACTTTACCGATAACACCAACCTATCGGTTATCACTCAAGACGGAGGCTTTTATAGCTTTGAGGTAAGTTATCACACCACACCACAACCTCTTACCATTGATTTTGGTAGAGGAATGCCCCAAGGTAACAATGTGAAATCGGATATTCTCTTTTCTGACACAGGCTGGGAATCACCTGCGGTAGCACAGATTATTATGTCGTCTATCTACCATCAGAAGAAGAATTACATCAAGCATATAGGTTCGGAGAATGCAGGTATACAATGGCTACTAAAAGGTATCTATGTACACAATAGCAAACTCTATGTAGACGTGCAATTGTCCAATCGTTCTAACCTGCCTTTTGAAGTAGATTTTATCACTTTTAAAATCATTGATAAGAAGACCACCAAAAAGAGCATTGTACAAGAAGTGCCCATTGAGCCCTTGCGCGTATACCAACCTATATCCCTACTAAAGGCTCATAAAGAAGCCCGCTCGGTGTATATGTTAGACCAACTCACCCTCTCTGATGACAAGGTTTTGCGGGTAGAAATCTTTGAAAAGAACGGCTCTCGTTACCAATCGTTCCTTATCACCAACGAGGAGATTATAGCCGCTCGCCCTATTGAACAGTTTAACCTTAAATTCTAATGCCAATGTTAAGAATTATCACTTGTATTTGTCTCTGCTTTTTAGGAGGCTCCATTGCCCAGGCACAGCGATTGTTACCCAAGCAAAAAGGTATCTCGCTCTCTTGGGTTGCACCTGCAGAGGCTTTTACTTCTTCCTTTTCTGATGATTTTGGGGTGCAGTTGGGCTATAGTATCAATGCTAAAAGGGGTAACTACAAGCATTTTTCCCTTGAATATCAAAGGCGATTATACCCTTACAAGAGTCTGAATATACCCGTTGAGAGGTATATAGGTGCAGGAGGCTATAGCTTTGCCTTAGTCAGTGACAGCAGTAAAACGGTAGCTTTGAACTTGGGAGCAGAAGCTCTTTTGGGCTATGAGGTAGTCAATCACAGCAAAAGCCTCCTTCCTGATGGAGCTTTGATAAAGAATAAAAACCATTTTCTCTATGGCGCACAGGTAGGTTTGCAGATAGAGACTTACCTAAGTGATCACTTTTTAGTGCTTTGCTCTGGCAAAGTAGCAGCTCTGTGGGGAAGTTCCTTTGAGCTACTGCGCCCCTGTGCTACTGTAGGACTGCGCTATATGTTTTAACCTTTAAAAAGACAATACGATGAAGAAAATAAATCAGAAAATTGTAATAGGACTCATTGCAATGCTATGTGTGAGCCTATTCACCTCTTGTAAAAAAGAGTTGGACGTACAACAAAACTTTCCTTTTGAGGTAAAGGTATTGCCCATCCCTAAACAGCTACCTCTCGGTGGTACTGCTGAACTGCGTTTGGAGATACACCCCACAAAGGTATATGCCGAGAACGCCTACGCTCTGCGGTACTTCTCCTTTGAAGGCAAAGGGGATTTAAGATTTGAGAAAGGTGCGCCTTTTATCCCCAACGACAGCTATCCCATTGCTCAAAAGGTTTTCAGACTCTATTACACCGCCCACAGCATCGGCTCCCACACCTTTACCCTCTGGCTCACCGACAGCTTCGGCAACGAAAAGAAAATAGAATGCTCCTTGCAGGTGCAGAAGTAATGAAAACGGCTAACTCAGCGATGGGTTAGCTGTTTTTTTAGTTTGCTTCTTTATCACATTCAGAAATCTCTTTTTCAATTAGTTTTTTCACAGCATCCTTCATAGTAATATTTAGGTCAATATTTTTTAACTTATTTAACAATTCCATATACACCCCCTTATAGAATTGATTGCTCTTCCCTTGTTTATTAGTTTTTCTTTCATTCTTTTTTATGCAAAATTCTTTTTTAATTTGCTCTATTTCTTTTAGTCGTTTAATTTCTCTTTCTAAGTTATCATTCACCATTTGAGTAAATGGTTTATCTAAAATCTCTATTGGCTTATATTCATTATTCTCAAATAGTTTCCAAAAGTTTCTTACCAAAAATTTATTCTCAAAATCTGTTTTATCGATAAGTTTTTTTAGTTCTTCTTTATTCTTAAATAAATCTTCCCAAAAAAGAGGTGCTCTAACTCCATTTACTAAGGGTGTTACAAATTCATTCAAGAAACATTTAGGCTCTTTTTTTATTGCTTCATAAATTTTCTTGCAATATTCCTCATCTAATACTCTGACATTATCTTTTATTTCAGAAAAACAGCTATATAATAGCTCTAAATGTAATTGTTTCACTTGTTCATCATTTGCTAAAAGATCATCTAATGCTTTTTTTGAAATATCTAAAAGTTTTTCTTTAGTAAAAATAATACTTTCTCTAAATGTTTGATTAGTAATACTTTCACTAATAATACTTCCTGTGAGGTTAGGATAGTTAGGGTATTTCATATTCTTTATATAAGATCCCTGTAACTTTGATAATATAAGCCAATCATAATAATAATCTTGATTAATGTCTTTATATAATCTCAGAATTTCATTTTTAGTTTTCTTGTAAATAAAAGAAAGGAGTACAAGGTATACCCCTCTATTCTTTGTTGAACAATAAATATAGACTATTATATCCAAATATCTTTCTAACTTAGATTTACTGTTAAATTGTAGAATATTTTTAAATTCTAAGAATGGTACTAAATCTTTGTGGATTACTTCCTGAGAATATGACTTTATTTGGGAATAAACATCTTCTATAGTAGTTTCTTCGTCTAATAATTTTTCCATTTCTGTTATTTTTAGTGTACCATATACAGAATTGTAAAAATACCGATCAAACATTGTATGATTATTGATTGATGTTAGAGATTTATCTTTATTAAATAATTCTCTTATAATCTCTTCAGTTTCAGCATTAAGATTTTCCTTAAGCTTAAACTCTGATGGGGAAAAGTCTGTAAAATCTTCATTTTCAAAGTATTCTTTTTTATATAGTTTAACATATTCTTCTTCATTTTTATATTGTATAATACGAATCAAGAAATAATCTCTAAATTCTACCTCCCCCTCTACTTGTTGATATGATCTAATAAATAAATTCAAGAAACGTTTGACATCTCTAAGAGTGGTAAGATATTTCTTTAAAACTTCAATATGATTAGCTAATACTATTTCATATTTTTCCACTTCTTCTTTTCTAATATGAAGCTTATCAGTTAATGTTTCTATAAGATAATTAAATATTTTATCGTATGGTCGTTTCGGTATGGGAACCTCAATTGTGAAGAACTTATCTGAGAAAAAGGCTTCCTCATTAGAATATGTCTCTCCTATGATTTTATTAATATGCTTTTTGTCATAAGCCGTAATGAAAATAAAGTTAGTAAAAGAAGCATTACCATCTATTAGTTTAAAAACTTCAATTATTTCATCAGCTAATAATCTATCAAAATCTTCTATTACAATAACTATTCTTTTATCTATTTGGGAGATAAGATCGTTAAGTTTTTCTTTTTCTGACTTCACATCCCATATTTTATGTAATTCAAATAAAGAAGATAAGAATTTACTCTCTATAATGCTAAGAGCTTTTAGGTAATTTTTAAAAATATAGGTAAATCTATAATCATATTCCTTCAATTTCGATTGTAGGACACTAAAAAAATCTTTTTGGATATCTTGTGGAGTATATGAATGCCTTGGGTTAAAGTCTATAACAATAAAATCTTTATTTGAAGACAAATAATTTTTAAGCATATTTAGATAAGAAGATTTTCCACTTCCCCAGCTGGATGTAATTCCTACGCTATAAGAATATTCGGAAGAAATTATTTTTAATTGTTCTACTAATTGTTTTACATCATTAGCATAATCTAAAATATCTTTTTTATCTGAGATTATAGGAGTATCAGAAAGAAAAATAGTATCTTTATCATCTATTTCTTCATTTTTTTTCTTTTTAAATATAGATGATATTAGTTTGTAGAATAGGGTAAAAATTAAAATACCTATTAAGACATCTGTGTATCCAACAAAGCAAAAAAATAGAATAGGGGCATATAATTTCTCATACCAACAATAATATCCATACATGAGAATTATAACAAAAGAGAACCAATATGCTTTCTCATTACCTTTGTACCATTTAAATCTAAAAAAGGAGAAAAGGAATATAGAGATAATAATACAAAATAAGATCTTTGTTATTATATTAAATCTCATAATAGAGAAAACAGGGATAATAAATCTATCAAAATTTTCTATTATTTCCCTTTCAAAAGATATATACAATAATAATAGTATGGAGGTTATTAATGTTGTTGGAGCATATTTCGCAAATATATTTTTCATTTTGGTATATTTTAAGACTGCAAAAATACAAATAAATTGCAATACATAAACCTTGTGTGAAATTCATTTCTCCAAGCCACTCTTAACCTCTCACTGCCAAAGACAGCCAGCTGAGAGGTTTTTCTGTGTTTACACCCTACCTTTGCACTCAAAATCATAGTAAAGTAGTAACAATGGAAGTAGTAGTTATAGAAAAATCTATTTTTGAACAGATACAAAAAGACGTACAGCAACTCAACAATTCTCTGCAAGTGGTAATGGATACTTATAAAGGGATTTGGCAAAAAGAAAAGTGGTTGGACACTCAGGAGGTTTGTCTGCTTTTGGGCATTAGCAAGCGTGCCTTGCAGTATTATAAAGACCAAAAACTATTACCTTTCTCTTGCATCCACCGCAAGAACTATTTTAAGCGTAGTGATGTAGAACAGCTTTTAACCTCTAACCATCAAACCCGATGAACTTACTCACAGAGACACACCAGGAACTAAGCTCTTACCTTAGTCAGCTTGAAAACCTTAAACAGCAAATGGACTTTATCCTTAAAAACTTCCGTCCTATATTTGACGGCGAGGTATTTCTATCAGGGAAGGAGGTCTGTGAGCTGCTACATATCACCAAAAGAACCCTACAGCAATACCGTGATGATGGGCTCTTTCCTTATATCCAAATTGGTGGTAAAATTCTCTTTAAACAAAGTGATATTCTAAAGATTTTGGAGGCTAATTATAAGAAATAGCTCCTCTTTTTATCTTTAATGGCTATCTTATAAGGCTTCTCTTTATCCTAAACTAACAAAAAATCTATCTGTAAGGTCTTTCTTTTGCTTCTTTTCTTTCTCAAAGAAAAGAAGGCTGGTAGCACCAGCAGGCAGTCAGTAGCACAGATAAGCAATCATAAAAAAACACCTCTTAGAAATACTCTAAGAGGTGTTTTTATTAAGGATTAAACCAATAAGGGTTGCGTGCGAAAGTCTTTGAGGTTGAGGAAAAAGCCTCTGTAAGGAGTGAGCCCTTCTCTGAACAAGTTCCAAAGTAGAGTGCTTCCCATTTGTGAAAGGGTGGCGTTAATGAACAAATCTTGCTTGGTTAAGGCTTCGGCAAGGGAGCAACTTGGGGTATTGTCATTCTGCTCGGCTTGCGTTAATAGTTCTCCAAAGGCTTGGGTAATAGTAGGTAGGGTGTCTATAGGGATAAAGGTATCACTATGAGGTTGTTCAATAGCTTGTAAAGTACCTAAAATCACTTGCCCTGAATGGGTGCTGTTGCCAAAATCTAACCAATACTTAGGGTTGTTGTGGTAGTGATGGGCTCGTTCTAAATGGGTGAGTACTTCCCCAATGTTAAAACGTGCCTTTACGCTATCTACACACGAAAGGTAAATACTTCCTCTCATTGTTTCTTCTTTAGAGGAAAAGGTCTCAGTGCTGAATAGCTGTGTTTGCGCTCTCCAATCTGTACCAAAAAAGCGATTGATACGGCTTATTAGAGCAGTGGATTTGTACATTCCTAACTCACAAGCCGAAAAAAGCTGTCTGCCGAGATTGGCAGGGCTTACAAGGTCGTTGTCCCAAAGGGTTACCGATAACCCTGCGTGTCCTAAAGCAACCAAAGCGTGGTTGATACGTGCTAAAGCAGTGGCTACTTGCGAGCCTGTGCCTCCTGCTCCTATCAGATGTACTTTAATAGGATTGGTAGCATTGAGCAAAGCAGTATCAGTAAAATGTACCCGCTCTTTGTGTGTTTGGACAGAAGTATTGAAAGGGTTGAGAGTGTTTGAGGTGTTTAGGGTTTGTTTCATTGTTATAGGATTTGTTGTAAGGTGAGATGGTTGGGATTGAGCAGTTCGCAAGGAAAAGGCTTATTACTTTGAGTGAGTTCCTGCCAAAGGGTTATTAAGGGTATTTTGGTTATAGGGTATGAGCCTAATTGATGAGAAAAATAACTATTGAAAAAATAATCTTCCCATTGGGTGATAAAGTCTTCTAAACAAGAGGCTTTACGCTCATCTACCCGCACTGACCCCATACACACATTGCCATTTTCATAAACGTTAAAAAAAGGCGCATAGCATAGAGGTGTACTAAGATGGGGCTTTTGGTTTTTGGCTAAGGCATATATCCAAAGGCTCTTGGGGGTAGCTTTCCACAACAGAGGAGGTAGACTTACTTCTTTGCTTTCTATAGCAAGAAAGGAGGCAAAAAATAACTGTTTTTTTTGTGCTTTAGAGTACCAAACAGCCTGCCCCTCGCCTTTATGGGATAGATGGAGCACCCTGCGGGGGATAATACCTTTGGGGATTAGAAAGGCTTTTGCTTGCTCTTTTTGGCAGGTGAGCGTTTTGGCAAGTGCTTGCGCTTGGTCGAGGGTAAGCGGTTGTGCGCTTGTAGGGTTACCATTGCTATCAAGGTGTAAGTACTCTACATAACTCTGTGGGTTGTAGCGGTTACTGTCTTCGTAAAAAACAAGTGCCGATGTAGGGCGATATACTTCCCCTACTTCTGGGGTGAGGTCTGTGTATTTCATTTTAAATGCGGTTTAAAAGGGTTATAAGTTTGGTTAAGAGAGGAAAGAAACGCTGTTCAAAATCAAAGTTAGCAAGGGGTGTTGTGCCGTTAAAATGCTTGTGAATGGTAGGGAGTTCTATCTCACTACATTGGGAATATTCTCCATTGAGCCAATCTAAAAGATAGGTATGGAATAGGTCGCTTTGGTCTTCATAGACAAAAGATAGGTATTTCTCTACTTCAAAAAATTCTTCTTCACCTTGCTCATAGTCCTCTGCTCTGTGCAAATGGGTATAGATAGAGTGGTTAGGAAAATCCTGCCACAAGGTATAAAAGGCTTGTGAGAGGGCAAGGCATTCGGCTTCTAAATCATTCTTAGGAATAAAGCGGTTTATACGCCTTTGAAAAAAGTCTAAATGGCAAGGGTTACGTATCTTTTTGGAAAGAATAGCACCTATTTGTTGTGCCTGCTTTAAAAGGTGCAGGAGGTGGTCTCTTTCCGCTATTTCTTCATAGTCTTGGCTAATACAATCCTGCAACATTTCATAGGCATAAGCCACAAAACAATCTTCTTGTACATAGTTTGCTATAAAAGCACGTTGGTTTAGGTAGGCATATACCGATAAAAATAGTTCATAAAGTGGTTTGTTTTTATGTACTTTCAGAAGTCTATAAAGCGGTTGCAGAGGGACAAAAAACACTTCGTTGGGCAAATAAAAACGTTCTTCGCAAGAGAAAAAAGCATCGCTATTGGGGGCTTTCAATACTTTTAGTTCACAGAAAGTGCCTTTGGTATCTCTCTTTTTGATTTGCTCTTGGCTGTAAGAAAGGGCTAAGGCAATCCCACAAGAAAGGTCGTACTGCTCTATGGGAAAGGGAGTAAAGCCGTAATAGTCTGCCATTTGAGCAAGGGAACACTTGAGAGTGGTTTTTAGCTGTGCTTGCTCCTCTCCACTAAAAATGATGTACTTGCTTGAATGATACACTTTAGGAGGAAAGGTCGTCTTTAAAAAACTATTGGCAAAAGAGTTTTCGGGGCTACTTGTTGCTGTTCTTGACGTATCTGTGAGCGGTCTTTGGAGCGTTGAACTGCTTTGGAAAACTCTCTTAACCTGCAATAGAGTTCTCTCTGTGCTTCGCTTTGTATGGGTGCGAGGGTTTGTTGGGATTGCTGTTGCATACATTTTTAGGTTGTTTTTAGTTTTTGATAATGTTTGTAATTTTAGCTACAAGCCTTGTTTTAAGCTGTTTTACAAGGCTCATAGCTTTAGAATTAATAGAGATTTAGCCTTTTGTACCTATTGTGATTTGTAGGGGATAGACAACGCTGTCTCCCTCTACGTAAGGTGTGCCTGCTTTGGCATTGGTGAGCAGGGGGTAATGGGTGCTGTAAAAATTCTTGACTTGCTCTACTGACCACGATGGATTAGGGTCGGCAAGGTGAATAGTTTGTCGGTTTTCTTCAAAGACAAACATTCTTTTCAGTTGGGTAGCTATGAGCATAACAATACTTTTTTAGGGGTTGATACTTATTCTTCAAACAAGGTAGGGGCAAAGTGTGTGGATAGTTCTGACCTTTTTTTGCGGATTTTATCGGCATAGTTAGGGAACTCATCGGGAGGAGGCAGTTTTGACCACGCTTCTCGGTACTTGCCCTGCGCTTCTAAATCAGCTACTTTTTTCATAGCCTCATCGTATTTCTTTTGTTGTTTCTCGGTTTTTTCTTTCTCCATAGCTGATTGCCTTTGTGCTTGCTTTTGCGCCTCGATGTACTGCTCCATATTCACAAACAGAGAGGAGGTTTCTTCTAAGGGTTGGGTGATGCTTTGAAAAAAGCCTGCATCTAATTCTTCGGCTGTGCCTCTAAGTACTAAGGGAGGCAAAAGGTGCTTGGCAGGGTCTGAACATTGTTCATTCTCAAGCAATACCGATACAACAAGCTGGCTATTTGCTTCTTGGGTTATGACTAAGTGCAGTTTGCCTTGTATGGCTAACTGAGCAATTTGATTGAAAAAATGGGTTTCCATTGGATACTTCGTTTTTAAATTAATACTTCTGTTTTTATATCCTTATCTTTTAAGGGGCTTTTTTGATAGTGTTTTCAGTGCGATAACTCACTGTGTAGCCGTTTGCCTTTACGATAGCTTCTAAGGCTTGTCGGGCTTTAAGGGTTGCCTCTCGGTCTTGGTCGCTAAGGTTCATAAAGTGCAGTGGTTCAAAAGTTCGGATGATTATCCCTATATAGGACAGGGCTTGGGTGTCGGTTGCTAAGGGTTGTTTGAGAGGTTTCATTGAGATATTCTTTTTTAGGTTAAACTACTATTTAGTTGATTTTATACTTCTTTGAGTTGCTTTAGTTTAATATATAAGTCCTGCCAATAGGCTTTTAGCCTCTTGTCTAACGCCTTGTGGGTGTTGTCAGTATGCTTATACCCTCTAAAGCTATCGGCTTGCGCTAAGGCTTTATCAAGGTCGGTTACCTCTATAGGTGTACCATTGAGGTCTGTTATTATCATTTTTCAAAGGTTTTAAAAAGTTCTTCAAAACGGATGTCGTCCGTCCAATATTCATCGGAGGAGTATTTTCCATAGGCTTTTATATAGAAATCATCGTATCGGGTAAATACGCTTCGGTAAATATCCAAACGGCTTTCAGGCGTATTGAAAGAGGCTAATTCCTCCTCAGTGAGTTCCACAAAAGCCCAAGTACATTCTTCTAAAAAGGATAAATCGGGTTGTTCCTCATCGCTGAGGGTATAAAAATCGGTTCTTGCCTCATAGAAACTAAGGTTTACAAAATCGGGGTCGCTCTTTAGGGTAGATACTTGTTGGGCTACTTTTTTTACTTTCTCAAGCCATTGCTCGGTAAGGGTGATAAGGGCAAAGTCGCAACTATCCCATTCGCTATTGGTATAGGCACGCACCAAAAGGTGTGTTGTAGGTGTTTTGCTGATATTCATTTTCTGTTCAATTTTAAAGGGTTATACATTTAGAAAGGCAAATCGTCCTCGTCTTCCTCTGCGACTTGCCCTGCTGTGACTTGGGGCTTTGGCAAAGGTGTTATAGCATTTGCGTTATTTGTCTCACTTGCAGAGGTATTAGGTGTTACTTCTGCTTTCTTGCTAAAGTGAAATTTGATTTTGGAGGTGTGAAAGTTCAGGCCTGCTTGAGGCTCTCCCTCACGATTGAGCCACGCTCTTGCCGATACTCGTCCTTCCAATTCAACCAATGTGCCTTTGGTAAGGTACGGAGCAACTCCCGTACTGAGCCAATAAGCACAGTCAAAAAAGGAGGTCTGTTGTACGTTTTCACCTGCTTTGTTTCGGTAGTTGTCGTTCACTGCTACAGAGAAATTAACTACTTGTTTGCCATTTGATAGGGTTTGCACTTGTGCATTTTCGGTAAGTCTTCCTACGATATTCATAAGCGTTCTATTTGTTATTAGGTTACTAAATTTCTACTATTTGGTCTATGCGCCCATAAAGATAGGCACGGAGGCTGGTGCGGTCGATAGCATAGTATTCATACCAAGTATTATACTGCTTTACAATGAACTTTTTCAGTATATCGGAAAAATCAAATCGGTAGCCCAATAAGGGGATAGCATTTCTGAAAAAGCAGTTACTATTGACCGCTTGGGTAATCCAATTTTTCTCTGTTCGGGTGAGTTTCTCACCGCTATTGAGTTTTACACGGAGCTGATAGACTTGGCAGTCTTTCAGATGTTCTAAGGGACTTATTTCGTGAGACACGAATTTAGTTGCGATACAGGGTTCTTTTTTCATCTTGTTGCATTTTAGGAGTTTTATACGGCTTTACGGCTTGTTTGGACACGATACGCACGATTTTCGGCTTTTAGGTTGTCTTTTTGAAATTTTTTATTCGACAATGGGAGGAAAAGCGGTATTCGTTTCAAAAAACA
>ERZ772764.502-NODE-502-length-27027-cov-3.619198_pt1 | contig 27027 bp, 17 predicted proteins | sample MGYA00512163_ERZ772764 | MGnify/ENA primary metagenome ERZ772764 (study PRJEB29015, sample SAMEA2737903) | human oral metagenome | biome: human oral; feature: human-associated habitat; material: dental | place: China | collected 2094 ... | reverse complement strand
GACGGTGCGGATGTCAGTGAACGGGGGGATCACGAGGACCTCGCACTGGGCGTAGTCGTGGTTGTGATCCTTGAGTTCCATGGCGAGGCCCTGGACGAGGTGGTTCGCCTCGAGGTGATCGAGGTTCATCTTCCAGTTGCCAGCCATCAGCGGGGTGCGTGCCATGTTTCAGTCCTCCAGAACTGCGATACCGGGCAGGACCTTACCCTCGAGGAGTTCGAGGGAGGCGCCGCCACCAGTGGAGATATGGGAGAAGGTGGACTCGTCAAAGCCGAGGAGTCGAACGGCGGCAGCAGAATCTCCGCCACCAATGACCGAGAACATATCGCCCTCGGACAGGGCCTTGGCAACAGCCTTCGTGCCCTCAGCGAAAGCCGGGAACTCGAAGACGCCCATCGGGCCGTTCCACGCGACGGTCTTCGCCGAAGAGATCTTCTCAGCGAAGAGCTTGCGGGACTCGGGACCAATATCGAGGCCCATCTGGTCTGCGGGGATCTGGTCGACGGTGACGACGCTCGCAGGCGCGTCGGCTGCGAACTCGGGGGCGACGACAACATCGATGGGCAGGATCAGCTCGACACCACGCTCGGCGGCCTCGGCGATGTAGCCCTTAACAGTGTCGATCTGTTCCTCTTCGAGCAAGGACTTGCCGACCGAGTGGCCCTGGGCCGCGAGGAAGGTGAAGGCCATGCCACCACCGATGAAGAGGCGATCAGCCTTCTTCAGGAGGTTTGCGATAACGCCGAGCTTGTCGGAGACCTTCGAACCGCCAAGCACCACGCCGTAGGGGCGCTCCGGATTGTCGGTCGCCTTGCGCAGGGACTCGATCTCCTTGAGGACGAGGAGACCGGACGCGGAGGGCAGGAGCTTCGCGATGTCGTAGACGGAAGCCTGCTTGCGGTGCACGACACCGAAACCGTCGGAAACGAAAGCGTCGCCGAGCTCGGCGTAGGCAGCAGCAAGTTCGCCGCGCTCCTCATCAACCTTGGAGGTTTCGCGCGCGTCATAGCGCACGTTCTCGAGGAGGGCGATCTCGCCGTCCTTCAAAGCCTCAACGGTGGCCTTCGCGGATTCGCCAACAACATCCTTCGCAAGGGTGACGGGCGCGTCGATGAGTTCGCCGAGACGTTTGGCGACCGGGGCGAGGGAGAACGCGGGGTCGACCTTGCCCTTCGGGCGGCCAAGGTGCGCCATGACGACGACCTTCGCACCGGCCTCGACGAGGCGGGTGAGAGTCGGCAGTGCCGCGCGGATGCGGCCGTCATCGGTGATCTGTCCGTCCTTGAGCGGAACGTTGAAGTCGGAGCGGACGAGGACGCGCTTGGAGCGCAGATCCCCGAGGGTCTCAATGGTCCTCATGGGAACCAGCCTTTCTCTTCGGGCTTCGAGCCCGTGGATGGGGGTAAACACGGGCGCCCGCGCACCGCAAGAGGTGCGCGGGCGCCGTATCAGCCGATCACTGCGTAGCTGGAAGGCTCAGGCGAGCTTCGAGCCGACGAGGACAGCGAGCTGGACGAGACGGTTGGAGTAGCCCCACTCGTTGTCGTACCAGGAGAGGACCTTCACGAGGTCGCCGATGACCTTGGTCTCACCGGCGTCGAAGATCGAGGAGTGCGGATCGCCGACGATGTCGGTGGAGACGATCGGGTCCTCCGTGTACTCGAGGATGCCCTTGAGTTCACCCTCGGCGGCAGCCTTGACGGCAGCGTTGACGGCCTCAACGCTGACCTCCTTCTCAGCCTGGAAGGTGAGGTCGGTGAGGGAGCCGGTCGGGGTGGGGACGCGGACGGCGAGGCCGTCGAACTTGCCTTTGAGCTCGGGAAGGACGAGGGCGACAGCCTGGGCGGCGCCGGTCTTCGTCGGGATCATGTTGAGGGCGGCGGCGCGGGCGCGACGCAGGTCCGAGTGGGGGGCGTCGAGGACACGCTGGTCGCCGGTGTAGGAGTGGATCGTCGTCATGATGCCGCGGACGATGCCGAAGTTCGCATGGAGAACCTTGGCCAGGGGCGCGAGGCAGTTGGTGGTGCACGAGGCGTTCGAGACGATGTTCATGGTCTCACCGTCGTAGTCGCCCTCGTTCACGCCCATGACGAAGGTGCCGTCAACGTTCTTCGCGGGAGCGGAGATGACGACCTTCTTGGCGCCGGCCTCAAGGTGGGCCTTGGCCTTCTCACCATCGGTGAAGAAGCCGGTGGACTCGACGACGACATCGACGCCGAGCTCGCCCCAGGGGAGGTCAGCAGGATTGCGCTGCGCGAGAACCTTGACGGCCTTGCCGTTGACGACGATCGAGGACTCGTCGTAGGAGACCTCGCCGCCGAAGCGACCGAGGATCGAGTCGTACTTGAAAAGGTGAGCGAGGGTCTTGGTGTCGGTGAGGTCGTTAACGGCGACGATCTCAATGTCCGCGCCCTGCTCAAGGGCGGCGCGGAAGAAGTTGCGGCCGATGCGGCCGAAGCCGTTAATACCAACGCGGGTGGTCACTGTTGTCCTCCTGCTCATGCCCTTTGCGGGCACGTTCTTTCGGTGCAACCGGGGTCTCACGGATTGCGAGCCCGGCCCGCAGATCACTGCGGTTCAAGCATCTCTAATTTACACCCGAGACCGGTTGAGGACACCTGTAGTTTCGGATTGACACTGTGACGCAGATAACGAATATGGAGTATCCCGGACCTTAGTCCTCAGTCTTCTTCGAGCATCTCCAGTGTGAGCGCGGCCTCCGTATCGGGGATGCCCCGCTCATGCGCCGCCTTATCCGCCATGGCAAGAAGACGACGGATCCGACCCGCGACCGCATCCTTCGTTAAAGGAGGATCCGTGTGCTTACCGAGCTCTTCAAGGGAGGCCTGTTTGTACTGCAAGCGCAGCTTCCCCGCCTCCAGAAGATGAGCGGGAACCTCATCTCCGAGGATCTCAAAAGCTCTCTCAACCCTCGCTCCGGCGGCGACCGCTGCCCTTGCTGAGCGGCGAAGATTCGCGTCATCGAAGTTCGCCAGACGATTCGCACTCCCCCGTGCCTCGCGACGCTCCCGGCGGTCCTGCCAGGTCTTGAAGGTTTCCTTGGCACCCATCGCTTCGATCAGCTGTCCGATTGCCTCGGAATCACGAACAGAGACCCGGTCAGTTCCCCGCACCTCCTTCGAACGTGCAGCAGCGCCGAGTCTTCTCGCACATCCGACCATTGCGAGGGCGACCTCGGGCCCTGGACAGGTCACCTCAAGGGAAGTAGAGCGCCCCGGCTCCATGAGCGAACCTCGCGCAAGGAAAGCTCCGCGCCAAATCGCCGCAGAATCCTCATGTCCAGAGGCAACAAGGCTCGCAGGTAACCCACGAACCGGACGACGTAAAGAATCAACAAGTCCAGTCATCCGGGCAAGTTCATCGGCCTTGTGCACGACACGCACAACATAACGCTTGCCTCGTTTGAGAGACCCTCCCGATACGACGACCACCGTTGACTCCGCGTTGTAGAGCAGCTGAAGGAATGCCCGAAGCCTGCGAGCAGCGACCGGGGAATCGAGCTCCGCCTCAATGAGGATCCGACCCGAGACGAGGTGGAGTCCCCCTGCGAAACGCAGGATCGTCGCGACCTCCGCGGCCATCGCCTGCTGAGTCGCCGGTTGGATCCTCGCGAGCTCGTCCTTCAGATCAGTCGTCAGAGACATCGTCCTCTTCCTTCAGGCTCAGGCGAGCCAGTTCTCCTTCAGGCTCGAGCGAGCCTGGTTCTCCTCAAGGCTCAGGGGAGCCAATTCTCCGGGCGACCCACTTCCCCGAGGAAACCATCGAAGGCGTCCCGAAGGGCAGCGGCTAGGCGCAGCGGATCGTGATGCGAACGCCCATCGCCGGTACGGACCTGACGTAAAAGCACGCGCGCCCCCAGTTCCTCAGCCGCGACGATCAACTCGTCAATATCATCTGTTGCGGTCGGATCGGCGATGACGACATCAAGTTTGAAATCGGGAGCGTATTTGCGAATGACCCGCACATGGTCTGCGGTCGTCATCGTGTCAGTCTCGCCCCTTTGACGAGAAAGATTCAAGATGAGCGCCCGATGCGCGTTCGTCGTGACGAGCGCACGGTGAAGATCAGGGACGAGAAGATGCGGGATGACAGAGGTGTACCACGAGCCCGGTCCGAGGACGACCCACTCGGCCTCGGAAATCGCACGAATGACCTCTGAAGGGACTTTCGGCTCCTCAGGATGAATACGGATGTCCTCAACAGTTCCCGGGGCGACCGCAACCTTCGACTGGCCCGACACCGTGTACTTGCGTCCGTCGTCATCCATATCCGCTTCAATGTCGATCGGGTCGATCGCCATCGGCAGGACCCGGCCCGTCGCACCGAGGAGGCGGGCCACCCAGTCCAAGCCCTCGACCGGGTCGTCGAGGAGTTGCCACAGGCCCGAAATCAACAGGTTGCCGAGCGCATGACCATTGAGGGGCCCCGTCGTTTCCAAACGGGTCTGCAAAACATCACGCCAGGTCAATCCCCATTCGGATTCTTCACATAGGGAAGCGAGAGCCATGCGCAGATCACCCGGGGGAAGGATCTCCATCTCCTGGCGCATCCGTCCCGATGAACCCCCATCGTCGGCGACGGTCACGACCGCCGTCAAAGAGCGCGTGATATGGCGCAGTGCGCGAAGCGTCGCTGAAAGGCCGTGCCCACCGCCCAGAGCGACAACGGAATCACCGGTCTCTCCTCGCTGGGTCCAACCGGCTGCATCGAGGTAGGTCATCATTCCCTCCCGAGATCACGGTGATGGACTCGGACAGAATAGCCGTAATCGCGTAGCGTCGCCGCGATCAGCTCGGCGCACGCGACCGAACGGTGTTTGCCGCCCGTGCAGCCCACAGCGATCGTTGTGAATGGTTTGAGTTCTTGCAAATACCCCTGAAGCATCGGGGCGAGAAGTTGCGCGTAGGATTCGACGAACTCGCGGACACCGGGCTGGGCGAGCACATACTCTGCGACGGCGTGATCACGCCCCGTTAAATGACGCAGCTCGTCAACCCAGTACGGGTTCTTCAAGAAACGCACGTCGAGGACGTGGTCGGCGTCAATCGGAATGCCCCTTTTGAAACCGAACGACTCAACGGTGACGCGCAGAGCCCGGGTCTCCTCCCCCGCGACGACATCGCGAATGTGGCGCGTCAAATCGTGAACGTTCATCCTCGAGGTGTCGATGATCTCGTCGGCGATGCGTCTCACTGGCGCGAGCAGGCTCTTCTCCGCAGCAATGCCATCGAGCAGAGTGCCTCCGGCCTGCATGGGGTGGGGGCGCCGATTGTTCTCGTAGCGCTTCACTAAAGCCTCTGCGCTCGCCTCAAGGAAAACCACCCGGTAGAGGGCGCCCGTGTCCTTGAGCTGCTCGAGGGTCTTCGCCAGGTCCGCGAAATAGCTTCGTGATCGCGCGTCAACGACGACCGCGAGACGGTGAACACCCGCACCATCGGGGCTCATCATTCCCACGAGGGCGGGGATCATCGCCGGAGGCAAATTATCGACGACATACCAATCGAGATCTTCGAGCGCACGAGCGGCGCCCGTGCGTCCCGCTCCGGACATGCCAGTGATGATGAGGACTTCATTGACGGGAGCAGTGGGTTCTTCCGTCGCCTGATCGTCGAGCAGGGGAATGCCCGAGGGGACGGTCGTAGGTTCTTCCTGATTCATCTGATCGTTCATTCGACCTCCCGGGATTCGACAACGGACACTAACGAGGCTCCATTCGAAGCGCGCCGACGAGCCTCCTCAGCAGTGGCAGCGGTAGCGAGGACAACACCGAGGCGACGCCCCGCCCTCGTCACAGGTTTTCCAAAAATCCGAACACCATCTGCCACCTCCAAAGCGGCGGCAATGCCCCGGTACTCGGGATGGGCGATGCGCTCTTGCGACTTCACAACCGCTGAAGCTCCGGGCGTGCGAAGCGAGGGGTTGACGGGAAGCCCGAGGATCGCGCGCGCGTGCAATTCGAACTCGGATTGGCTTTGGGAGGCCATTGTCGTCATGCCCGTGTCGTGAGGGCGCGGAGACAATTCCGAGAACCACACGTCTTCACCCTTGACGAAGAACTCCACTCCGAAAAGTCCGAGCGCAGGAGCTGCGCCCTTTTCGGCGAGGGCGTCTGTGACGGTCTTCGCCATGCGTTGAGCAGCTTCGAGCGCGAGCGAGCTGATCTTGGCGGGTTGCCAGGACTCGACGTAGTCGCCGTGTTCTTGACGGTGTCCGATGGGGGCGCAAAAGCTTGTGATGACGCGTGCAGATTCACGATCCCAGGAGCGGATCGTCAAGAGTGTGATCTCCGAGTCGAAGTCCACTTCCTCTTCGACAATGACGCGCCCCGTGTCCGAGCGCGCCCCCTCGAGGGCACAGGTCCACGCAGCCTCCGCCTCCTGGGCGGAGACGATGCGGGATTGGCCGTGACCGGAAGAAGACATGGTCGGCTTGATGAAGGCCGGTAACCCCGTGTGTTCGAGGGCTTCTCGCACTTCCTCCAGGGAGGAGGCAAAACGGAACTTCGAAGTCCGCACCCCTTCGAGGGAGGCTGCAAGAGCGCGAATACTCTGGCGGTCCATCGTTGCCTGCACGGCGAAAGCATTGGGGACAATGCGCGTCTCAAAGTGCTCTTCAAAATCGGCGAGCTCATCCGTTGCGATCGCTTCAACTTCAGGGACGACGAGATCGGGTTTTGTCTCCTCGAGGAGGCGACGCAGGGCGGGCCCATCCGACATGTCAATCACCCGGTGGTCGTCCGCGAGCTGCATCGCCGGAGCATCCGGGTAAGAATCGACGGCGATCACCTGGCACCCGAGGCGCTTGAGTTCAATCGTCACTTCTTTGCCCAGCTCACCAGAGCCGAGCAGGACGATACGACGGGGCATCGGGAAATCATCGCTTGTCGACATGGGGCTCCTTAGCGAGTACGGATGCGTCCAGGGTAGTCGAGGCTCCTCCATTCGAGCCCGCTTTAGGGGCCCTCAGTGGCTGTCAGTGTGTTTCGGATCGAGGGCTTCGAGGATCGTTGAGGCCAAGGACGGCCCGATTCCGGGGACCGCGGCCACCTCCTCAAGTGAGGCGAAACGCAGGCGTTTGACGGAACCGAAGGCTTTGAGGAGGGCCTTTTGACGGGCAGGCCCAACGCCCGGAATCGCATCGAGGACGGAACGGGTCACCGCTTTTCCTCTGCGTTGACGATGCTTCGTGATCGCGAAACGGTGAGACTCGTCGCGCAGATACTGCAGGAGGTGCAGTGCGGCCGAGGAGCGCGGCAGGATCAGCGGGAACTCATCTCCGGGGATCCACACCTCTTCAAGACGCTTCGCCAGGCCGACGAGGGGAATATCAACCCCGATCTCATCAAGGGCACGCCTGGCGGCGTTCACCTGGGGAAGCCCGCCGTCAACGACGACCAGGTCAGGGCGGTAGGAAAAGCGCCTGGGGCGTCCAGTGGTGGCATCAATCGGTCCCGACTCGTAGGCGACTCCCTCCTCGTCCTCGCCCTTGATTCCCGCTTCCTCGGCGAGCAGGCGCGAGAAGCGGCGCTTGAGTACCTCATCCATGGCACTCGTGTCATCGGGGGTGCCCTGCCCGTCCTCGCCACGGATGTTGTACGCGCGATACGCGTCCTTCCGGGGCGCACCGTCCTCGAAGACAACCATTGAGGCGACCTGATCCTGACCCATGGTGTGCGACACGTCGTAGCATTCGATCCTCAGTGGAGTGGTGTCCAATCCGAGGTTCTCAGCGAGTTCCTCCAGGGCTTTCGCGCGTTCACTCAAATCGGAGGCCCGACGGGTCCTGTGCACCTCGAGCGCCTGGCGTGCATTCTCCACGACGGTCGCCATGAGTTGTGCTTTCGGACCGCGCTTGGGTGTGTGCACCACGACCTTCGATCCGCGCCGCTCGGAAAGCCACTGGGCGATGATCTCAGGGGTCGAGGGCATGTGGGAGAGCAGAATCTCGCGCGGGATCGCCGAGGTCGGAGTGTGTGCGACATCGTCAACTGAGGAAGGCCCCTCTTGTTCGCGGCGCTTTCGCGTGGGCGGTGCCGGAGGCAACTGAGAGTAGACCTGCTCGAGCAGGCGCTCCATGAGCTGCGCCTCATCGGCCTCGTCGACTCGGTCGATCACCCAGCCTCGAGTACCGCGGATCCTGCCTCCGCGGACGTGGAAGACGTGGACGGCGGCGTCAAGTTCATCGGCTGCGAGGGCGAAGACATCCGCGTCGGTCCCATCGTCGAGGACGACCGCGTTCTTCTCCAGGACCGTTTCAATCGCGGCAATATCGTCTCGAAGGTGAGCGGCCGTTTCATAGTCGAGTTGTGCGGCCGCTTCTTTCATTCGTGTGCGCAGGTCGCGGACAATGGGGCCGGTCTTTCCTTCCATGAACTCGCACAGTGATTCAGCCAGGGCCCGGTGCTCTTCCTCGCTGATTCGCCCGACGCAGGGCGCGGAGCATTTCTCAATGTCGGCGAGAAGACAGGGACGCCCCTGCGCCCTCGCCCTTTGGAAGACTCCCGGGGCGCAGGTCCTCACGGGGTAGACACGTGAGAGGAGGTCGATTGTTTCTCTGATCGCCCAGATCTGCGTGTAGGGGCCGTAGTAGTTCGTGCCCGCTCGTTTCGCCTGCCGGGTGACTTGGACCCTGGGGAAGCGCTCCCCCATGGTGACCGCCAGATAGGGGTAGGTCTTGTCGTCTTTGAAGATGACGTTGAATCGTGGATTGAATTCTTTGATCCACGTGAATTCGAGGGTGAGGGCTTCGATTTCGCTGCGGACTACGGTCCATTGGACGCGGGTCGCGGTGAAGACCATCTGCTGGGTGCGTGGGTGCAGATTCGCGGGGTCTTGGAAGTAGTTCGTCAGGCGGTTTCTCAGGTTTTTCGCCTTGCCGACGTAGATGACGCGACCGTGCTCATCACTGAAACGGTAGACACCCGGCGAGGTGGGGATGTCTCCTGTCGGGGGCCGGTAGGTCGCGGGATCTGCCATTACTTCAGGATACGCGAGCAGGTGAGACGAGTGCCGCGAGGGGTGGCGGGGGCGTGTGCCGAAGGAGTGGATTTCGCCGGTATTTGGACGAGGAAGACAGCTGGCCCACAGGCGTGGATTACCATTTACGTGGCTGACGCTTTGCCATGCCTTTACTGCTTAGACTCACTCGCTCGCGCTCGGGCGTGAGGAAGGACGAAACATGTTCACGAGTTCGGCCGAAATCGCAGAATTCATCGAGAAGGAGCAGGTCGAATTCGTCGACGTTCGTTTCTGCGATGTGCCCGGAGTTCAGCAGCACTTCACAATCCCCGCCGCCGTTTTCGTCGACGACGCCCTCGAGAACGGCCTCATGTTCGACGGCTCCTCCATTAGAGGATTCACCGCAATCCACGAGTCGGATATGAAGCTCATCCCCGATGTCTCTTCCGCTTTCCTCGACCCCTTCCGTGCTGCGACAACCCTCATCGTGAACTTCTCCATCGTCGACCCCTTCACGGATGAGCCTTTCTCACGTGATCCGCGCCAGGTCGCAGCGAAGGCCGAAGCGTATCTGCGTTCCACCGGCATTGCAGACACTTGCTTTATCGGCGCTGAAGCCGAGTTCTACCTCTTCAGTGATGTCCGCTACCAGGTGTCCCCGAACTCGACTTTCTTCTCGATTGACTCCCCTGAGGCCTATTGGAATACCGGCACGAAGGAAGAGGGCGGCAACCTCGGCTACAAAGTGCCGATCAAGGGAGGCTACTTTCCGGTTTCACCCCAGGACCAGTACTGCGATGTTCGCGATGAGATGGTCCGCAAGCTCGCGGCAGTCGGCCTCGATATTGAACGCGCCCACCACGAGGTCGGATCGGGCGGCCAGCAGGAGATCAACTACCGCTTCGCTTCCCTGCAAAAAGCCGCCGACGACATGATGAAGTTCAAGTACGTCATTAAGAACACCGCCCTTGAACTGGGGCATTCGGCGACCTTCATGCCCAAGCCACTTTTCGGTGACAACGGCTCGGGAATGCACACGCACTTATCTCTGTGGAAGAACGGCGAGCCTCTCTTCTACGATGAGCGCGGCTATGGTTCCCTTTCAGATCTTGCCCGCTGGTTCATCGGGGGCCTGCTCGAGCATGCTCCCGCGCTCTTGGCCTTCACGAATCCTTCAGTGAACTCCTTCCGCCGCCTCGTCCCCGGTTTCGAAGCGCCCATTAACCTCGTGTACTCGGCGCGCAACCGCTCAGCCTGCATCCGCATCCCCGTGACCGGGACCTCCCCGAAGGCTAAGCGAGTCGAATACCGGGTCCCGGATCCTTCAGCGAACCCGTACCTGTCTTTCGCTGCCTGCCTCATGGCCGGAATCGACGGCATCAAACGCCGCATCGAACCCGCCGCCCCGATCGACAAGGATCTCTACGAGCTTCCGCCCGCCGAATACTTAGACATTGCGAAACTGCCGTCCTCTTTGGAGGCTGCGCTTGAGGCGCTTCGTGAGGACCACGATTTCCTCACCGAGGGAGATGTCTTCACCCAGGATCTCATCGACACGTGGCTCGACTACAAGGAGACTCAGGAAGTCGCACCGATGCGGGTCTACCCACATCCTTTCGAGTACCAGATGTACTACGACCTCTGAAAGCTCCCTGAGCCTTCCTTCTCAGCCCCTTCCGGTTTTCGTTTCACGCGTCTCGATGTGCTTCGCCACCTCGGCTTTCATGTGATCATGTGATTATGGGCGTGGCGGTTTGTCGAACATGATGCATCTCGCGCTCGACCTGGGCGTGTTCGAGCACCGGGTGGTGAAGACCCCACTACTCTTCGAAGTCGGCAAGCTGTTCAAAGTCTTAAATCAATTCGGCAGCGAAAGGACCCTCCATGAAGAAGCTGCGTGATGGCTCGTACACCGTGAAAGCCAAATTCACGATCGATCCGGCAGACACAGCCACCTCCCTCTTCGCTGCCCGGGCCAAAGCCCGCCCCCAGCAAGTCGCCGTCCAGGAACGCACTCCTGTCGGCACGACCCGCCCCATCACAGCAGGTGAGCTCCAACGCAGAATCGACGACACGGCGCGCGGCCTCATTGGCCTGGGAGTACGCCACGGTGACGCGGTCGCGATCCTCTCCCCCACATCTTTTGAGTGGATGCTCCTCGACTTCGCGATCCTGTCAATCGGCGCCGTGACCGTCCCGATCTACGAATCTGATTCTGCCGCGCAGATCACACACATCCTTTCCGACGCGAAAGTGACGCGGGTCTTCACACAGAGCGCCCAACAGGCCGAACTCGTTTCCTCGGTCCTTCCCAATTCCCTCGTCTGTGTGTCCGCGATTGACACTGGCGCCATGCGCGAGATTGCCAGCGCCGCCCAGCGCATCGACGCTCAAGAACTCGATCGGCGCAAGGCCGCAGTGCGCAGTGAGGATCTCGCGACAATCATCTACACCTCGGGAACGACCGGCGTTCCCAAGGGCGTTGCCCTCACGCACGCGAATTTCGTCGGAACCTGCCACTCGACCCGTCAGCTCCTCGGCTCCGTCATCGACTCTCCCGATACCCGAATCCTCCTCTTCCTGCCCCTCGCCCACGTGCTTGCCCGCCTCGTCATGCACGTCATCCTCTCGGGCCAAGGAGTCATCGGATTCTCGCCGAATATCAAGAACCTCCTGCCCGACCTCAAAGCCTTCAAACCCTCCGTCCTCCTTGTCGTGCCCCGTGTCCTCGAAAAGATTTACAACGCGGCCTCGGCGAAAGCAGGCAGGGGATTGAAGAAGACGATCTTCTCGTGGTCCGCGAAGCAGGCGAAGGCCTATGCCCGCGCGCAAGAATCACGTCTGGGCCCCTCTCCCTTCCTGAGGATGCGCCACCACCTCGCCGACTCCCTCGTTTTGAAGAAGGTCCGCCAGATCATCGGCCCGAACCTTCGCTATGTCATCAGCGGCGGCGCGCCACTTGCGGCGGATCTGTCCCAGTTCTACTCGGGTATGGGACTCACCCTCCTCCAGGGCTACGGCCTTTCTGAAACGACCGGTCCCCTTGCCGTGCAAAGCCTCGACCATCACCCCTCCGGCTATGTGGGCCCCGTCCTGCCGGGCAACTTCGTGAAGATCGCGAAAGACGGGGAGATCCTCGTCAAGGGAGTGTCCGTCATGCGCGGCTACTACAACCTGCCCGATGAGACAGCGCAGGTCATGGAGCACGGCTGGTTCCACACCGGCGACCTCGGCTCCATGGACCGCAAACACGGCCTGCAGATCACGGGCCGTAAGAAGGAACTCATTGTGACGGCCGGAGGTAAGAACGTCTCCCCGGAGGTCCTCGAAGAGCAGCTCATCACCCACCCACTCCTTTCCAGCGTGATCGTCGTCGGCGACGCCCGCCCCTATATCGGCGCGCTCTTCACCCTCGACCACGACATGCTCGGCTCTTGGCTGACGAATCACGGTCTGCCCGTCGTGGATCCGGCTGCCGCCGCGAAGCTCCCCGAAATTCAAGCCTCCCTGGAAAGGGCAGTCGCGAAAGCGAATAAGGCCGTCTCCCGGGCCGAATCGATTCGCCGTTTCAGGATCATCGACACAGCTTTCACAGTGGAGAACGGCTACCTCACGCCTTCCCTCAAGCTCAAACGCTCGGCCGTCCTGCGCGATTTCGCCCACGAGGTCGACGCCCTCTACGCCGAAGGCGAGAACTCAAGGAAGAAGAACTCATGACTCTGCGCCACATCGACGCCGCGACCTGGGAGAACACTCCGACCCGGCAGGCCGATCCCACGTGGAACCTCCCGAAGATGATTCATCTGCGGGCCCAAGAACATCCCGGACAGGTCGCAATCGAGCGGCGTGACGCGGTGGGCGTGTGGAGGCCAATGACGATCAATGACTTCGCGCGACGAATCGACGATTTCGGGCGCGGACTCATTGGATTGGGCGTCGAAGCGGGTTCCCGTATCGCAATCCTCGCGCCGACCTCCTATGAGTGGGCCCTCATCGACCTCGCTTGCCTTTCATGCGGAGCGGTCACGGTGCCGATCTACGAAACGGATTCTGCCGCGCAGATCACGCACATCCTTGCCGATTCGGATATTTCCCTGGTCTTCACCGCCACTTCCCAACAGGCAGAATTGGTGCGTTCCGTTGCAGATGAGAGTGTGCGCATCATGGCTCTCGATCAGGGAGCTGAGCGTGAAATCGCGGAAGCCTCACTGGGGGTTGAGCAGAGTCTTCTTGAGGAGCGTCGCGATGGTGTCGAACTCCATGATCTCGCGACGATCATCTACTCCTCGGGCACCACGGGAATGCCGAAAGGCATTGAACTCACCCACGGCAACTTCATCGAGTCCTTCATTCAGGCCTACGATTTCCTGCCCGAGCTCATCAACTCCCCGAAGTCTCGTTCCCTGCTGTTCTTGCCCGTCGCGCACTCGCTTGCACGCTTCGTCATGTATGCGCTGCTCGCAGGCCAGGGGCGCCTCGCTTTCGCTCCCGACACGCGCAATCTCCTCTCTGACATTGCGACCTTTAAACCCACGATGCTCCTGGTCGTTCCCCGCGTCCTCGAGAAGGTGTACAACGCGGCGACCGCTAAGGCGGGTCAGGGCTTCAAGGGTTCCGTTTTCTCTTGGGCGACGAAGCAGGCGCGAGCTTTCTCCCGTTCGACCGCCTATGCGCCTGCGCCCGAGATTGAAGTGACTCCCGGTGTGGGTGTGCCGACCGCTGACACCTCGCAGATCACGGATCCGAATGCTGCTGGCTCTCCCGGCCCGTCTTTCGGCCTGTCGACCCGCATCAAGATCGCCGACATGCTTGCCCTGAAGAAGGTGAAAGCCGCCCTCGGGCCGAATCTGCACACGATCATCTGCGGTGGTGCGCCCCTTGCCGCTGATCTTGCGCACTTCTACCGGGGTCTTGGGCTCACCCTCCTGCAGGGGTATGGCCTCACGGAAACGACCGGCCCGATCGCAGTGGAGTGGCCCAGTGATTTTCCGCCCGACTCTGTTGGTTTCCCCTGGCCGGGCAATTCGATCCGGATCGCCGAGGACGGGGAGATCCTCCTCAAAGGGGTCTGCGTGTCGAAGGGCTACCACAACCTGCCCGAGGAGACCGCCCAAGCTTTCCAGGATGGATGGTTCAGATCCGGTGACCTCGGGGCGATCGACTCCACCGGCCACCTGCGGATCACCGGCCGTAAGAAGGACCTGATCGTCACAGCCGGTGGGAAGAACGTGTCCCCGGAGATCCTTGAAGACTCCCTGCAGACTCATCCTCTGATCTCCAGTGTTGTCGTTGTTGGTGATAATCGCCCCTATATTGGTGCGCTCATCGCCCTCGATACGGAAATGCTGCCCGTCTGGTTGAAGTCGAAGGGCTTGGACACGGTGGATCCTGCGGCGGCCGCGGAACTGCCGCTAGTGCGCGAGTCTTTGGACAGGGCGATCGCCCGGGCGAATAAGCGGGTTTCCCGCGCGGAATCGATTCGCCGATACCGTATTGTCAACGCCGCTTTCACGGTGGAGAACGGGTATCTTACGCCTTCTTTGAAACTTAAGCGCCGCGCGGTCTTGCGCGACTACGCCTCCGAGGTTGATGCCTTGTACGCCGACGCTTCGCAGAAAGAAGCCTGAGGATGACGCCAGAGGCTCCGGTTGCTCTGATCACGGGCGCGACTCGTGGCTTGGGGGCGGCGATCGCGAAGGAATTGTCGAGCACTCATCGCATCATTGTGGGAGGCCGCAGCGCCGATTCCGTGATGCCTGCGCTTCAAGCCTTTCCCAATGCTCTTCCTCTGATCGCTGATCTTGCTGATGAAAAAGCCCTCGCCACGGCTTTCGATCGGGCTATGGAGGTGGCGGGCCGACTCGATGTGCTCGTGAACAATGCGGGCATCGGGAAGAAAGCCACGATTGACGAGACCGACCGTGTTCAGTGGCGCAGCGTCCTTGAAACGAACCTCGTCGCCGTTGCGGATCTGACCCGCATGGCCCTGCCGTTCCTGCGTGAGAGCTTAGGGACCATCGTCATGACGAACTCTGGGGCGGGAGTTCGGATTTATCCTTCGGACGCGGCCTATTGCGTCTCGAAGTGGGCGCTAAAGGCTTTCACCGAATGCCTCCGGGAGCAAGAAAGGGGGCGCGTACGCGTCGTCTCTTTGCATCCGGGCAGGATCGACACGGATATGCAGGTCGAGATGCAAGCACAGGCGGGTAGGCCTTACCGTCCTGAGGAGCATATGCGGCCCGAGGACGTGGCCCGCACGGTGCGTCTCGCGCTGGACCTTCCCTCCTCAATGAACATTGACGAGATCCACCTGCGCACCACGGAAAAGAAGTAGGGCGAGGGCGAGGCTGAGCCCTTCAGCACTGTGAGGGCTCGGCCCTTCAGCGCTCTGAGGGCTTCCTCGACTGCCTCCACGGCTTGCTTGACGGCTTCCACGGGACCGCTTCCAGGGCTCCCTCGACCGCTTCTACGGCTTGCTCAACGACCTGCTCGGGGGTCCCCTCCGCGACGACCCTGCCGCCACCAGCCCCGCCTACTTCTCTTTCTTTGTGGCGCTCACGTCTTTCTTCTTCGAGCTCTTCTTCGCGGCTGCGAGCTCATGTGCGGCACGATCCTTCACCAGAACATCCTTGAGGAAGAGCCCCGTGTAGGAGCCCTCAACCTCGACGACCTGCTCGGGGGTCCCCTCCGCGACGACCCTGCCGCCACCAGCCCCGCCCTCGGGCCCCATGTCGATCAGCCAATCCGCTGACTTGATGACATCGAGATTGTGTTCGATGACGATGACGGTGTTCCCCTTGTCGACAAGGGACTGCAAAACGAGGAGGAGCTTGCGGATGTCCTCAGAATGCAGGCCCGTGGTCGGTTCGTCGAGAACGTACACGGTACGCCCCGTTGAACGCCGCTGAAGCTCAGAGGCGAGCTTGACACGTTGCGCCTCGCCGCCCGACAGGGTCGTCGCCGACTGGCCGAGTCGCACATAGCCCAAGCCGACCTCGACAAGAGTGTTGAGGTGGCGGGCGATCCTCGTGATCGGTGCGAAGAACTCGGCGGCCTCGGCAACCGGCATGTTGAGCACATCCGCAACTGACTTGCCCTTATAGAGGATCTCGAGGGTCTCACGGTTGTAACGCGCCCCGTGGCAGACCTCGCAGGGCACGTACACGTCGGGCAGGAAGTTCATTTCGATGCGCAAAGTCCCATCACCCCGGCAGGCCTCACAGCGTCCGCCCTTCACGTTGAAGGAGAAACGACCCGGCCCATAACCTCGGACCTTCGCTTCGGGAGTCTCAGCGAAGAGCTTGCGGATCTGATCCCACACTCCCGTGTAGGTCGCGGGGTTTGAACGCGGGGTGCGCCCGATCGGCGACTGGTCGACGTGCACGACCTTGTCGAGGTGCTCTGTTCCGGCGACGCTGCGATGGCGGCCTGGGACGAGTCTGGCACCGTTGAGACGAGAAGCGAGGGAACGGTAGAGGATCGAATTGACGAGAGTCGACTTGCCCGAGCCCGACACTCCGGTCACAGCGACGAAGCAGCCGAGCGGGAAATCCACGGTCACATTGCTCAGGTTGTGCTCCCTCGCCCCTTTGACGGTGAGGATCCTCTTGGGATCGACGGTGCGGCGTTGCTCGGGTGCGAGGATCGCTCTGCGGCCCGAAAGGTAGTCGCCGGTGATGGATCTCGTGTTCTTCTTCAAGTCCTTGAGGGTGCCAGAGTGGACAACCCAGCCGCCCGTTTCTCCAGCTCCCGGCCCAATATCGACGATCCAGTCGGCCGCCTCCATTGTTTCCTCGTCGTGTTCGACGACGATGAGAGTATTGCCGAGGTCGCGCAGCCGTTTGAGGGTGTCGATGAGCTTACGGTTGTCTCGCTGATGCAGGCCGATCGAAGGCTCGTCCAAAACGTAGAGAACACCCACAAGGCCAGAACCGATCTGCGTGGCGAGACGAATCCTTTGTGCTTCCCCACCTGAAAGGGTGCCGGCCGCGCGAGAGAGCGTCAGGTAGGTCAAGCCGACATCCACGAGGAAGTCGAGGCGAGCGCGGATCTCTTGAAGGATCGGAGCGGAGATCGCCTGGGAACGCTGGTCCAATTCGAGGTGTTCGAGATGCTTGCGGGCGTCAACGATTGACAAATCGGACAGCTCAGCGATCGAAAGTCCGCCCACTGTGACGGCGAGGACTTCCGGGCGCAGGCGCGCGCCCTTGCAGATGGGACAGGGGATCTCGCGCATATACGCTTCGAGCTTTTCAGAAACGGATTCCGACTCCGTTTCTGAGAGCTTGCGCTCGATGAAGTTCACTGCCCCTTCAAAGCCTGTCGTGTAGGAGCGTTCGCGTCCCCAGCGGTTGCGGAACTTGACTTGGACCTCATAGTCCTTGCCGAAAAGGACCGCGTCGCGCACCTCGGAGGGCAGGTCCTTCCATGGGGTTTTCATGGAGAAGCCGAGTTCTTTGGCGAGTGAGCTGAGCAGACGCTTGTGGTAGCTGAAGTTCGAGTTCCACACGATGACCGCTCCCTCTGAGAGGCTGAGCTCCTCATCGGGGACGACAAGATCCGGGTCGACTTCGAGACGTGTCCCCAGGCCCGTGCATTCAGGGCAGGCGCCATATGGGGCGTTGAATGAGAAAGTGCGCGGTTCGATCTCTTCGAGGGCGAGGACGTGGTCGTTCGGGCAGGAGCGTTTCTCCGAGTAGCGTCTTCTGCGTTCCGGGTCGTCCTCGGGAAGGTCGACCGCGTCGATGATGACGAGACCGTCAGAGAGTCTGAGAGCTGTTTCCACCGAGTCCGTCAGGCGTTGGCGCATTCCTTCGCGGACGACGAGACGGTCGACGACGACTTCGATGGTGTGGCGGAGTTTCTTCTCCAAGACAGGAGCGTTTTCGAGGCGGAGCATTTCCCCGTCAATGATTGCGCGCGTGAAACCTGAGGTGCGCAGCTCTTCGATGAGGTCCTGGTATTCGCCTTTGCGGCCTCTGACGACCGGTGAGAGCACTTGGAAGCGAGTGCCCTCGTCCATGGCGCGGACTCTGTCGACGATCTGCTGGGGGGTTTGGGCCTGGATCTTCGCCCCGCAGCTCGGGCAGTGCGCTGTGCCCGCGCGAGCGAAGAGGAGACGCAGGTAGTCGTGGATTTCAGTAATCGTGCCGACCGTGGAGCGCGGGTTACGTGAAGTCGACTTCTGATCGATCGACACTGCTGGGGAAAGGCCTTCAATGAAGTCCACATCGGGCTTGTCCATTTGCCCGAGGAATTGACGCGCATAGGAGGACAAGGATTCGACGTAGCGGCGTTGCCCTTCAGCGAAAATCGTGTCGAAGGCGAGGGAAGACTTGCCTGAACCCGAGAGTCCGGTAAAGACGATCATCGCGTCTCGAGGAAGCTCCAGGTGAACATCCTTGAGATTGTGTTCGCGGGCGCCCGAGATAATCAGAGAGTCATGCACCCTTGGATCCTACCCGTGTCCAGCCCTCAGTGTCGTACAGGTGTTCCATCCTGGCGCGAGTGTGAGAACTGGCATTATTCATCTGGCCTTGGGGTCTGTTGAGACCATGTGATTGGTGTGAAGGTCCTGGGGTGGATTGAGGGGTGTGGGGTGGATTAAGGGTCCTGGGTTGGACTGAGGCTATTTGAGGTGTCTTGGGGGCATGGGGCCTTTTTCAGCCAATGACGTCATTGCAATCCGCATCGCGTCCCTCTTGGTTCTCTGGCGTAGGCGTTGTTCTCTACTTGAGGTCTTGGTGCGGGAGCGGTTCTCGACCTCAGGCCTTGGTGCGGGTGCGGTTCTCGACCTCAGGCCGTGGTGCGGGTGATCGTTTTGCAAGTTTCTTGTATCTCTCTGATCCAAGAGGCCTTTCGGACCGTCCTCGGAACATATTGCGCGGCACACGTGCGCCTCACGCCCCATTGCCCTCCAGCACCCCATGACCTCCAGGAGTACAGTGCCCTCCAGCTCACCGCACAACCCCTCGCTGTCGCGTAACAATGCGCCAAGCCGATCCCTTTCACGCCGCCATGGGACTTGATCAGCGTTGTCGGAAAGCCTTGTCCCCTGCAGTTTTTTGAAAGAACCTCATCCCCACCGCTCCGTTTGAACACCACAACGCCCGTGATGCCCCTACGGTGGAGCCATGGCTTTCTTCGCAGTGACTTACGCATACGATCCCGAACTCAGCGAACTCGCCGACGAGATTCGCCCGACCCACCGCGCGTTCCTCTCTGACTTGCGCGATAAGGGACTCAACGTTGCCTCCGGCCCTCTCGGCGGCGACACCCCCGGAGCTCTTCTCATCATTGAGGCCGAAACTCTTGATGAAGTCGAAGCTCTTCTCGATGAGGATCCCTTCAAGAAGGAGAAGGTCGTGAGCGAACGCGTCGTCCGACCTTGGAATCCCGTGATCTCACGATTCTGATCTTTTCTGCACAGAATCCGCGCACGCCCTATCGTCTGCGCGGATTCTTCGTGCATTCGCGGGCCGTATTGCGCGGGTCGCTTCGAGCATTCCGCAGTGCTGCTCCCCAGGGGCGGAGGGGAACGTCACCACTCTGCCCCATCGGATTCCACGGTTCCCGACGTTCATTCCCTGTGACGTCGGCCAGCGCCACCACTCTCCTCTACCGGATTCCAGGGTTCCCGCCCTCCGCCTGCCCTATGGCGCCCATTTCTGCCGGGAAACCTGGAATAGGCGACGAAGCATGTTGGAAGACCTGGAATAGGCGATGACGTCGGGAAGCTCCACCACTCTCCTCTACTGGATTCCAGGGTTACCGTCCTCCTCCTGCCCTATGGCGCCCATTTCTGCCGGGAAACCTGGAATAGGCGATGAAGTCGGCCAGCGCCACCACTCTCCTCTGCCGGATTCCCGGGTTCCCGTCCTCTTCCTGCCCTATGGCGCCCATTTCTGCCGGGAAACCTGGAATAGGCGGCGAAGCATGCCGGGAAACCTGGAATGGGCGAGGCGCAATCCCCTCCCCACCGCACAATACTCAGGCGCGCCCCTCAGCCTCGGCTCGAGCGTGAATCCTCCCATGGTGCGCGCGGTGCGAAATCTCAATGAGCGCCGCCGCAAGCACACCACAGGCGATGATGATTCCCCATTCGACGCTGCTCGGCCATTCCAAGGCGAAGAAGTGCCTCGTAAAAGGGATCAAAACCCCCAAGACCGACGCTGCGATCATGGCGGCGAGCAGCGCGACCCTCCAGGGCACAAAAGGCCGGGCCGTCACCGAAAGGAGGAACACCGCGCCAATCATCAGCGACAAAGTCGCGCCGGTCTGCCCTTCGACTCGGCCGCTCCCGATCAGCAGGTAGGCGCCAAGAGCCGCAGCCGAGAGGATCACTCCAGCAGGCACAGCGAGGGCAAGGGTCCGCTTCAGGAAGCCGGGCACATAACGCCGAGAGTTCGGTGCGAGCGCAAGGAAGAAAGCGGGAATCCCAATCGTGAAAGCATCAATATACGTGAAATGCCGTGGCAAGAAGGGGTACTGCAAAGCGAGGATCGCACAGGCAAAAACAATGACCGCCGCGTACACGGTCTTCGCGAGGAAGAGCGCGGACACTCGTTCCATATTCGCAATGATCCGACGCCCCTCGGCAACAACCCCGGGGAGCACCGAGAATTTCGAGTCGACGAGGACGAGTTGTGCGACCGCTTTCGTCGCCTGCGCGCCATTGCCCATGGCGATCCCCAGGTCAGCATCCTTCAAGGCCAGAGCGTCGTTCACGCCGTCGCCGGTCATGGCGACGCAGTGGCCGTCCGCCTGGAGAGCCTGAACCATCGCTCTTTTCTGTTCGGGCGTGACTCGACCGAAAACATCAGTGGTGATGACGGCCTTTTGGAACTCGTCGGAGAGAAGATCATCAGGCAGATCACGGGCATCCGCGATGACGAGCGGTTCCCCATCGGGACGCCCCAGCCCCGCCCTCGTCGCGATCGCACCCACGGTGGCTGGATTATCGCCCGAGATGACGCGGACCCGGACCTTTTGCTGCGCGAAGTAGTCGAGTGTGTCTTTCGCATCGGGGCGCAGCTCTTCAGCGAGGACGACGATGCCCACAACATCGCGCTGCTTCGGCAACTCCTCTGATTGCACGGCGCCCGGTGAGTGGGCGAGGGCGACGACCCTCATGCCTTCACGAGTTCGAGCGGCGATCATCTCTGCGAAGAAAGAGTCTTGAGACGAGTCTTGAGAATGGGGGGAGAGAATTTCGGGGGCGCCCAGGTACCAGGCCCCTTGCTCGTTACCGAAGGCCGACCATTTGCGCGCCGAGGAGAAGGGCATCACCCCCGTGGCCTCCTCATGTTCTTCGCGAGCCACGTCTATTCCGTGTTGTCCGTGGTCCCCGCGTCCCTCGTGCACTCCGTTAGTTCTAAGTTCCGCGCCTTCCCCGTGTTGTTCGCGTCTTTCATGCACTCCGTCTGTTCCGTGTTCCCAGTGCTCTCCACCTTTTCCGCGTTCGGAGCGTTCCCCGTGTTGTTCACGTTCTCCACGTGCTCCGCCGTTTCCGGGTTCTCCGAGTCCTGCGCCTTCCCGGCGCCGCTCCGCTTCCCCGCCTCCCCCATCGTCGAGATAGTCGGCAATCGCCCGCGCCGTCTCATTGGTCCGGTCCCGCACGAGAGTCCTCAAAGCTACCAGGCCCCTGGCCTCATCCCCCGTGAGAACAATGTCCTTCGCGATAATCTCCCCCGTGGTCAGGGTGCCAGTCTTGTCGAGGCAGAGCGCATCAACGCGTGCCAGGACCTCAACGGCGGCAAGCTCTTGGACGAGCACTCCCCTGCGCGCGAGCGTCGCCGATCCGATCGCGAAGTTCAAGGAGGTGAGGAGCACGAGCCCCTGGGGAATCATCCCGACCACTGAGGCGACCGCGAGGACGATCGCATGATTCCACCCGGTGTCAGAGTCGGCGATCCGGGTTTGCGACCAGAGAGTCAGGATGATCACCGGGATGAGGAGTGCAGAGATGACGCGCAGCACCCGGTTAATGCTCACTTGGATGTGCGACACCGTGCGGATGTAGGCGCGGGCTTTGCGGGAGATCCCCTGCGCGTAGGTCGCGGACCCCACTGCGGTGGTGCGCACGAGGGCGCTTCCAGCGACAACAGAGGTTCCTGAGAGGACCTCATCGCCCTCGTGTTTACGAACCGGAGCAGATTCACCAGTCAGGATCGATTCATTGACTTCGAGCCCGGAGGACTCGAGCACGATCCCGTCTGCGCACACCTGCTCGCCGAGTTTGAGCACGAGCACATCATCAAGGACGACGTCACCGGTCGGGATCGGACGCTCTTCGCCTTCCCTCACGACGAGTGCCTGTGGCGCATCGAGAATCGCGAGGGCGTCGAGGGTGCGTTTGGCGCGAACCTCGGAAACAATCCCGATGATCGCGTTGAAAACCATGACGGCCCCGAACACGACGTCTTGGGCATGCCCGAAGATGAGGACGAGGGTGGCCGCGCCAACGAGGATCGCGTTGAACAGGGTGAAGATGTTTTCGCGAATGATGGAGCGCAGCGAACGCGAGGTCTTTTGCCGAACGTGGTTCGTCTGGCCGGCTTCGACGCGTGCGAGAACCTCGGACTCGCTTAAACCTTGAATCTGTGTGGCTTCGGTGTGCACCAATCCGTCCGCTCAGTCGTTCTTCTCGTTCGAGGCGCGCTGGGGCGTCCTCGATGATTTCCACAAGGAAGTGAGGATCGTGATCGTGAGGACCCCGATGATGACGATCAGGGAGGTCGCGGTCCCGATCTCCGGTCCCCAGTGAATCGGCTCGCCGCCGTTAAGGAAGAACAGGGAGTTCGTGTGCATCGCGTGCAGGATCAATTTTGCGCCGATGAAGGCGAGGATCACGGCCAGACCGTAGGACAGGTAGACGAGTTTTGACAGGAGTCCGTCCACGAGGAAGAAGAGCTGGCGCAGTCCCATGAGGGCGAAGGCGTTGCAGGCGAAGACCAAGAAGGCCTCGTGGGTGAGTCCAAAGATCGCGGGGATCGAATCGAAAGCGAACATGAGGTCCGCTGTGCCGAGTGCGAAAACCACGAGGAACAGGGGCGTGAAGTGCGTGCGTCCACCGTGACGGAAGAGCATACGGCCCCCGATGAAGCCGTCTGTCACGGGCAAGACGCGCCGCACGACGGAGATCACCGCATTGTCGTGGTATTCCTCTTCTTCCTCGTCGTCGCCGCGCACCTGCGTCCAGGCGGTGTAAAGGAGCCAGAGGCCGAAGAGGAAGAAGACCCAAGAGAAGCGTTCAACGAGCGCAGCTCCCGCAAGGATGAACACGAGACGAAAGACGAGGGCGATGACGATGCCGAAGAGGAGGGCTTTTTGCTGGTGTTCCCTGGGGACTCTGAAGGCTTTGAGGATAAGGATGAAGACGAAGAGGTTATCGACTGAGAGAGACCATTCGGTCACCCATCCCGCGTAAAACTCTGCGGCGTAGATGCCGCCGTTCGTCACCCAGACGATCAGACCGAAGATGAGTGCGAGCCCGATGTATCCGATGGTCCAGGCCAGGGATTCTTTCAGGGCCGGCGGATGGGGGTTGCGCACGTGTCCGGCGAAGTCCAATCCGATGAGGAAGAGGACGATGAGCGCGAGGATTGTCCATGAGATGGGGCCGACGGACATCAGTGATGTGCTCCTGTTGCGAGTGGGTCGAGGCTGGTCGTGGAAATGTGATCGTCCTCGGCGATGGGTGTGGACCGGGTGTTTGCTTTCCTGGCGATGGGTGTGGACCGGGTGTTTGCTTTCCTGGCGGAGGGTGCGGACTGGGTGTTTGCTTTCCTGGCGGAGGGTGTGGACCGGGTGTTTGCTTTCCCTGCGGATGGTGTGGACTGGATGTTCGCTCTCCTGGCGGAGGCCGTCAGGGAGGCGATGATCGTGATGAGAAGGATCGCGAGGATGAAGGCGAAGGAAACTCCGATGGAGGGCTCGGGGATCAGCTCAACGGGGTGTCCGCCATTGATGACGGCCACTTCGTTCGTGTGCAGCGCGTGATTGACGAGTTTGAAGCCAATGAAGCCGAGGATCGCGGCGAGCCCGTAGTGGAGGAAGATGAGGCGGTCGAGGAGGCCGTCGATGAGGAAGTAGAGCTGTCGCAGGCCGAGGAGGGAAAAGGCGTTGGCCGCAAAAACGAGGTAGGGCTCCTCTGTGAGTGAGTAGATCGCGGGGATCGAGTCGACGGCGAACATTACATCCGCGGTGCCGATCGCGATGATCGCGAGGAGCAGGGGCGTGATCGTGGTTCGTCCGGCGTGGCGGTAGAGGAGCTTCGCCCCGTAGAAGCCGTCTGACACGGGGATCACTTTGGCGAGCGTGCGCACGAAGAGGCCCGGTTTGTAATCTTCAGCTTCATGTTCGCTCGGTTCTTGCGTGCCTTCGCGCACTTGGGAGAGGGCGGTCCAGATGAGCCAGGCGCCGAAGATGTAGAAAACCCAGGAGAAGTTCTCGATGAGGGCGGCGCCGAGGAGAATGAAGACGAGGCGCAGGACGAGGGCGATGACGATGCCGAAGAGGAGGACTTCTTGTTGGAGGATCCTGGGCACCGTGAAGGCGGCGATCATCATGACGAAGACGAAGAGGTTGTCGATGGACAGGGCCTTTTCGGTGACGTATCCGGCGAAGTATTCCTGGCCGTATTCTCCGCCCCACACTGCCCAGACGATTCCGCCGAAGAGGATCGCCATCGCGATGTAGGCGATTGACCACCAGCTCGCTTCTTTCAGGGTGGGCTCATGCGGGGTTCGGATGTGTCCGACGATGTCGACGATGATCATGGTGAGGATGAGAGCGGCGAGCGCAGCCCATCCGAGTGCGTGGACCTCCACGTGGATGTTCCTCCGGTACGGGTCGGGTACCGGAGGTCTCCTTCCGCCACTCCGCTTCGCGTTCTGGCCTGCGGCGCCGGTGAGTCGGGGTTTCGCCCGATTCAACGTGATGACGACGTCGCTGTTGGTGGAAGTACTCCCCTCCGATTGGACCTTCTCATTCTAGCTTCCGATCCGGTTTCTCCGGCTGAGGGCGGCGAATCTGTGGAGGAGGTCTCCCCCGCTTTTCCGCACGTCCTTGCCCCTGCTGTGGGCGCACTGTGACTGATGTTGCACTTCCTCTTTCAGTTCGCGACCCTCATGTGGCGCAGTTCCTTTCAGTTCGCGGCCTTCATCTGGCGCGATTCCTGTCAGTTGGCGGCCTTCATTTGGCGCAGTTCTTTCTTCAAGTCGGCCACTTCATCGCGCAGGCGGGCCGCGACCTCGAATTGGAGGTTCTCTGCGGCGGCGAGCATCTGAGCGGAGAGATCTTCGATGAGTTCCGCAAGCTCCGTTTCGGCTCTTGTGCCGAGGGCGCTGCCTCTCGCGGCTTTGCGTTCGGCGGCGGATTTTTCTTTCCGGTATCCGCCTTCAAGGAGTTCTTCAGTGTCGATTTGTTCGCGGGCGAGCATGTCGGTGACGTCCGCGATCTTCTTGCGCAGGGGTTTCGGGTCGATCCCGTGTTCGGTGTTGTAGGCGATTTGGATTTCGCGGCGGCGTTCGGTCTCGTCGATTGCGGCGCGCATTGAGTCGGTGATCGTGTCGGCGTACATGTGGACTTCCCCGGACACATTGCGCGCGGCTCGTCCGATTGTCTGGATGAGGGAGCGGGTGGAGCGCAGGAAGCCTTCTTTGTCCGCGTCGAGGATGGACACGAGGGACACTTCAGGCAGGTCAAGGCCTTCTCTCAGCAGGTTGATGCCGACGAGTACGTCGAATTTGCCTTGGCGCAGTTCGCGCAGGAGTTCGACGCGGCGCAGCGTATCAACGTCTGAGTGCAAGTATTCGACTCTCACCTCGCGTTGGGCGAGGTAGGTCGTGAGGTCTTCGGCCATTTTCTTCGTCAGAGTGGTGACGAGGACGCGCTCGTCCTTTTCGACTCTTTCTCGTACCTGTTCGAGCAGGTCGTCGATTTGTCCCTTCGTGGGTTTGACGACGATCTTCGGGTCGACGAGGCCTGTTGGGCGGATGATCTGTTCGACGACCCCGTCGGAGCGTTCGAGTTCGTAGTCGCCTGGGGTTGCTGAAAGGTAGACGGTTTGGCCGATTCTCTCAACGAATTCGTCCCATTTGAGGGGGCGGTTGTCCATTGCTGAGGGGAGGCGGAATCCGTGGTCGACGAGGGTCCTCTTTCGGGACATGTCGCCTTCGAACATGGCTCCGATCTGTGGGACGGTGACGTGTGATTCGTCGATGATGAGGAGGAAGTCGTCGGCGAAGTAGTCGAGGAGCGTGTGCGGGGGTGTTCCGGGTCCGCGTCCGTCGATGTGGCGCGAGTAGTTCTCCACTCCGGAGCAGATTCCGATTTCGCGGAGCATTTCGAGGTCGTAGGTGGTGCGCATGCGTAGGCGTTGAGCCTCGAGGAGTTTGCCTTGGCTTTCGAACCATGTGAGGCGTTCGGCGAGTTCTTCTTCGATTGATGCGAGTGCACGTTTCATGCGTTCTTCACCTGCGACGTAGTGGCTCGCTGGGAAGAGGTAGACGTGGTCGACTTCGCTGATGACGTCGCCTGTGAGGGGGTGGAGGACGGCGAGGGCGTCGATTTCGTCTCCGAACATTTCGATGCGGATCGCGAGTTCTTCGTAGACGGGGATGATTTCGATTGTGTCTCCGCGGACTCGGAAGGTGCCGCGTGTGAAAGCAATGTCGTTGCGGACGTATTGCATGTTGACGAAGGCGCGTAGCAGGTCTTCGCGGTCGATGATCATTCCGCGTTCGAGTTCGACCATTCGGGCGACATATTCTTCGGGGGTGCCGAGGCCGTAGATGCAGGACACGGAGGCGACGACGACTGTGTCACGCCTGGTGAGGAGGTTGTTCGTTGCGCTGTGGCGGAGGCGTTCGACTTCGTCGTTGATCGAGGAGTCCTTCTCGATGTACGTGTCCGTTTGGGGAATGTATGCCTCGGGCTGGTAGTAGTCGTAGTAGGAGACGAAGTATTCGACGGCGTTGTTCGGCAGGAGTTCTCTAAACTCTGCGGCGAGTTGGGCGGCGAGGGGCTTGTTGGGTTCAATGACGAG
>ERZ772764.501-NODE-501-length-27033-cov-31.688190_pt1 | contig 27033 bp, 21 predicted proteins | sample MGYA00512163_ERZ772764 | MGnify/ENA primary metagenome ERZ772764 (study PRJEB29015, sample SAMEA2737903) | human oral metagenome | biome: human oral; feature: human-associated habitat; material: dental | place: China | collected 2094 ... | reverse complement strand
GGGACCGACGGCGGAACGGCCCCTGAGGGCCCCGCCCCCGCCCCGGACGACGAGGGCGGGAGCACCGCCAGCGGATCCGGCGAGGAGGATGCTGTGGACGACATGAGTGCCTTCGAGGAGCAGCTGGGCGACTCCGAGTTGGCCAACGCGCTCGAGCGCGTGGCCGCGGTGGAGGAGCAGTTGACGCGCGCCAACGCCGACCTGTACAACCTCAACCAGGAGTATGCGGGCTACGTGCGGCGCTCGAAGGAGGCCGCCCCCGCGCACAGGACCGCGGGCCAGGACGAGGTCATCGAGTCCCTCATCGGGGTGCTCGACGACATCAGCGCCGCCCGCGACCACGGCGACCTGGACGGCGGCCCCTTCGCCGCCATCGCCACGAAACTGGAGGACACCCTGCGCAATCGCTTCGCGCTGGAGCGCTACGGCGAGGCGGGCGAGGACTTCGACCCCGCGCTGCACGAGGCGCTCATGGCCACCACGGACGCCGGTGTGGAACATCCCGTCATCGGGAAGGTGCTCCAGCCCGGCTACCGACGCGGCGAGAGGGTCATCCGCGCCACGAAGGTACTGGTGAACAACCCTGAATGAGCGTGGAACAACCGTGGAACGCCAAACCTGTGAAGGAGGTGACGTGGCGTGGGTGAACAAGATTGGCTGACCAAGGACTTCTACAAAGTCCTGGGCGTCGATAAGGGCGCCGACAAGAAGACCATCACGAAGGCCTACCGCAAGCTGGCGCGCGCGTACCATCCGGACCAGAACCCGGGGGACGCGGCCGCCGAGGCCAAGTTCAAGGAGATCGGCGAGGCCTACGCGATCCTGTCCAACGACGAGGACCGCAAGCGCTACGACGCGATCCGGGCGATGGGCGGCGGCGGAGCGCGCTTCGCCGCCGGGTCGTCGGGCGGTTTCGAGGATCTCTTCGGCGCCTTCAATGCCCGGGCGACGGGCTACGGTGGGGGCGGCGCCCGTTTCCAGACGGGCGGGGCCGACCTGGACGACCTGCTCTCCGGCCTGTTCGGGGGCGGGGGCGCCCAGGGGAGCGGCGCGCAGTTCGGGGCCGGCGCCTTCGGCGCCCACGGCGGCCAGGGGCGCGGTCCCCAGTCGCGGCCCCAGCCCACCAAGGGCGGGAACCGCAAGGCGAACCTGGCGATCAGCTTCCGCCAGGCAATCGAGGGCGCGACGCTGTCCATCAAGGTCGCGGGGAAGACCATCAAGGTCCGCATCCCCGCGGGCATCAAGGACGGGCAGAAGATCCGCCTGGCCGGGCACGGCAAACCCGGCGCCCACGGCGGCCCCGCGGGCGACCTCGAGGTGTCGGTGGCGGTGAAACCGCACCCGGTGTTCTCCCGGGAGGGCGACGACGTCGTGGTGACGGTCCCCGTCTCCTTCGCCGAGGCGGCGCTGGGGGCGAAGGCCGACGTCCCGATGCTGGACGGGTCCACGCAGAGTGTGAGGATCCCCGCAGGATCGGACGCGGACACGGCCATCCGCCTCAAGGGCAAGGGCTGCGCCCTCAAGAAGGGCCCCGGCGACCTGCTGGTCCGGATCCGCATCGACGTGCCCACCGCTCTCACGCGCGAGCAGAAGAGGGCGGTCGAGGGGCTCGCCGAGGCGCTCGGCCCCGTCTCGCGCGAGTCCTGGCTGGAAGCCGCGAAGGAGTAGGCCATGGCCGGGCGTTCAGGGCAGGGCGGGGAGTCCGTGACCTTCGTGATCTCGGTCGCCGCCGAGCTGGCCGGCATGCACCCGCAGACCCTGCGCCAGTACGACCGCCTCGGCCTGGTGACCCCGGCCCGCACGAAAGGGCGGGGCAGGCGGTACACGAAGCAGGACATCCAGCGCCTGCGCGATGTCCAGCGCATGAGCCAGGACGAGGGCATCAACCTCGAGGGGATCCGCCGCATCCTGGAGCTCGAGCGCCGGGTCGAGGCCCTCGAGGCCGAGCGCGCCCGGATGAGGACCCAGCTGGCCGAGGCGGAGATGAGGCGCAACCGCGTCTTCGTGGCGTCGCCCACGGGCGAGGTCCGGCCCATGCGGCGGGGCGAGCGCCCGTGGGCGGGCCCAGGCGGAGGAGGGGCCGCGCGCCGCGCGCCGCGCGCTCTGCTGCCCGCCCCGCTGGTGGCGGTGCGCGCCGTCATCGAGGGGACGGCCGTGCCGGAGCGCGAGTAGGGCCGCCGCCCGGAGCGGAACAGGGAACTGCGGGACCCACCGAAACGGCGGGCCCCGCAGTGTAATTCGATCGGCAGTCCGGGGGCACACTGGAGTGCCGACCGAAGTCTGTGACCATATGACGGCTCTCATGCCGTCTGCAGATAGTTTTACCAGCTCAGAGGCGTTTTCGTGAAGCGTTGACCGCGTGGTGGCGCCCAATGGTACGAATGTGCACGGGGGGCGGGTCTTCGTGCAAATAATGCCACGCCTCCCCCTGTCCAATGCGCCCCCACCTGCGAAGACGCCTGGGCTATGCCGTTTTCTTTGAAAGCGCGCGGATCGTAGGGTGCCGAGGGGGCGCGGGCAGCAGTCCACGAGGGGGCGCCCGGCGGGGGAAGGCGCCCCTCGGACGAGGGGGGAAGTGGCGTGTGGTACTCCGGTATGGTGTTCGTAACTCTTTTCGCCTTCCCCGGCCGCGCCGCCCCGGTGCGCGCCGCCGCCCGTACCGGGGACGGGCGGCGCGGCCCGGCCCGCGCCATGTGCGCTACCGTGTGCACATGACTCAGACTCCTCGATTCCCCTTGCGCTCGCGGGTCGCACTGGCGGCCGGAGCGGGCGCCCGGACGGCCTCGCGCCTGCTGGGACGCGGCTCGGGCGGTATGATCGGGGGCGAGGTCGCCCTGCGCCTGTCCCCCACGGTGCTCGCCGACCTGGCCGCCCGCATCCCCAGTGCCGTCATCACGGGCACCAACGGCAAATCCACGACGACGCGCATGGTGCGGGCAGCCCTCCAGACCCGCGGGAGCGTCGCCTCGAACACCAACGGCGACAATATGACCTCGGGGGTCATCACGGCGTTCATGAACGCGCGGACCGCCTCTGCGGCCGCGCTTGAGGTGGACGAGATGCACGTCCCCTCAGTGGCCGACGCCGTGCGGCCCCGCGTCTTCGTCTACCTCAACCTGTCGCGCGACCAACTCGACCGCGTCGGCGAGATCGGCGCCGTCGAGCGCAGACTGCGCGAGGGCGCGGCCGCCCACCCCGGAGCCGTCGTCGTCGCCAACTGCGACGACCCGCTCATCGTCTCCGCCGCCTGCGACAACGACAACGTCGTGTGGGTGGCCGCGGGCGGCGGCTGGGGAGGGGACAGCGCCGCCTACCCCAGGGGCGGGCGCGTCGTGCGCGAGGAGGGCTCATGGCACCTCATCCCCTCCCGCCCCGGGGAGGAGCTGCCCGCCCTCGCCAGTCGGCCCGAGCCCGACTGGTGGCTCACGGACGTCGATCTGCGCCCCGAGGGGCCGCGCGCGACCCTCAACGGCCCGAACGGGACCGCCGTCCCCCTCGCCCTCGCCCTGCCGGGGCGCGCCAACCTCGGCAACGCGGCCCAGGCGGTCGCCGCCGCCGTCGCCATGGGCGTCGACGCGGAGGCCGCGGCGCGCGCGGTGTCCGGGGTGGACGAGGTCGCGGGCCGCTACTCGACCCACGACGTCGACGGCCGCCTCGCCAGGCTCATGCTCGCCAAGAACCCGGCGGGCTGGCAGGAGGCCATGACGATGATCGACCCCCGCGTCGACCAGGTCGTCATCGCCGTCAACGGGCAGGTGCCCGACGGGCAGGATCTGTCATGGCTGTGGGACGTCGACTTCGCGGCGCTGGATGCCCAGGGGCGCCGAGTCGTCGCCTGCGGCGAGCGGGGCGCGGACCTGGCCGTGCGCCTGGAGTACGCGGGCATCCACTGCCAACTGGCGCCGCTGCCGATGGACGCCCTGGCGCTGTGCCGGCCCGGAAAAGTGGAAATGCTGCTCAACTACACGGCGATGCGGGACTTCAAGACGGTCCTGGGCGAGAAAGGGGCGAGGCGATGAGCGACTCCGCACTGACAATCGGCGTCCTCATGCCCGAGGTGCTCGGCACTTACGGGGACACGGGCAACGCCATGGTCCTGCGCGAACGCGCCCGCCGACGGGGGATCGACGCCTCGATCATCACCGTCGGCCTGACGGACGCCATCCCCCGCTCGCTCGACGTCTACACGCTGGGCGGCGGAGAGGACACGGCGCAGGCCCTGGCGGCGGAGAAGTTCCGCGCCGACCCGGGGCTGTCCGGCGCGCTCGAGGACGGGCGCCAGCTCCTGGCGGTCTGCGCCTCCCTGCAGGTCCTGGGCATGTGGTACCGGGACGCGCGCGACCAGCGCGTGGAGGGGATGGGCGTCCTCGACATCACGACCGACCCGCAGGGGCACCGGGCGATCGGCGAGCTCGTCACCGTGCCCCTCGTCGACGGCCTCACCGAGCCCCTCACCGGCTTCGAGAACCACGGCGGGGGGACCGTGCTGGGCCCGGGGGCGCGCCCCCTCGGGCGGGTCGTCGCCGGTGTCGGGAACGGCACCCCCCTGGGGCACGAGGCGGCCGCCGAGGCCGTCGACGGAGTCGTCCAGGGATCCATCATCGCCACCTACATGCACGGGCCGGTGCTGGCGCGCAATCCCCAGTTGGCCGACCTGCTGCTGTCGAGGGCGGTGGGCGGCCCGCTGGAGCCCCTCGAGGTCCCGGGCACCGCCGCCCTGCGCGCCGAGCGCCTCGACGCCGCCGGAATCCGCTGAGGCCGGGCCGTGCCCGGGGCACCGGGCGGGGGACGCGCGGCACAAGGGGAGGGGGCCGCCCGCGGATCGCGGGCGGCCCCCTGCGCGGCGCGGATCAGCGCGCGCGGGCCCTGGCCACGAGCTTGCGCAACTCGTCGACCCACAGGACCAGGGAGGCCATGACGACGACGACCGCCCAGTGGACCGGGTCCAGCGACGTCGTCGAGAAGGCCGCCTGGAGGAAGGGCGCCTCCACGACGGCGACCTGGAGCACCAGGGTCAGTCCGATCGCGCCCCACAGCCACTTGTTCACGAAGAGGTGGCTGAAGGCGCTCACCGTCTCGGAGCGGGAGTTGAGCGTGTTGAACAACTGCGCCAGGACCAGGGTGGAGAAGGCCGCCGTGCGCGCGGTGCCGAGGCTGTCCGTGGACAGGGGGGTCTCGATGAGACCGCCGGGCAGGAAGATGTCCAGCGTGGCCAGGGTGGAGGCGGCCATGACCGCGCCGACCAGCAGCACGCCGCTCCACATGGCGCCGTCGACCACCCGGTCCGTGGGCTTGCGCGGCGGGCGGGCCATGACGTCCTCCACCGAGGGGTCCACGCCCATGGCCAGGGCCGGCCCGGAGTCGGTGACCAGGTTGATCCACAGGATCTGGGTGGCCAGCAGCGGCAGGACGACGCCGGACTCGCTGTGCCCGCTCAGGCCGATGGCGCCCGACAGCACCACGCCGCCGAAGACGGTGAGGACCTCGCCCATGTTGGAGGACAGCAGGAAGCGCAGGAACTTCTTGATGTTGTCGAAGATGCGGCGGCCCTCGCGCACGGCGTCGACGATGGTGGCGAAGTTGTCGTCCGCCAGGACCATCGTGGCGGCCTCCTTGGTCACCTGGGTCCCTGTGACGCCCATGGCCACGCCGATGTCCGCGGCGCGCAGGGCGGGCGCGTCGTTGACGCCGTCGCCGGTCATGGAGACCGTGTGGCCCTGGGACTTGAGGGCGTGGACGATCCGCATCTTGTGCTCGGGGGCGACGCGCGCGTACACGCTGGTGGCGGCCACGGCCCCGGAGAGGGCGCCGTCGTCCATCCCCTCCAGGTCGCGGCCGGTCAGGACCGGGGCGCCGCGCTCGACGATGCCCAGGTCCGCCGCGATGCGCCCAGCGGTGGCCGGATGGTCGCCGGTGATCATGAGGACGCGCACCCCCGCCCGGTGAGCCTCGGCCACCGCTGCGGCCGCCTCGGGGCGCGGCGGGTCGATGATGCCGACGACGCCCGCCAGCACCAGATCCCTCTCCAAGTCAGACAGGTCCGCCCCGCCGACGGAGTCGGCGGCCCTGCGCGCCCGGGCGGCCTCCTCGTCGGTGAGGACCCTGTAGGCGACCCCCAGGGTGCGCAGCGCCCGGCCCGACATGTCCGCGATGTGTTCGACGAACCGGGCCCGGGCCTGAGCGGTCAGCTCAGTGTCGGCGTCGCCCACGCGCACCCGCGCGCAGTGCTCCATGAGGACGTCGGGCGCCCCCTTGGACATGATGACCGTGCCGTGGGCGGTGTCGGTGAGCAGCACCGACATCATCTTGCGCTCGGAGGTGAAGGGGACCTCGCCGATTCGCCCGAACCTGCCCTCGCGGTGCCCGTGTGTGCCGAGCTTCTTCTCCGCGACCAGGAAGGCCCCCTCCGTCGGGTCGCCGACGACGCTCCACACGTCCTCGGTGACGGTGAGCTCGGCGTCGGAGGCGAGCGCCCCGCCGGAGAGGACCACGGTGACCTCGTCGCGCAGGGGCCCTTCGAGGGGGTCGGCGTCGGGCCGGCCGTCGCGGTCGGCGTCGGGGGCGACCTCGCCGTCGGGCGCGTAGCCGATGCCCGTGACCACACAGGTGCCCGAGGCCGTGACGACCTCCTGGACCGTCATCTCCGAGCGGGTGAGGGTGCCGGTCTTGTCCGAGCAGATGACGGAGGCCGAGCCGAGGGTCTCCACGCTGGTGAGCTTCTTGACCACGGCCTTGCGGGTGGCCATGCGCTGCACGCCCAGGGCCAGGACCACCGACAGGATCGCGGGCAGTCCCTCGGGCACGGCGGCCACGGCCAGTGAGACGCCCAGCAGCAGGGAGTGGACGATCGTGTCGGGCGTGCGGTCGGCCGCCAGGAGCAGCAGGGTCCCCACGACGACGACGGCGATGACGACCACGACGATCCCCAGCATCTTGGAGACCGCGTGGATCTCCTTCTGCAGGGGTGTGTCCTGCTCCTCGACGGAGTCGAGCATCCGGGCGATCGCGCCCATCTGGGTGTCGGCGCCGGTGGCGACGACGACGGCACGGCCTGTCCCCTGGGCCACGGAGGTGCCCCGGTGGACCATGCAGGTGCGGTCGGCCAGGTCGGTGTCCGCGCCGACGGCCCCGGGGGTCTTGACGACGGCGTCGGCCTCACCGGTCAGGGAGGACTCCACCACGCGCAGGGCGGCGGCCGAGAGCAGGCGCGCGTCGGCGCCGACCTGGTCGCCCTCGCCCAGGACGAGCACGTCGCCCACCACGAGCTCGGAGGAGGGGACGACCAGGAGCGAGCCGTCGCGCAGCACGGTGGAGGTCGCTTCGGTCATTGCGGACAGGGCGGCGACGGCGTCGGCGGCCTTGTTCTCCTGGACGAAGCCGAGGACCGCGTTGAGGGTGACGACGGCGAGGATGACGATGGAGTCCACCGGCGCGCCCTCGGCGCCCTCCAGGATCCAGGCTGCGGTGGAGATGGCGATGGCGGCCAGCAGCAGGTAGACGAGCGGGTCGTTGAACTGGCCCAGGAAGCGCCTCCAGGCGGGCACCGGGGGCTTCGAGGGGAGCTCGTTGGGCCCGTCGGCGGCCAGGCGGTCGGCCGCGGTCTGCGGGCTCAGACCGCGGGAGGTGTCGGTGCCGAGGTCGGCGGCGACGGCGTCGGCCGGGTGGGAGTACGGGGACATCAGTGCGCCGGTACCGGGTGCGTGAGGCGTTGACATGGGCGCTATCCCATCAACGCCGGTGCTGCCCTGTCAAGGTACTGTTGTTGCGGTGCGCGTCCCACGGGGTCGCGCGGCGCGCATGGATTGGGGCTAACGGTGACGGGCGCGACAGATTCCACTATGCTGGCTGCACTGCTCCCGCTCTGATGAGCCCGTTCCGAGGAGGATCCATGTCGACTCCCACGCCCGACGACGGGAACCGTGCCCCGTTCGCGGGCCAGCAGCCCGACCAGCCCGCCACGCCCTGGCCGCAGTACGGGCAGCAGGCTGCCCCGGAGCAGTCCGGGTCCGCCAACGGGCAGCAGGCGGTCCCCGCGGCTTACGCGGCGCCGCCGCAGCTCCCCAGCCGCGTGCCCGGCGTGCTGTGCATCGTCTTGGGCCTGGTGCTCATGATCATCGTCGCCCCCGTCGTCTTCTTCTCCACCGCAGTGTCCTCGATCACCGACGAGTTCTCGAACGCGGCCTCCGGGGTTCAACGACTGTCCAATGGCGGTGGCGTTACTCTGGAATCCCAGGACGGGTACTTCCTGCAGGTCGTACCGCCCGACACCGCGACGGCGTGCTCCCTGACCGACTCCGGCGGCCAGTCCTATGCGATGCAGAAGCAGGACAGCTCTGGGAGCCTGTTCTCCGCTGAGGGGCTGCGGCCTGGCTCGTACACGGTCGAATGCGCAGGCGCGTCCGACACCGCCACGTTCATCGGACTGCCCTTCTCCGGTGACATTCTGCAGAACAGCGCGCGCAGCAGCCTCATCTGGTCCACGGTGGTGGGGGTGGCCGGCGTGGGCGTGCTGATCCTCGGCATCGTGCTGGTCGTGAGGACGAACAAGCGGCGTCGCGATATCCAAGTGGACATCATGATGTCAGGAATCCAGCGCCAGTAGTGCGGCGGAAGCTCGGCGCCGGGGATCCGGCGCCGACGCCCGCTGCGGGGCGCAGCGCCCAGCGCGGCGGGCGGAACTGAAAGGCCCTCATCCATGTCCTCCCTGTCCTTCACCGGCGGGCGCTCCGTGCGCTACCCCGCGCCCGATGTCGCGCGCGGCTTCATGCTGCTGCTCATCGCGCTCGCGAACGTCCCCTACTGGCTGCGGTACTTCCCCGCCTCCCCCGATGGCCCCTCCTCCGCGGACCGCTGGTGGATCCTCATCCGCACCGCGCTCGTCGACCGGCGGGGGTACCCGCTTTTCGCCCTCCTCTTCGGTTTCGGCGTCGCGACGATGGTGCGGCGCCGCATCGAGCGCGATGTCGAGGCCGCCCACCAGTCGGTGGATCCCCAGGTGCGCGCGTCGTGGGCGCCCCACGTGGCCGCGCAATGGGAGGCCCTCGTCCGCCAGGAGGCCACCGACGACGCGGCGCGCCTGGTGCGCCGCCGCGGATGGTGGATGATCCTCTTCGGATTCGTGCACGGCATCGTCTTCGCCGGCGACATCATCGGCGCCTACGGCATCGTCGCCGTCCTCTTCGCGGGAGTGGTCGCGCGCAAGAGGAACGTGTGGATGGCGGTGTGGGGGAGCGTCATCGCGTTGGTGAGCGCGTGCAGTCTGACCGGCGTCGGCTTCTGGAAGGCGGGCCTGGGCGATCTGGGCTCCGTGGTCCACCCGCACGCCTCCCTTTCGGTCTACTACGTGCCCAACTCCATCGTCCAGTGGGCGATGGCGGCCCTGATCACGGTGCTCATCTCGATGGTGGTCCCGGCGTTCATGATCGGCGCGCGCCTGGGGCAGACGGACATCCTGTCGCGCCCTGACCGGCACCGGGGCCTGCTGTGGGCGGTCGCGGGCGCGGGCATGCTGATCGGCGTGGTCGGCGCGCTCCCCTACGGGCTGGGGGTGTCCGGGATGGTGCTGCCGGTGCCGGCGTGGAGCGTCGTCCTCTTCCACGTCTCCGGGATCGCGGGGGCGTGCGCGTGGTTGGCGCTGTTCGCGCTCTTCGCGGGGGTCGGGGAGCCTCGCGGGATCCGGCGGGTGCTCGCCGCGGTCGGCAAGCGCTCGATGACCGCTTACCTCAGCCAGACGATCCTCTTCGCCGTCCTCCTGGGCGGCATGGGGCTCGCCGGCGTTCCCGCGGTCCCCGACGCGTGGGGCGCCGTGATCGCAGCGTTCGTGTGGGTGGCGACTCTGGTGCTGTGCTTCGGATTCGAGACCGTCGGATTCCCGCGCGGCCCCTTCGAGGTCCTCCTGCGGCGCGCGGTGGCGCGATCGGCGGGACCGCGGGCGGGGGTGCCGGTGCCGCCCCCCGGGGCCGGAGTCGTGGAGGCCCCGCCCGGCCTGGCCTTCCCGCCCCCGGGCGCGCGGATGGCTCCTCCGCAGGGTCCCCAGCCCCCGGCGGCTGGGACTCAAGGGGGGCCCCAGTCCCCGGAGGGCGCCCAGTCCGGGCCGCCCGGGTCATCGGAGGGCGAGGGGCCGGCGGGCCCCGGCGCCGAGCGGGGGGTAGCGGGAGGAGGAACAGGAGGAGAGTAGACGCGCCCTGCCCCCAACTCATCTGTGTTCGTCGTCACGTTATGCTCGGCGCGGCGCGGCGTGAACGCGCCCCGTCTGCGCTCGGGCACTGGCGCATTCCGCCCATGACCTGGGGTTTTGGCCGGCGGTCAGTGGCGGGGTCGTCGGCCGGACCGGGGCGGGTGTCCGCCTCGCATCCGCGAACCATTGGTTTTCTGCGGATTCTGGGCTACTGTTGATATAGGTGTATGAGGCGGATTACACCACTGAGGACAGGGAGAGGGGAACTGATGCGACAAGAAGCCACGTCGGCGCGGCCCGCGGCATCCGCCGACCGCGTCCGTCCCGTCACCTACGACCGGCTCAAACGCCTCCTCGATTCCCAGGGGCTCGCGTGGAGCGTCGATGACGACGGCGAGCTCACGGGGACGTGGGGCGGCAGCCCCTACTTCCTGATCCTGGCCGGGCGCGACCGGCAGGTCCTCCAGATCGTGGCGATCTGGAAGGAGCCCGTCCCGATCAGCGCCCTCGAGGCCGTCCGCCAGTCGATCCTGCAATGGCACCGCACCAGGCCGTGGCCGAAGTGCTCCCACCGCATCGACGACGACGGGACTGTGCGCGTGGTCGCGGAGACCGTCGTCGGCTGGCAGTGCGGGGCGACCGATGCGCACCTGGTGCGCCAGATCGCGAACGCCATCGCGCTCGCACAGGACTTTTTCAGCGAGCTCGCCCGCGATATCGATATAGGGAGTTAAGAGGAAGAATCATGGGATGGTTTTGGAGAAAGGACGCTGATGGCGGCTCCGATCCCAACGACTCCGAACGCCCCGACGGCGCTCAGGGGCCCATAGACCCGTGGGGGTACGAGCCCAGCGCCTCCGGCGGCGGGGTGCGCACGGGCAACTCCGAGTTCGAGGCGCACCGCTTCGACATGGTCCGCCCGATCTCGCAGGAGAGGGTCGGCCTGCTCTTCGACGGCGAGGGGTGGGACTGGGAGATCGACCAGGACGGGGACCTGCGCGGGATGTGGGAGGGGCAGCTGTTCTGCTTCCGCTTCCTCGGGGACTCGCAGGAGGTCCTGTCGATCATCGCCTTCATGAGCGAGACGATCCCCGCCAAGTACGAGGCGGATCTGCTGCTGTTCCTGGAGGGCTGGCACCGCGAGTACCTGTGGCCGAAGGCGTACTTCCACCGCGAGGCGAAAGGCGGCCTGCGGCTGGTGGCCGAGGTCAACAGCGACTACGAGTACGGGGCGACCGACGCCCAGCTGGTCCAGCAGTGCATGTGCGCCCTGGCGACGACCCTGCAGCTCTTCCGCGCGGCCGGCGAGTGCTTCGGGCCGCCGGGGGGCGGCTCGGCGCCCCCGGGGGACGGGGGCGGAGGGCGCCAGCGGGGCTTCGACGGCCCGGCCTGGCTCCCGCCCTCCTCCTAGGCGCCCCGTGGGTGCTCGGCGCGGCGCGCCGGGCGCCCTTCGCGCATCCGACCGGGGGCGGGGTGTTGCCCGTGCCACCGCTGATCTGGAACTTGAGCGGAATAGACTCAACTTTACGTTCGTTGACTTCAGCAGGGCGCGCCGGAGCAGACCGGCGCACATTGTGGATGCGGCGCATCCGAAGGAGACAATATGAGCACAGAGTTCACCACGAAGGCGCAGGAGGCCATCGCCTCGGCGCTCCAGTCCGCCGCCGCGGCGGGCAACCCGCAAGTGGAGCCCACCCACCTGCTCGCCGCGCTCCTCGAGCAGCCCGAGGGGATCGCGGCCTCCCTGCTGGAGAAGACGGGCGCCGACCGCGCCCGGATCGGCGCGCGGACCAGGAACGCCCTGGTCGCCCTGCCCCGCACGCAGGGCGCCGCCGCGCAGCCCAGGACCTCGCGCGCCCTCATGGCAGTGGTCGCCGACGCGGGCGACCGCGCCGCGAAGGCCGGCGACCAGTACGTCTCGACCGAGCACCTCCTCATCGCGACCGCTGCCTCGGACAGCGAGGCCGGGCGCATCCTCACGGAGGGGGGCGTCGATGCCGGGGACCTGGCGGCCGCCCTGGCCCAGTTGCGCCCCGAGCCCCTGACCAGCCCCGACCCCGAGGGGTCCTTCGAAGCGCTGGCCAAGTACGGGCGCGACCTGACCGAGGTCGCCCGCGAGGGCAAACTCGATCCCGTCATCGGGCGCGACAACGAGATCCGCCGCGTCGTCCAAGTGCTGTCGCGGCGCACGAAGAACAACCCCGTCCTCATAGGGGAGCCCGGCGTCGGCAAGACCGCCGTCGTCGAGGGCCTCGCCCAGCGCATCGTCGCCGGGGACGTCCCGGAGTCCCTGCGGGGCAAGCGCCTCATTGCGCTCGACATGGCGTCGATGGTGGCCGGGGCGAAGTACCGCGGCGAGTTCGAGGAGCGGCTCAAGGCCGTCCTGGCCGAGATCCAGCGCAGCGACGGGGAGGTCATCACCTTCATCGACGAGCTGCACACCGTCGTCGGCGCGGGCGGCGGCTCCGAGGGCGCCATGGACGCGGGCAACATGCTCAAGCCCATGCTGGCGCGCGGGGAGCTGCGCATGGTCGGCGCGACCACCCTGGACGAGTACCGCGAGAACATCGAGAAGGACCCCGCCCTGGAGCGCCGCTTCCAGCAGGTGTTCGTCGGCGAGCCCTCCGTGGAGGACACGGTGGCGATCCTGCGCGGCATCGCCCCCAAGTACGAGGCGCACCACAAGGTGACGATCTCCGACGGGGCGCTCGTGGCCGCCGCGCAGCTGTCGAACCGCTACATCACCGGGCGCCAGCTGCCCGACAAGGCCATCGACCTGATCGACGAGGCCGCCTCCCGCCTGCGCATGGAACTCGACTCCAGCCCCGTCGAGATCGACGAGCTGCGCCGCAGCGTCGACCGCATGAGGATGGAGGAGTCCTACCTCACCGAGTCCGACCCCGACGGGAAGGACGAGGCCACCGGCGAGCGCCTCGCGAAACTGCGCGCCGACCTGGCGGACAAGCAGGAGGAGCTCAACGCGCTCGTGAGCCGGTGGGAGGCCGAGAAGGCCGGGCACAACCGGGTCGGCGACCTGCGCGTCCAGCTGGACAACCTGCGCACGCAGCTCGACCTGGCCGTGCGCGAGGGGCGCTGGGACGAGGCGGGGCGCCTGCAGAACGGCGAGATCCCCGATGTCGAGCGCCAGATCCAGGCCGAGGAGGAGCGCGCGGCGCTCGCAGAGGCCTCGGCCGCCGCCCAGGAGCCGATGATCGCCGAGAGGGTCGGCCCCGCGGAGATCGCCGAGGTCGTCGAGGCGTGGACGGGCATCCCCACGGGGCGCCTGCTGCAGACCGAGACCGAGAAGCTGCTCCACATGGAGGCCGAGATCGGCAAGCGGCTCATCGGGCAGAAGGACGCCGTGAAAGCGGTCTCCGACGCCGTGCGGCGCTCGCGGGCGGGGATCTCCGACCCCAACAGGCCCACCGGGTCCTTCCTCTTCCTGGGCCCCACGGGCGTGGGGAAGACGGAGCTGGCCAAGTCCCTGGCGGAGTTCCTCTTCGACGACGAGCGCGCCATGATCCGGATCGACATGTCCGAGTACTCGGAGAAGCACGCGGTGGCGCGCCTGGTGGGCGCCCCTCCCGGGTACGTCGGCTACGAGCAGGGCGGTCAGCTCACTGAGGCCGTCAGGCGCCGTCCCTACTCGGTGGTCCTCCTCGACGAGGTTGAGAAGGCCCATCCTGAGATCTTCGACATTCTTTTGCAGGTGCTCGACGACGGACGGCTCACCGATGGTCAGGGCCGCACCGTCGACTTCAGGAACACGATCCTCATCCTCACCTCCAACCTCGGCTCGCAGTTCCTGGCGGATCCGGGGATGGACGCCGACCGGAGCAGGGAGGCGGTCATGGAGGCGGTGCGCGCGGCGTTCCGCCCGGAGTTCCTGAACCGTTTGGACGAGATCGTCACCTTCGACGCGCTGAGCAACGAGGACATCGGCCAGATCGTCGACCTCATGGTCGCCACAATGGCCCGCCGACTGGCCTCGCGACGCATCTCCCTGACGGTCAGCGAACCGGCGAAGGGGTGGATCACACGGGTCGGCTACGACCCCGCCTACGGCGCGCGGCCTTTGCGCCGCCTGATCCAGCGCGAAGTAGGAGACCGACTCGCCACGTTGTTGCTTGCAGGAGGGGTCGTTGACGGGGACACTGTAACTGTAGACGTTAACGATGATCTCGACGGGCTGACCATGAATGTTGTGGAACCCTGAGAGTTCGCGTTAAGCTGGCAATAGTACGTAGTGGCAAGCCGTCCAAGGCGAAACCCGAAGATGGCAGGAGATGATATGACGGCGCAGAGGAAACCCCGCGGAGCCTACTCCGTTGGCCAGGCGACTCGCGAATCCATCCTCTCGGCGGCGATGGTGCTGATCGCGGAGCGCGGTTACAACGGGTTTTCTCTGCGGGACCTGGGGCGCAGGGTCGGGATCTCGCATCCCGCGGTCGTCTACCACTTCCCGTCGAAGGAAGCGATCCTGCGGGCGGCGATCCAGCGCCACGAGGACATGAACGCCCTTTTCAGGGTGTCCATCAACGAGGACGTGGAAGGGGGCTTCGAGGAGGGCGGCATCACCGCCGAGTCCTTCGTCGACTGGGCGGTCGGGGAAATGCGGTTCGCCATGATGCCAGAGGCGGACAACGCCATCGCCCTGGACTGCGTCCTGTGGGCCGAGGCCTCCTCGGAGTCCCATCCCGCCCACGTCCACTACAAGTACCGCACGGCCCAGATGGAGGAGGCGCTCACCTCCATGATCATCGCCTTCATCGAGGAGAGCCGCGTCGATATCGGGACCAAGCCGCGCACGCTGGCGAAGATCCTCATCCGCTACTGGTACGGGTCGGTCGTCTCGGCCCGCTACGCCGACGAGCCGATCGACGCCCGCGAGTTCGTCTCCGACTTCCTGGCGGTGTGCGTGCAACTGCTGCACCTGCCCGCGCACTACGTGCTGCGCCTGGGCGCTTCGGTGCCCGAGGAAGTGGCGGAGGTCTACGCGCGGATCCTGCGCAAGATCAGCGAGACCAACGAGATGAGCGAAGCCCCCGAGGCCACGGCGTGAGCAGCCCGGTGGACTTCCCCTTCGATGTCGCCCTCGTCCTGCGGGTCGGGGGCGATGTCGTTGGGTCGTGGGGGGACGTTTCGCGCGCCAGGCCGCTCGCCTCGGTGACGAAGCCGATCGTCGCCTGGTCCGCGCTGGTCGCCGTGTCCCAGGGCGCCCTCGCGCTCGACTCGCCCGGCGGCCCGGAGGGGGCGACCCTGCGCCACCTGCTCGCCCACGCCTCGGGGCTGCCCCTGGACTCGCGCGAGCCCGTGGCGGCCCCCGGGAAGCGGCGCATCTACTCGAACGCGGGCTTCGACGTCATCGGCGGCATGGTCGAGGAGGCGACGGGGATGCCGCTGCGGCGCTGGGTGGCCCGCTCGGTCTTCGGCCCGCTGGGCATGGCCAGTGCCGACGTCCCCGGATCGCCCGCCCACTCGGGGGTGTGCGGCGCTGCGGACCTGTCGCTCTTCGCCGCTGAGCTCACCCGCCCGTCCCTGGTCCCCGCCGACCTCGGGGCCGAGGCGGCCGCCGTCCAGTTCCCCGCCCTGGCGGGCGTCGTGCCGGGCTACGGGCGCCACTCGCCGTGCCAATGGGGCCTGGGCGTGGAGATCCGGGGGGAGAAGTCGCCCCATTGGACGGCGCCCACGGCCAGCCCCGCCACCTTCGGGCACTTCGGCCAGTCCGGCTCCTTCGTGTGGGTCGACCGCGCGCGGGGGGCCAGCGCGGTCTTCCTGGGGGACCGCCCCTTCGGGCAGTGGCACAAGGACAACTGGGCGGCGCTCAACGAGCGCCTGCTCTCGATGGCCGATGGCCGCGCGGGCGGCCCCGGCGCGCGCTAGGGGCCCGCCGCATCAGTCAGTAGTGGGTGACCACCGCGGTCCCCAACTCGTCCCAGTCGTACATCCACTGCGCCTCTTCGACGGGCATGTTGATGCAACCGTGGCTGGAGGCGTCAGACCCGATGCCGAAACGCGCCACCCACGGCGCCCCGTGCATCGCGTAGGAGCCCTCGAAGTAGGACACCCACGGGACGCCCCGCGCGCAGTAGGGCCATTCGGGCGTGCAGCCCATGTCCTGCGCCGCGTGCTTCTGGTAGACGTGGAAGGTGCCGACGACGGTCTCGTGCCCCACGCCCCCGTGGTTGATGTCCACGGGCCCGTGCACGACGGTCTGGCCCTCGTAGGCGGTCAGGGTGGAGCTCGCCAGGTTGATGTCCACCCACTTCTCTCCCTCGTGTGCGGGGTACGCGTACGACTCGTAGCCGGGCATGGCCGGCATCGTCTTGGTCGGGGCCGTGGTCTTCTTGTAGTCGAAGTCCCCCTCGTAGTCGGAGGACGACTCCAGCGCGCTGACGATCCCGGAAGTGACCTCGTCGGCGTTGTCGACCTCGAGGCCGTCCGAGCCCGGGAAGGAGCGGACCAGGACGTTGCCCTGGGGGTCGACGTTGTCGATGGCCTCCTTGGCCCCGACGTTCGTGGACTCCGCGGTCGCCTCCACCCACGCGGACACGCCCGCCCGGTCGATCGTGGGCGTTTGGAGGGTCCCGTTGCGGGCGGTGACCGACACCCACTTGAGTTTGTCCCCGACCTCGGCGGTGTACGTGTCGATGCCGTCGGTGACGCTCACTTCCGGGGAGATCAACCGGTTGGCGGCGTCGGCGGCGGAGACGGCGTCCGCGTATGCGATGGTCGGCTCGACGTCGGTGGCGGTGAACTCGGCGCTGGACGGCGCCAGCGTCTCGGCGAGCGCAGTCGCGGCCTCCTTCAGCGCCGCGGTGTCGATGCCCTTGCCGGCGTGGCCCCGTGTGGCGACGAACGCCCCCTGGTCCGCGTCGGGCGACACGCCCGATTCGACGGCTGCGGGGCCCGCGGCCAGCGCCAGGTCCGATCCGGTCCGGGCCAGCGCGTCCTCGTCCAGGGAGTAGACGAGGGGGGTCTGGGTCGTGTGGAAGGGCGCGGTCAGGCGCGCCATGATCGAGGCGTTGGCGGCCAGGGCCTGGTCCGCGCTCGCCTGCGCGTCGACGGTGACGCCCAGGTCCGCCAGCCGCAGCTCGGTGGTCGTCCCGGACACGGTCGCGGTGAGCACGGCCTGCGAGGCGCGGGCGTCGACGGCCTCGGCGATCTGGTCGTGGGTGAGGCCGCTGACGGAAACGCCGGCGACGGAGGCGCGGGGGAGCCCGATGTCCGCGTAGTGGGCCGCGTAGGCGGCGGCGCCCACTCCCGTCACGAGGACGAGCGCGGTGGCCGCTCCCGCGATCCACAGTGTCTTCTTCGATGGTCTGCCCATGAGATGAATCCTAGGGAACTATTTCCTGTTGCGCAGTTCCCCCGGCACCCGTATCCGGGGGGCGGCGCCCGGGGAGGATCCCGGTGCGCTACTCCGCAGACTACCGCACGTCGAGGATCACTGGGACGTGGTCCGAGGCGCCCTTGCCCTTGCGCTCGTCACGGTCGATCCTCGCGCTGGTGATGCGGGCCTCCAGGGCGGGGGAGGCGTAGGCGAAGTCGATGCGCATCCCCTCGTTCTTGGGGAAGCGCAGTCTCTGGTAGTCCCAGTAGGTGTAGTTGGTGGTGCGGGCGCGGGTGGCCTCGATCCACCCGTCCTCCGCGAAGGCGGCGAACGCCTCGCGCTCGGGCGCGGAGACGTGGGTGGCGCCCTCGAAGGCCGCCATGTCCCACACGTCCTGGTCCTGGGGGGCGACGTTCCAGTCGCCAACCAGGGCGACCAGGGCGGCGGGGTCGGCGTCGAGCCATCCGCGCGCCTGGGCGCGCAGGGCGGCCAGCCACTCCAGTTTGTACGCGTAGTGCGGGTGGTCGAGCTCGCGCCCGTTGGGCACGTACAGGCTCCAGACGGTCAGCTCCGCCGGCGCGGGGGACCCGGGGGCGCCCTCGAGGGCGCCGGAGACGTCGATCACGACCCCCAGGGCCCGCGCCTCGACGACGGCGGGGTCGCCGAAGGCGGGCTGGCCGGGGAAATGGTCGTGGACGCGCAGGATCGGGTGGCGCGAGGCGACGGCCACTCCGTTCCACTGGTTGAGCCCGTGGACGGCCACGTGGTAGCCGGCCTCCTCGAAGGCCTCGGCGGGGAACTGCGCGGGCGTGCACTTGGTCTCCTGCATGGCGAGGACGTCGGTGCCCGAGCGCTCCAGGAAGGCGGTGGCCCGGGCGGCGCGGGCGCGGATCGAATTGACGTTCCAGGTCGCGATTCTCATGGCTCCAGGGTAGGGCTGGGCGCGCGCGGTTTGCGCGCGGGGCCCCCTATATAGATAATGATTCTCATTAGCAATGTGATTGGAAAAGGCATCCCATGACACGAACCTCCCCAGCGGGGGCGATCGCCCTCGTGCTCGCCCTCGCCGCGCTGCCCCTGGCGGCCCCCCCGGCCTCGGCGGGCCCCGACCAGGACAAGGACTGGATCGTCTCCGGACAGCACGTCGACGCCCCCGTGCCCGTCTGGCACGCGGACACCAAGTCCTTCTCCCTCAACACCATCACCACGCCGATGGAGAGGACCGCCCTGTGGCTGCCCAAGGCGTGGACCGGCGACGCCGCGAGCGGTGAGGCCAAATCCCAACTCGTCATCCCCAAGGGCCGCGCGGACCTGGCCTTCCTGGGCGGGGAGGGCACCGTCCTCAACGCCGCGCCCCAGAACCCCGGCCCCGGGAACACCCCCATCTGGGCGGGCCTGGGCGCGGACGCCAGCGCCGAATGGGCCGCCCCCGACGAGTTCGACGGCGGGACCTACACCCTCGACCTCGTCAACGTCGACGGGCCCGGCCGCATGGAGATGTTCATCGACAACGGGGACTCCGTATACCGCTTCCTCTCCAGCCACGACACCGCCTACCGCAGCGTCTACAACCCCCGCCACACCCACCTGTACACGACCTTCACCCAGCCCGGGCGCTACACGGCCAACTTCATGGTCACAGCCAGGGCCGCCGACGGGACCGCGCTCTACACCTCGCCCATCACCCCCCTCGTGTGGCAGGTCGGGGGAGAGGACCCCAAGGAGGGGAGGATCAAGGACGTGCGCTCCGCCTACAGCGCGGCGCGCGCCGAGCGGTCGGACGGCTCCGACGCCCGGCCCTCCCTCACCCTGGCCCCCTACGCCGGGCGCGAGCACCCTGGAGACGAGCACCTCACCGAGATGTCCTTCTCCACGGGCGACCCCTCCGACACCGGACGCGTGTGGCTCACCGTCAACGGCTACTTCCTCACGGAACTGCCCGTCGAGGGGGGCGCGGCGACGGCGCGCGAGCTCCTCGGCGACGCCGACGCGAGCGTCCAGGCCGTCTACATCCCCGACGAGGCGGGGGCGGCGGCCCGCTGGATCTCCGCGCCCCAGGCATACTCCCAGCGCGACCAGCAGGCCGTCACGGTGACCGACGGCGCCGCGCAGATCGCCCCCGAGGACAATCCCGACCCCTCCCCCGTGTGGAACCCCGCCTCGATCGATGTCGTGGACGGCGCGGTCTCCGTCCGGTACACGCGCGCGGAGGGGGCCGAGGCCCACACGGTGGCCATCCGCGCCCGCGACCCGCAGCTCCGCGCCGCCTACAAGATCGAGTTCTTCGAGGAGAAGGGCGACTTCACGCCCTGGTGCGCCGTCGAGGGCACCCTGGGCGCCGGGGGCGCGGACGTCAAGGAGCAGGACCTGGGGGTCTGCAAGGACCAGCCCATGTACATGCGGGTCACCCTGCGCCCCCACCCCAGGTCCAACGCGACCCTCACCTCCGCCGGCGTCGAGGACCTCACGGTCTCTGACGAGTTCGGCACCGAGGTGTCGCTGAAGCTGCGCGGGGCGCCCGAACCCGCCCCGTCCCCGTCCCCGCAGCCCACCGCCGCCCCGGATCCGGCGCCCACGGCGTCCCCGTCCCCATCCCCGTCGCCATCACCATCGCCGCAGCCCACCCCAGCCCCGGATCCGGCGCCCACGGCGCCGCCGACCGCGCCCCCTGTCCCGGCCCCGGATCCCGCGCCCTCGGATCTGCTCACCGTCCCCGTCACCCTCTCACGGGGGCACCTCGACCTGCGCGTCACCCAGGGCGCCGACGGGAACGGGATGCCCTCCTACGCGATGGCCGTCAAGGACGACACCCGGACCGCCGCGCGCGCCTCGGTGCTGCGCTCGCTGCCCTCCGTGACGCTGGCCGTCCACCCCAACGCCTACTACGTGCGCCCCCAGTCGCTGTCCGACCCCGGCTACGACGTGCTCGGCGCCGTCGGCGCGGGCTCCTACGTGCTGCCGCAGACCCAGAACTCCGACATCGTCTGGCCCGGGTTCTCCACCGAGGGCGTCGACTACGCTGGCCTGCCCGACGGGGTGGACATCGGCGTGCGCCTGCTCGACGGCCCGGCGGGCGCCTACGCGGCGTTCTTCCAGAGCGGATCGCTAGGAGGGAAGCCGACCGTCCACTTCGACTCGCGCGACCCGTCGAAGTCGGCCATCCACACCACCTCGTCCACCCACATGCACGGGAACTGGGTGTTCTCCGCCCCGGGCACCTACCACATCGCAGTGGGGGCCTCCAGCGGGGGCAGGGTCCTGGCCGCCCCGCAGGCGCTGACCGTCACCGTCGAGGGGACCAGGCGCCCCGGTGGCGCCACACCCTCCCCGGCGCCCCCGCTGCCCGCCCCCACCGTGCCGGGCGCTCCGCCCTCGCAGGACGACCGGGCCCGCCCGGGGACACTGCCCTCGCAGGACGACCGGGCCCGCCCGGGGACACCGCCCTCGCAGGACGATCGGGCCCCGCGTGCGCAGGAGCCCTCCGGCGGGCAGGGGAGCGGGGCGGGGGGCACAGCCCCGGTGAAATCAGGGATCAAGCCCGCTTCCTCCACCACCCGGCGGGTCTCCCGCGCCGCCTCAACCCCTGCAGCCGCTCGGCGGACGGCTGCGATGGGCGCAACAGGCGCCACGGGTGCCCAGTCGGGCGCCCAATCGGGGGCGCAGTCGGAAGCGGACGGCCCCCAGAGCGGCGTGGACGCCGCGCACGCGAGTAGCGGATCCGGTCCCAATCCGGGCGGATCTGCGGTCGCGGCCGCAGCCGTGGGCCACGGCGGTAGCGGCTGGAGCCCGTACTGGCTGCTGCTCCTCATGATCCCCGCCGCCCTGGCCGGGGGAGGGGCCGCCCACCTGATCGGACGCGCCCGCCGGTAGCGCGCTGGCGCAACGGCTCCGGTGGCCTATCGTGGTCCCATGGGAACAGCGCTGGTCACCGGAGCCACTTCCGGTCTCGGGGAGGAATTCTGCTGGCAACTCGCCGCCGGGGGGCACGACCTGGTGCTCGTCGCCCGCCGGGAGCAGGTCCTGGAGGCACTCGCCGACAAACTCCGCAATGTCGCCGGGGTCGGCGCCCAGGTCATCGCCGCCGACCTGTCGACGCCCGAGGGGGTGGCCGCGGTGTCCCGGCGCCTCGACGTCGGGGGTCAGGACGGCCCGCGTGGAATGGACGGGGATCCAGGCGGCGCGCGTGGAACAGACGGGGATCCAGGCGGCGCGCGTGGAACAGAGGGCGCCTGCCGTGGAACACGCGGGAGCGCGGGTGGAACCGGGGAAGGGCCGGAGCGGCCGGTGGACCTGCTGGTCAACAACGCGGGCTTCGGGCTGGGCAGGGCCTTCGTCGATAACTCCGTCGCCAACGAGGAGCGCGGACTCGATGTCATGGTCCGCGCCGTCATGGTCCTCAGCCACCACGCGGCGCGTTCGATGAGGAGCCGTGGGCGGGGGGCCGTCCTCAATATCGGGTCGGTCGCCTCGCGCACGGGCGGCGGGACCTACTCCGCGCACAAGGCGTGGGTGGTGGCCTTCACCGAGGGGCTCTCCGAGGAGCTGGCGGGCACCGGCGTGAGCGCCACCGTCGTGTGCCCCGGCCCCGTCGCGACCAGTTTCTTCGCGAACGCGGGCATCGACCTGGGCGGGCGCCTGGCGGTCGCGACCCCCGAGAGGGTCGTCGCCGACGCGCTCCAGGCAGTGCGCGCCGGGCGCGTCCAAACCACCCCGACACTCACCTACAAGGCCGCGATGGCCGCCATGAAAGTGGCCCCCCGGGCGCTTGTCCTGCGCGCCATGCGCTTCCTGCCGCACATGTGAGCGCCGACGGCCCACCCGGGGGCGCTGCCCGTCAGACCCAGGGACCACGCGGTCGCGGGGGCAGCAGTGGCGGGCCACCGCGTCGGGGTCCAGGGCGCCGCCAGGGACCACACGGGCGGGGGCAGCAGACTCACGGAGGTGTCGTGCGCGCCCTTCCCGCATGGAACCCGTTCGCCCCCGAGGCGCTGCGCTTCGTGCCGAATATGTTTGAGGAAGCCGGAGGACCCGCTCGCGCGCGGCGGGCGGATCCCGACTCGCGCATCGATGAGTACGCGGAGGAGGACCTGCTCGCGTGCGGCGGGCCGGTTGCGGCCTTCGCCGTCGCGGTGATGTGGTGGGTCGCCGTCCGGGTGTCGTAATGGTCCAAAATGCGTCTGGGTTTCGCCGTGTTTCGGCGGCGCGGGGGCGCGGTGTTCCATTTTGCGTCTGAGTTCGACGGTTTCGGGCCGATTCCCGCGATTTCGCCCAGACTCAGACGCATTTTGGAACAGCCACCCGGGAATCCCCCGGAAAGGCCCGAAACCCAGACGCATTTTGGACCACCCGGGGGCACCGCCGCGGACCTTCGCCCCCCAGGTGGGAGTGCTGGCGCTGGCAGGTGCGCCGCCGCCCGTTGGCGTGCCTTCTTCCCCCCCGGTCCCAATGGCGCTGGCGGGGGCAGGTGCGCCGCCGCGGACCTTCGCCCTCCGAGGCTCAGGCGCGTTGCGGGCTGCCCACCTGGGAGCCCCCGTGTGTATCCAAAAGTGTGCGGGCGCGGGGCAGGCGCGGTTCCCTGGAAACCCAGCCGTTCTTTTCCCCGAGGTTCCGCCCCTCGTCCCTCCTTGGCGCCCTTCCCTCCCCGGTGTCGCACACAAGGGCGGGAATAAGGAAACACCGCGCGGCACACAACGGCGGAATCAAGCCCTTGTGTGCGACAACGTGTTGCGTAAATCCGACCCTTGTGTGCGTAACAGGGAGCAGCGGGCAAAAAGGAGACCGCACTCGCATGACAACAAACTGGTGGGCCGCTCCGCACGAGGAGCGGCCCACCAGTCCGCAGAACCAGGTCCTGGTATCCCGAACAGACTGGGGGCGGACGTCCCGCGCGGGGCGGTGGAGCCGTCCCGGATCCCGGGCGGACGTCCCGCGCGGGCCCGCAACCGGCCGGGCGTCAGGCCAGGCCGATATCGCCCAGGCCCAGCGCGTAGAAGTAGGGGAGGCCTTCGGCCCTGATGCGCTCCGCCGCCCCGGTCGCCCGGTCGACGACCACGGCGACGGCGACGACCTCCGCGCCCGCCTCGCGCAGCGCCAGGGCGGCCTCCAGCGGCGATCCGCCCGTCGTCGAGGTGTCCTCCAGGACGACCACGCGGCGCCCAGTGACATCGGGGCCCTCGATGCGGCGCCTCATGCCGTGGTCCTTCGCGGCCTTGCGCACCACGAAGGCGTCCAGATCCAGGCCCCGCGAGGCCGCGGCGTGCAGCATTGCAGCGGCGACCGGATCCGCGCCCATCGTCAGGCCGCCCACGGCCCCGTAGTCCTCGCCCACGGAGAAGCCGGACTCCTCCAGCAGGTCCAGCATGACGTGCCCGATCAGGGGCGCCGCCTCGTGGTGCAGCGTGGCGCGGCGCATGTCCACGTAGAAGTCGGATTCGCGGCCGGACGCCAGCGTCACCCTCTCGTGGACGACGGACAGTCCGCGGACCAGGGCGGCCAGGCGCGCCTTGTGGGAGTCGTTGGTCATGGTGTCTCCAAATCGTGCGGGGGCGCTCGGGGCTCAGCCGATGGCCGCGCCCACCAGTTCGATGAGCTCGCCGATGCCCTCGTGGATGCCGAAGGGGCGGTACGGGTAGTTCTCGATCTCGTCGACCGAGGTCGAGCCGGACAGGACCAGGTGGGTGCGCAGGCCCGCCTCGACGCCCGCGCGGATGTCGGTGTCCATGCGGTCCCCCACCATGGCCGCGTGCTCGGAGTGGGCGCCGATCTTGTTCAGGCCCGCGCGGATCATCACGGGGTTGGGCTTGCCCACGAAGTACGGCTTTTTGCCGGTGGCCGCGGTGATCATCGCGGCGATCGAGCCGCACGCGGGCAGGGTGCCCTCGTCGGAGGGGCCTGAGACATCGGGGTTGGTGGCGATGAACTTCGCTCCCCCCTCGATGAGGCGGATCGCCCGGGTCAGGGCGTGGAAGTCGTAGGAGCGGACCTCGCCGAGCACCACGTACTCGGGGTCCGTCTCGGTCATGACGTAGCCCGCGGAGTGGATCGCGGTCGTCAGCCCGGCCTCGCCGATGACGTAGGCGGTGGAGTTCGGGGACTGCTGCTGCAGGAACGCGGCGGTCGCGTTCGCGCTGGTCCAGATGTTGTCCTCGGGGATGTCGAGGCCCGAGTGGGCGAGGCGGGCGGACAGGTCCCGGTTGGTGAACACCGAGTTGTTGGTGAGGACCAGGAACGGGTAGCCCTTGGAGCGCAGTGCGTCGAGGAACTGCGAGGCCCCGGGCAGGGCGCGCTCCTCCTTGACCAGGACGCCGTCCATGTCGGAAAGCCACGCCGACACGGGAGGGAGGTCGGTCAGGGGCTTGGTGTGGTTCGCTGATGCGGTCATACTCCAAGTGTAGGCGGGCGCTAGTGTGGTGGGGATGAACGACAGGGAAAACGAGGGGCAAGTCGCAGGCCCTGTGACCAGGGGAGTCCCCCCGTGGCCGGGAGGTCCCGGGCAGTGGCCCGAAGGGGCGCGCTACGACCCGCGCCTGCTGGCCGAAGGCGATAGCCGCAATGTCGAGGACCGCTACCGGTACTGGACGATGGAGGCGATCCGCGCGGACGTGGCCTCGCGGGCGCTCCCCTTCGAGGTGGCCGTCGAGAACCTGGGGCACGACTTCAACATCGGTTCGATAGTGCGCACGGCGAACGCCCTGGGGGCGCGCCGCGTCCACATCGTGGGGCGGAGGAGGTGGAACCGGCGCGGGGCGATGGTGACCGACCGGTACATCGAGGTCGGCCATATGGATGGGACGGGGGCGCTGGCCGGGCACTGCCGCCGCGAGGGCCTGGCGCTGGTCGGCTTCGACAACGTCCCCGGCTCCGTGCCCCTGGAGGGCCTCGCCCTGCCCGCGCCCGCCTGCCTGTTCTTCGGCGAGGAGTCCGGAGGGCTGAGCGAAGGGGCGCTCGCCGCCTGCGCGGCGGTCGTCGCGATCACGCAGCGCGGATCGACGCGCTCGATGAACGTCGGCCACGCCGCGGCCATCGCCATGTGGGCGTGGTGCTCCCAGCACGGCTGAAAGGATGCCCGCAGACCAACGCTGACCGGATGGTTAGAGGAGGTGGTACTATGGTCTCAGGCCCAGAACGACCACGAGGAATCTCGTTCCGGCAGGGGCTGACCGATGTGAATGGGATTCCGCAATGCCGCGCCCCGGGGCGCGGCGCCGCGAAGGAGGACCATGACTGCGCGCGTACCACAGCACCTCCCGCCGGGGGCGTCCCAGAACGCCCCGCTCGGCGCCGCCGTCGCGTGCCTGCTGGCGGTCGTCGTCGTGCTCGGCGGCCTGCTCGCGTGGGGGCTGGCCTCCGGTGGTCGGCTGGCGCCCGCTCCGGCCACGGCGGTCGTCGAGACGGCGTCCTCGTCCGAGTAGTGCCCAGCCCGGTGCCACTGGGACTTCCATCCTCGCGTGACGGGGCCCATGTGTGACACAATTGGCTACGACAGATCTGTCGCTTTGATTAGGAGGCTATACCGTGCCTATCGCAACCCCCGAGGTTTACGCCGAGATGCTGAATCGCGCGAAGGAAGGCAAGTTCGCCTACCCCGCGATCAACGTGACCTCTTCCCAGACCGTGACCGCCGCCCTGCAGGGCTTCGCCGAGGCCGAGTCCGACGGCATCATCCAGGTGTCCGTCGGCGGCGCCGAGTACGGCTCCGGCTCGACCATCAAGAACCGCGTCACCGGGTCCCTCGCCCTGGCCGCCTACGCCTACGAGGTCGCCAAGAACTACGGCATCACCGTCGCCCTGCACACCGACCACTGCGCCAAGCAGAACATCGACTCCTGGGTGCGCCCGCTGCTGGAGATCGAGGCCGGCCAGGTCGCCGAGGGCAAGCTCCCCACCTTCCAGTCCCATATGTGGGACGGCTCGGCCGTGCCCCTCGACGAGAACCTCGAGATCGCCAAGGAGATGCTGGCCCTGTCCGTCAAGGCCAACACGATCCTGGAGATCGAGATCGGCGTCGTCGGCGGCGAGGAGGACGGCGTCGTCGGAAAGATCAACGAGAAGCTGTACACCACCACCGAGGACGCCCTCAAGACCGTCGAGGCCCTGGGCTTGGGCGAGAACGGCCGCTACCTGACCGCCCTCACCTTCGGCAACGTCCACGGCGTGTACAAGCCCGGCCATGTCAAGCTGCGCCCCGAGATCCTGGGCACCATCCAGGAAGAGGTCGCCGCGAAGGTCGGTTGGAAGGACAACCGCCCCTTCGACCTGGTCATGCACGGCGGCTCCGGCTCCACTGCGGACGAGATCGCCCTGGCCGTCGCCAACGGCGTCATCAAGATGAACGTCGACACCGACACGCAGTACGCCTTCACGCGCCCCGTGGTCGACCACATGATGCGCCACTACGACGGCGTCCTCAAGATCGACGGCGAGGTCGGCGTCAAGAAGCAGTACGACCCCCGCTCCTGGGGCAAGGCCGCCGAGGCCGGCATGGCCGCCCGCGTCGTCGAGGCCTGCCAGCGCCTGGGCTCCG
>ERZ772764.497-NODE-497-length-27154-cov-6.746190_pt1 | contig 27154 bp, 30 predicted proteins | sample MGYA00512163_ERZ772764 | MGnify/ENA primary metagenome ERZ772764 (study PRJEB29015, sample SAMEA2737903) | human oral metagenome | biome: human oral; feature: human-associated habitat; material: dental | place: China | collected 2094 ... | reverse complement strand
AGGCCTGACCGATAACGATAGGGCCGGCGCCGATGATAAGGATGGATTTTAGGTCGGTACGTTTGGGCATGGTGTTTTACCTTAGAGGTTTCAAGTTATTTAAAACTATATGTAACTAGGTTGCTTGTGCTCTATATTAAGATATTCTTCAGCAAGTCGTAGCTCGCATGAGGGAGTTACGCGGTACACATTCTACTAGTTTACTTCACGAGGCTACCTGAAAATCGGCCAATCCTTTTTAGCCTCGCAGAAACTCAGCCTTGCTCAGCAAGACATTATTTTCAGGTAGTCTCTTATCCTATTTCCGCTTCACTGCTTTCATGATTTCCATAAAATGCGGTTTTAATTCGGCAAACAGCGGATTGTCTTTGTTTTCCAGCATCACTTCGCCCATCAGCTTCAGCCCCACGGCGAAGCGTTGTGCCATTTCGGGGGTGAAGCCTTCGCGTTGTTCCGTCATCTTCACGATGTCGAAAATATTGTCGTGGTTGGGTGCGAGGAACACCAACGGTTCGGCGGCAACGGGATGGCCGTCTTTGTCGGAGAGATGTTCGAGGGTGAGGCGGAATTGGTGTTGTTTCATGGCTGTTCTGCTTGTGTGGTGGAGGCTACCTGAAAGCAGGAGGAGTTTTCAGGTAGCCTTTCTTTGGTGTTTAGCGGGAAATCAGGCTGACGGTGAAATCGGTTTCGCCGCGCGCGTCTTCGAAGAGGCTGATGTTGTAGCGGTGGGCCTGGCCGCAGGCGCGGACGGTCCACACTTCGCGCACCTGCAGGCGGCCGTGCACTTTGTGGGCGCTGTTGATTTTGCTGTGTACTGATTCGATGTTGCGGCAATTGAACGAGGCGGCTTCGGCGGTGTGCACGACTTTGAGTACGTCGTCGCGCAGGATGTTGTCGCTGCCGAAAGTGGCGCTTTCGCCGCTGAAGGCTTGGTTGCCGAGGCTGGAGCAGGCGGAAAGGGCGAGGGCGGCGAGGAGGGGGATGAGTTTGCGCATGGGGATTCCTTAAATTCGGCAAAGATGGGGCGCGAGGCCAAATTCCGCCAATTATACGGCAATCTGTTTTGCTTTTCAGGTAGCCTGAGCAGTTATTTCTATCTGAATGAGGCTACCTGAGGCCGTAAATTAAAACTCGATTCCGGCCAGCCACAGGCTCACGGCGAAGCCGATAAAGAGCAGGCCGGTGGCGGCGGTGCAGGCGGTGGTCACACGGCGGTGGCGGCGGAACAGGTTGGCGAGGCGGTGGCCGGCGAAAACGAGCAGGGTGAGATAGCTGAAGCTGACGGTTTGCATCACCAGTGCCAGCAGCAGGAAGGAGAGGGCGGGGTGCGGATAGGCGGGATCGACGAATTGAACGAAAAACGACAGCAAAAACAGGATGGCTTTGGGGTTGGTGAGGCTGAGCAGCAGGGCGCGTTTGAAGATGTGCGCGGCGGGCGGGGTGGGCGGCAAACCGGCAGACAAAACGGGCGCTGGGGCAAACCATTTGCGCACTGCGCCGCGCAAGAGGCCGAAGCCGATGTAGGCCAGATACAGACCGCCGGCGAGTTTCATAGCGTGAAATAGGGCGGGATAGAGCTTGAGCACGGTACCGGCGCCGAGTACGGTGAGTAGGATTAGCACTAAATCGCCCAGCAGCACGCCGAATACGGCGCGGTAGGCTTTGCGTGTGCCGTGTTGTGCGGCTACGGAGAGGCAAAACATGCTGTTCGGGCCGGGCATGATGATGAGGATGATGGTGCCGATCAGGTAGGAGAGGGGGTTGATGATGCCGAACATGGTTTTCAGGTAGCCTTTATGGAGGCGGCTATTTTAATGAGGCAGGCGGGGTAAAGGCTACCTGAAAACTATCTGCAAACTATCGCGCCGATTTATTCCGCCGTTTGCCTGTTGCCCCGCAGGCGGCTAAACTGCCCGCCAATTTGCACACCTTAATTAAAGAGAACGCCATGTTTTTCATCCTCTCGCCCGCTAAAAACCTAAACGAAACCGCCGCCGCGCCCACTAAGGAACACAGCCAGCCCGCGCTGCTTGAGCAGTCTGCCATCCTGATGGCGCAACTGCGCGAGCTGGCACCGCAGGATTTGTCGGCGCTGATGGGCGTGTCGGACAAAATCGCCCGCCTCAACGCCGAGCGCAATGCGGCCTGGCAGCCGCCTTTCAGCCTGCAAAACGCCAAGCAGGCGGTGTATTTGTTTAACGGCGATGTGTATGAAGGCCTCGATGCCGAGAGCCTCGCCCCGCCGCAAATCGATTGGCTGCAAAGCCATGCCGGCCTGCTTTCCGGGCTCTACGGCCTGTTGCGCCCTTTGGATTTAATCCAACCCTACCGTTTGGAAATGGGCACCAAGCTGGCCAATCCGCGCGGTAAGGATTTATATGCCTTCTGGGGCGGCCGGATTACCGAATTGCTGGCCGAGCGCATGGCCGAGGCGCAAACCGATGTGTTGGTGAACCTGGCTTCGCAGGAATATTTCAAAGCCGTGCAGCCGGCCAAGCTCGGCGGCCGCCTGATTACCCCGGTGTTTCAAGACGAGAAAAACGGTCGCTACAAAATCATCAGTTTCTACGCCAAACGCGCCCGCGGCCTGATGCTGCGCTATGCCGCCGAACGTTCCATCACCGAGCCGGAGCAGCTGCTGGATTTCAACAGCGAGGGCTACGCCTTCTGCGCGGCGGCTTCTTCGGAAAACGAATGGGTGTTTCGACGCGGCGAGCAGTAGTGATGTGCGGCAGGCTGTGATGGGGAATTGAGGGCTACCTGAAACTCGGGAATGCAGCCGGGGCGGTATTTTCGTTTTGGGCTGGCGTTTTCAGGTAGCCTTTTGTCGAGCCCACGCTAATCGGCTTTGCTGTTTTATTCCTCTTTGCCAACCGGCAGCGACGCATTGTTTTGTACCGCGCGCCGCCACATCAAGCAGGCTACCTGAAACCCAACCGGGCATTTTCAGGTAGCCTGCAAGTATTTTTGCGGAGGCCTCCGGCCAAATGTGGTTTTTATGTTACGTTTTGCCGCAGCGGCAGCGCGGGGCTTGCTTGGTGCGTGAGGCCAGATATCAAGCGGCTTTCAGGGCAACGGGTTGGGTGCGGGTTGAGTAATGTGCCAATTAAAAAAGGCAGCTAATTTGGCTGATTTGGCCGCTAGGGGAAATTATGGGTTTTTCAGTAGGCGATCAGGGTTTATAATCCGCCCAAAATTGAGTTGCGGTGCTGGCGCGCCGCGTGTGCGTAATAACGTATAGCTAAAGTCGTTTTTCTTTGCCGTTCAATGGGTTATGGCAGAAAGGATTTTGGCTATATGCTTTTTTGAAAGGAACCAAAATGAGTTCTTTCGATGGTAGTTCTGCTGCGGCGGTGGCCGTGGCGCCCGCACCGGCTTCTTCCGGCGGCACCAAAGTGCGCCGTCATTTAAAGTCGCGCCATCTTTCCATGATTGCCATTGGCGGCAGCATCGGCACCGGCCTGTTTATGGCCAGCGGCAGCGCCATCCATATGGCGGGCCCGGGCGGCGCCTTGGTGGCTTATGCCGCCATCGGCCTGATGGTGTATTTCCTGATGACCTCATTGGGTGAAATGGCCACCCATCTGCCGGTGTCCGGCTCGTTTTCCACTTATGCCGCCAAGTTTGTCGATCCCTCGCTGGGTTATGCCTTGGGTTGGAATTATTGGTTTAACTGGGTGATTACGGTGGCGGCGGATATTTCCATTGCCGCGCTGGTCATCACGTATTGGGAACCGATGCGCTTTATGCCGCCTTGGGGCTGGAGCCTGCTGTTCTTTGGGCTGATTGTGCTGTTGAACTTGTTGTCGGTTAAGGCATTTGGCGAATCGGAATATTGGTTTGCGATGATTAAGGTGATTACGGTCATCGTGTTCCTCGGCGTGGGTGTGCTCACTATTTTCGGCCTGTTGGGCGGCGAATACGTTGGCTTGACCAATTTCACCGTGGGCGAAGCGCCGTTTTTGGGCGGCGGTTTCCCAGGTAGCTTCTTAACCATGCTGGGTGTGTTCTTGATTGCCGGCTTCTCTTTCCAAGGCACAGAACTCATCGGCATCACCGCCGGCGAATCAGAAAACCCGAAAGAGAGCATCCCGAAAGCCGTAAAACAGGTATTTTGGCGCATCCTGATTTTCTACATTCTGGCTATTTTGGTGATCGGCTTGCTCGTGCCTTATACCAGCCCGGAGCTGCTGGGCGCGGAAAGCGTGGAGGAAATTGCCAAATCGCCGTTTACGCTGGTGTTTGAACGCGCCGGCCTAGCCATGGCGGCAGCGGTGATGAATGCGGTCATCCTCACTTCCATTCTCTCCGCCGGCAATTCGGGTATGTATGCTTCGGTACGTATGCTGTATGCCATGGGCAAAAGCGGCATGGCTTATAAGAGCTTCCGCAAGGTAAACCGCTTCGGCGTACCGGTACGTTCGGTGCTGGCCACGGCAGTGGTGGTGCTGTTGCTGTTTTTAATCGAGATTTTCAACGACCACGCTTATGAATATATTCTGGCCGCTTCAAGCTTAACCGGCTTCATCTCTTGGCTGGGTATCGCCATCAGTCACTACCGCTTCCGCCGTGCCTATATCGCCCAGGGCTTCGATTTGAAAGACTTGGATTACCGTGCCAAATGGTTCCCCTTCGGCCCGCTGGTTGCGCTGGTGTTGTGCGTGTTGGTGATTCTGGGGCAGGATACACAGCTGGTAATGCATGGCGACGTGGACTGGGAACGGATTGTGGTGACCTATATGGGCCTGCCCGTATTCTTCGGTTTCTACCTCTACCACAAGCTGCGTTATCGCACTCACCTGATTCCGCTGGAAGAAGTGGATTTGGGGGATGAAGAAGACGAGGATGATGAAGACGAATAGTTTGTCTGCTTAGATACGGAAGGCTACCTGAAAATATTTTTCAGGTAGCCTTTGACATTTCATCAGCAAGTAACACGGCAAGGCAAGCCAAGATAGCAGAAAGAAATAGTTGCTCTAACTCTAACAGCTTGCCTCGGCTACATCTTTCACTCCCCACCACCACGAATATCTTGCAAAATCCGCCTTGCTTCATCATCTCCTTGGGCCATAGCTTTTTCAAACCATCCAATAGCCACCGCACGATTAGGTAACACACCCTCCATTCCCCGATAATAAATCTTGCCTAACATCACTTGTGCATCTTGGTTCCCCTGTGCCGCCGATTGCTCGAACCAGCGCATGGCTGTATGGATATCCGACCTCACACCCAATCCTTCGAGGTACATTCTGCCGAGATTAAACGCCCCTGCACTTTCACCCTGTGCCTCCGCCCGCTCAAACCATTGTTTGGCCAGTGCATAATTTTGAGGCTTCCCCACTCCCTCCAAATACATCAAACCTAAACTATTTTGTGACACCGGATAACCTCGTAGTGCCGCCTGTTCATCCAGCTCTACCGAACGCCGATCATCCCGTTCTCCCCCCAACCCATGCCGGTACATACCTGCCAGAAACATCATAGCTGGCGGCATCCCGCGCATGGCAGCCTTTTCAAACCACTGCCTAGCCCGAACATAATCCGGCCTGCCAGATTCAGGCTGGTAATACATTACCCCCAAATGATATGGCGCAACTATATGCCCCCGAGATGATGCTGCCTCATACCATTTCCGCGCCAACGCAGCATTCCGCTCCACACCCAACCCATGCTCATAAGCCACACCCAAAGTAAATTGGGCATTCATATCGCTTCGCTCAGCCTGTTGCTGCAACATAACCACGCCCGAGTTTCCGCTTGCTGTGGAAACCTCCCCACTTATCCATCCATCCGCCCAAGCAAAACCATTTACTACCAATAACGCCACCATACAAACTACCCTCTTCATTATGCCTCCTTAAAATGAAATTCACACGATCACTGCACAGCCCACAAATCAGCACCTCTAATTTTTCAGATAGCCTCCATCCCCATCTGCAAGCAAGCGACATACCATACACCGGCTACCTGAAATCCAAGCGGCAACGACGTTGAAGCGTAACAAGGCAGGGCTGGCCAAATACACAATGCGGACTCAACCATAATCCATGCAAAGCCCAAACACTATCCAATAAAAAAGCTGCCCTTTCAGGCAGCCTTCATTCATCTATACAAGCAGCTTACTCTTCACTCATAAAGCCGCGCAGTTTTTGAATGGCTTTGGCTTCAATCTGGCGGATACGCTCAGCGGAAACGCCGTATTCGGCAGCCAGTTCGTGCAGGGTGAGGCCGCCGTCGTCTTGCAACCAGCGGCTTTCCACGATGCGGCGGCTGCGGTCATCCAGCTGGGCAAGCGCGTTTTGCAGGCCTTCGGTCTGCATGGCGTAGCGGGCTTTTTGGGCGATTTGCTGGGTGGGCTCGCTGCGGGTGTCGGCCAACCAGTCGATGGGAGCGTAGCTGTCTTCTTCGCTATCGCTGTTGTCCGGCAGCAAAGCAATGTCTTTGCCGGTCATGCGCTGTTCCATTTCCAGCACTTCGTCCATTTTCACGCCCAAATCGTCGGCGATGGTTTGCGCTTCTTCGGGCGAAAGGGCGTTCATGCTTTTACGCATGCTGCGCAGGTTGAAGAAAAGTTTGCGCTGCGGCTTGGTGGTGGCCACGCGAACCATGCGCCAGTTGCGCAGGATGAATTCGTGGATTTCAGCCTTAATCCAATGTACGGCAAAGGAAAACAGGCGAGCACCGCGGTTGGGCTCGTAGCGTTTTACTGCCTTCATTAGGCCGATGTTGCCTTCCTGAATCAGGTCAGCTTGGTTGAGTCCGTAGCCATCGTAGCCGCGCGCGATGGATACCACCACGCGTAGATGCGACAAAATCAGTTTTTTGGCGGCTTCCAGGTCGCCTTGCAGCTGGCGTACGGCCAAGCTGTGTTCTTCCTCTGCGGTGAGCAGCGGAATGCTGTTTACCGTGTGAATGTATTGCTCCAAGCTGCCGTGGCCGCTGGGGATGGGCAATGCAAATGCGTTATTCATTGTTCTTTGATTCCTTTTGGTATTTTACACCGCCTTCGGCGGCATTTATCTCTTCTGTCTCTTTAGTTACAGGGGTGATTAAACACCTATATTGTGTGATTTTGGTTTACGATAGGTTAAATTTTGTATTTTTTAAATTCTAATTTATTTTCTATATTGCAATAACCAGCAACAACTTCGGGCAAACGTATTTATTTACCCTCATCTTGCGGCTCGGCACTTGGCTCGCTGCTTTTTTCAGGTAGCCTTTCCCCTATTGCATCGGAAACAGGTTTGCGCCGAGGCAGATAGCCGGCCAGCATCAGCAATACGGCCAAACACAACAAACCGCACACCAATGGTAGCGAGCCGCCCATTTTCATATACGGGGTTTCGCCACGATACCCTTCAATATTGCCTTCGAGCACGGTGCGGGTGTCGGGCGGGGCAAGTTTCACCACTTGGCCTTGCGGGTTGATGATGGCGGTGGCGCCAGTGTTGGTGGCACGTACCATGTAGCGGCCGAGCTCGAGGGCGCGGGTTTGCGATATTTGCAAATGCTGGTGGATGGCATTGGAGCGGACAAACCAGCCCAAATTGCTCACATTGGCCAGGAGGCTGGCTTGTTTGGCAGAGGCAATCAGCTCGTCGCCAAAGCCGTCTTCGTAGCACACGTTAAACGCCACGCGCTGGTTAGCCAAAAGCAGCGGGGCTTGGGCGCTGCCGCCACGGTCAAAACCGGCCAAGGGCATGTTCATCATGCGGTACAGCGGCTCGGTGATGGCGGGCAGGGGTTTGTATTCACCAAAAGGCACAAGATGGTTTTTGGCGTAGAACGGGATGTCGTCTGGGCGGCCTGGATGGTAATTGCTCAAGTTAATCACGGCATTCAGGTAGCCTGTGCGCTGCTGGTTGTATTGGGCAATACCCATGGCGAGCGCGCTACCATTGCGCTGGGCTTCGTAGGCAAATTGATCCAGAATGCCGGGATTATATTCCTGCAAATCCTGCCGCATCACTGGAATGGAGGTTTCGGGCAAGATCGTGATGTCCGCATGGCTGTTGGCTACTTGCTCATAGTAGCTTTGCATGGTTTCGTTCAGATAAGCAGCATCCCATTTCAAAGTTTGCGCGATATTGCCTTGCACCAACGCCACGGTAGCACTGCTGCCATCAGGCTCGGTGAAGCGCACTTGGCGCAGCTGCCAGCCGCCGACGATAACTCCGATCAGCAACACAAGCGGCAGTACCCGCCGCTTCCAACCTTGGTTGTGCAGCACCAGCACCAGCCACGCGCCGCAAAAGGCACACAGCAGGGTGAGCAAGTGCACACCACCCACGGGAACATAGCCGGCCAGCGGGGAAAAGTCGGCCACCTGGCTGTAACCCAACGCACCCCAACCGAAGCCGGTAATCGCCCGCTCGCGGGCAAATTCGGCCAGCGCCCACAACACGGGCAGCAAAAGACCGATACGCCAACCACGGGGTAGGCGCGCTTTTTCCAGCAACCAAAAGCAGGCGGCAGGATAAAGTGCAAGATAAGCGGGCAGCAAAATGGTGAGCGGCAAGGCATACAGATTGGGTAGGCCGGATATGTCGTGCAGCGCGGTGTGTATCCAATAGAACTGTGCGGCGTAGCCCACCAGCCCGAAACAGTAGGCGCCAAACACGCTGTTTTGCGGCCGCAGCTCGGTGAGCCGAATCAGGGCACCGAACAGCAGCGGCATCAGCCAAAAATGGTAATACGGCGCAAACGCCAGCGGCGTGGCGGCTGCCAGCAGCATTACCAGCGGCCAATACACATAGCGCCGACTACACCAATCCTCAAATTTCGCAACCCAATTCATGTTTTCAGGTAGCCTTGATAAAGAAGCGGCATTATATAGCCAAATTATCGCTGCATGGTGTTTTCAGGTAGCCTTTTCTGGCTGGAGGCTACCTGAAAACGCAATGTCTGAAGATACCGAGTAACAGCCTCAACCTGCACAACCTACCAAAATAAACTTGCACTGCCGCAGCAAGCGGGGTAGGCTTCGCCCGTTTTTAATTTGTCGTATGCAGAACCAACCATGAAACCACACCACCGCCGCGCCGTTTACGCCGGCAGTTTCGACCCCCCCACCAACGGCCACCTATGGATGATCCGCCACGCACAGGCCATGTTTGACGAACTTATCGTGGCCATCGGCACCAATCCCGACAAGCAGGCCACCTACACACTGGAAGAGCGCAAAGCTATGTTGGTGGACATCACCGCCGAATTCCCCAATGTGCGCGTTACTCAGTTCCACAACCGTTTTCTGGTTGATTTTGCCGATAGCATCCAAGCCGATTTCGTGGTGCGTGGCATCCGCAGCGGCTCAGACTATGAATACGAACGTGCCATGCGCTACATCAATGCCGACCTGCAACCAGCCATCACCACCGTTATCCTGATGCCGCCGCGCGAATTTGCCGAAGTATCTTCCACCATGGTCAAAGGCATGGTCGGCCCGCAAAACTGGCAGAAAACCATCCGCCGCTATGTCCCCGATGCTGTGTACCGTAAAATACTGGCTGACCACGGCTGTTTGGCTGAAGATTGATTGCCCACCATCCGCCCCTCAAGGCAGGCTACCTGAAAACGATATTGCTGGCGGAGTAGGTATGTTCCCTTGGCCTCAACTTTTTCAGGTAGCCTTATAGCAAACCAACTTAACACTCACTACAGTGTTGGTTCACCTGGCAGTGCTCCTGCCACCTTGTATCGAAAATCAATTTGGCTTGCCATCACTAACAAGAAAAATAAAGCACGATGTGATCGTGCTTTATTTTCGTCCGTCAAACCGATTGGTTTAACGCTTGTGTTTAATGCGCAGGTAATTAAGAGCCTTCAATTCAGCCAGTGCAATCGCCAATGCTGCCTGTGCTTTAGCCATTGACTCATCATCTTTGGCCTGTTTCACACCGGCTTCGGCAGCTTTTCTAGCTTCCTCCGCACGTGCCTGATCCAGCTCGGCACTGCGCACAGCCACATCGGCCAAAATCATGATTTTGTGTGGCTGCACTTCCAAAATACCGCCGGAAACGGCCACCAATACCTCTTCTTCCTGCTCCGGCACCTGCAAACGCAGCACCCCAGGGCGCACCAAGCTCATAATCGGCTCGTGGCGCGGGTAAATACCGAGCTCGCCGTTTAGGGTCGGCACCACGGCGAAGCTGGCTTCGCCGGAGTAGATACTCTCCTCGTTGCTGACCACATCAACTTGCATGATACTCATGCTGCATTCCTCAGTTCAGGGTTTTGGCTTTTTCCACAGCCTCTTCGATGCCGCCTACCATATAGAAGGCCTGCTCCGGCAGGTGGTCGTATTCGCCACTCAGAATAGCTTTGAAACCGGCCACAGTATCGCGCAGCGAAACGTATTTGCCGGGTGAGCCGGTAAACACTTCTGCCACATGGAAAGGCTGCGACAAGAAACGCTGGATCTTACGGGCACGCATCACAGTCATCTTGTCTTCGTCAGACAACTCGTCCATACCCAAAATGGCGATGATGTCGCGCAACTCTTTGTATTTCTGCAAGGTAGATTGCACACCACGGGCTACATCGTAGTGCTCTTGGCCGAGCACCATCGGATCGAGCTGGCGAGAAGTGGAGTCCAGAGGGTCTACCGCAGGGTAAATACCCAAGGAGGCAATATCACGGCTCAATACTACAGTTGCATCCAAGTGGGCAAACGTGGTGGCAGGAGACGGGTCGGTCAAGTCATCGGCCGGTACGTATACGGCTTGGATAGAGGTAATGGAGCCAGTTTGGGTGGAGGTAATACGCTCCTGCAAACGACCCATTTCTTCAGCCAAAGTCGGCTGATAACCCACAGCAGAAGGCATACGGCCAAGCAGGGCAGATACTTCGGTACCGGCCAGAGTATAGCGGTAGATATTATCCACAAAAAACAATACGTCACGGCCTTTGCCGTTTTCGTCTTTTTCGTCACGGAAGTATTCAGCCATCGACAAACCAGTTAGAGCAACACGCAATCGGTTACCAGGTGGCTCGTTCATCTGGCCGTACACCATTGCCACTTTATCCAACACGTTGGAGTCTTTCATTTCGTGGTAGAAGTCGTTACCTTCACGAGTACGCTCACCCACGCCGGCGAATACAGAAAGACCACTGTGCGCTTTGGCAATGTTGTTAATCAGCTCCATCATGTTCACGGTTTTGCCCACACCGGCACCGCCAAACAGACCCACTTTACCACCTTTAGCAAACGGACAAAGCAAATCGATCACTTTAATGCCTGTTTCCAACAATTCGGTAGTGCTGGAGAGTTCGTCGAACTTAGGTGCAAATTGATGAATAGCACGGGTTTGGTCAGAACCGATCGGACCTTGTTCGTCCACGGGGTTGCCCAGAACGTCCATGATGCGGCCTAGGGTGGCTTTCCCCACTGGCACAGTAATCGGTGCACCAGTATTTTGCACAGCCAAGCCACGTCTCAAACCGTCTGTACTACCCATCGCAATGGTACGGACAACGCCGTCACCAAGCTGCTGCTGTACTTCCAGCGTCAAATCAGTATCAACCAGTTTGAGTGCATCGTAAACACGCGGAATGGCGGTACGCGGAAACTCCACGTCGACTACCGCACCAATAATTTGTACGATTTTGCCTTGGTTCATTTATCTATCCTAAATATTCAAATCTGCCTGCTCTGCCCACCTATACTGCAGCGGCACCGGCTACAATTTCCGACAATTCAGTAGTAATCGCTGCCTGACGGGATTTGTTGTAAATCAGGCGTAATTCCTTAATTGCGTTGCTTGCGTTGTCCGTAGCGGCCTTCATTGCCACCATACGGGCAGACTGCTCGGAAGCCATGTTTTCACACAAAGCCTGATACACCACCGATTCCAAATAGCGGCGTACCAAATATTCCAACACCAAAATTGGTGACGGCTCATAAACATATTCTCGGCCGTATTCTTCTGCTTCCGATATTTCGTTCAGCACATTGTGACCGATAGGCAGCAAGGTCTCCAAATTTGGCTCTTGGCGCATGGTATTGATAAATCTAGAATACACCAAGTGCACAATATCCAAGCCACCATCAGCATAACGCTGAAACACTTCAGTCAGCGAACCAAGCAGCACTTCCATCTTCGGAGTGTCACCCAGATTCACCGCACTGGCCACCACATTGAGGCCTGCACGATTACAGGCAGCTAAGCCTTTACTACCGAAGCAGATAACCTCCACTTCCACGCCCTGCTGCTGATACTCTTGCACCTGCCCCAAAAACTTCTTCAGCAAATTGGCATTCAACCCGCCACACAAGCCCTTGTCAGTAGTGATCAAGATGAAACCAGCACGCCGAATGTTTTCTCGGCTTTCCAAGATTGGCAACTGCTTATGCTCAGTTTCTACCTGCGCCAAGTGGCTCATCACTATGCGCACTTTCTCGGCATAAGGCCGTGCCAAACGCATTCTGTCCTGCGTTTTCCGCATTTTGGAAGTCGATACCATCTGCATGGCTTTGGTAATCTTCTGTGTATTCTGTACACTGCGGATTTTTGTGAGGATTTCTTTCCCTACTGCCATTTCAGACTTTTCCTTTTCTGCGGTTTAAGCCGAGTAGTTGCGGGAGGCTTTAAATGTGTTGATAGCTTCGGTCAAAACTTGCTCGTTCTCATCACTCATCACGCCGTGCTGATTGATTTGATCCAGCACATCGGCGTGCTGCGTGCGCACATAGCCCAAGAAGTCAGCCTCAAACGCTAATGCCTTAGATACCGGCACATCTTCATAAGAGCCTTTGTTAATCGCCCACAAGGTCAAAGCCATTTCAGCAATACTCATGGTGCTGAATTGTTTTTGCTTCATCAATTCAGTAACCACTTCACCATGTTGCAACTGCTTGCGGGTAGCCTCGTCCAAATCAGAAGCAAATTGAGAGAATGCTGCCAATTCACGATATTGAGCCAAAGCTAAACGGATACCACCACCCAGTTTTTTAATAACTTTGGTTTGGGCAGAACCGCCTACGCGAGATACGGAAATACCTGCGTTAATGGCTGGACGGATGCCTGAGTTGAACAAATCAGTTTCCAAGAAAATCTGACCGTCAGTAATAGAAATTACGTTAGTCGGTACGAAAGCGGACACGTCACCGGCTTGGGTCTCGATAATCGGCAATGCAGTCAATGAGCCAGTTTTCCCTTTTACTTCGCCGTTTGTACGTTTTTCTACCTCATCAGCATTAATACGTGCAGCTCGTTCCAGCAGACGACTGTGCAGATAGAAAACGTCACCTGGATAAGCTTCACGGCCGGGCGGGCGGCGCAACAGCAAAGAAATTTGACGATAAGCAACGGCTTGTTTAGACAAGTCATCATATACAATCAACGCATCTTCGCCACGATCGCGGAAATACTCGCCCATCGTGCAACCAGAATACGGAGCGATAAATTGCAGAGCTGCTGCTTCAGAAGCAGTTGCCGCCACCACAATGGTATGCTCCATTGCACCATGCTCTTCCAGTTTGCGTACTACGTTAGCAATAGAAGAGGCTTTCTGACCAACTGCCACATAAATACAGATAACACCAGTACCTTTTTGGTTAACAATCGCATCCAATGCAACGGCTGTCTTACCGGTTTGACGGTCGCCAATAATCAATTCACGCTGACCACGACCAATCGGCACCATAGAATCCACTGATTTCAAGCCGGTTTGCATCGGCTGGTCCACAGATTGACGCGCAATTACACCTGGAGCGATTTTCTCAATCGGTGCAGTTTCTTTAGCGTTAATAGGGCCTTTGCCATCAATCGGTTGCCCCAGTGCATTCACTACACGGCCAACTAGTTCACGACCAACTGGCACTTCCAAAATACGACCGGTACATTTAACTTGATCGCCTTCTTTAATGTGCTCGTATTCGCCCAATACAATCGCGCCAACTGAATCACGTTCCAAGTTCATGGCCAAACCGAAAGTATTGCCGGGAAACTCTAACATCTCACCCTGCATGACATCCGACAATCCATGCACACGCACGATACCGTCGGTTACAGAAATCACACCCCCATAGGTGTTGGCTTCCTGTTTTACATTCAGGTTTTCAATTTTAGATTTTAACAACTCACTGATTTCAGCAGGATTAAGCTGCATGAAACTCTCCTAATTTATCATGGCCGTATACAGGTTTTTCAACTTCCCCCGCACGGACAAGTCCAAAACTTTATCTCCAACTTCAATTTTGATACCACCAATCAGCTCGGGCACCACCTTTAAAGTAGCCTCCAGCTTATGGCCAAATTTCTGCTGGCAATCACTTACCACCTTGGCGAACTGTCCTTCACTCATCGGGAAGGCACTGTAAATTATAGCCTTCTGTATATGGTCTTTTGCCAGTACCAATGCTTGATATTGGTTATAGACTTCTGGCAAAACTGCCAATCTACCACCTTCAGCCAGCACATACAGAAAATTTTTGAAATCCGTATATTGCGGCGTCTGGATATCGTCCAGCAATCCAATCAAGGCATCCGCCTTCTGGTGAGGAGCAATGCCAGCATCATCCAGCAACGTGGTAAGCTTAGGTTGTCCGACAGCCCACGCCAAATCTTTCAGCTTCTCCAACCAAAGTTTGACTTGGCCTTTCTCAGATGCCAACTCAAATAATGCTTTGGCATACGGCCTGGCAATGGTGGCAAGTTCAGCCATAGTTTTACAGCTCCTGCTTCAACATACCCAGCAATTGGGCATGCTTATCGGCATTAATCTCGCTGCACAGAATCTGTTCAGCACCTTTAACTGCCAGCGCAGCCACCTGCTCACGCAGAGCTTCGCGTGCCCGATTAACTTCCTGCTCCACATCGGCCTTAGCCTGTGCAGCAACACGAGCAGCCTCATCAGAGGCCTGCTTTTTGGCATCCTCAACGATTTGAGAGGCTCGCTTCTCTGCATTAGTGATGATTTCGGCAACTTGATCACGACCTTCAGCCATGAGTTCAGCCACACGCTTTTCAGCCTGTTCGAAATCACTTTTTCCACGCTCGGCAGCAGCCAAGCCTTCGGCAATTTTGCTGGCACGCTCATCTAAAGCCTTGGCAATGGGTGGCCACACGAATTTCACAGTGAACCACACCAGCAGGCAAAAGACGATTATTTGTATGATTAAAGCTGAATTAATATTCACTTTACTCAACCTTCACAGTTAGGGTTAAAACAAACGTCAAAAGTTTGTGTAATCTTAACCTGCAACTGCCGGGGCAAACGGATTCACGAAGGCGAACAGCAAAGCAACAGCCACGCCGATCAAGAATGCCGCGTCGATCAAACCGGCAATCAGGAACAATTTGGTTTGCAGCGGTTCAATCAGCTCAGGCTGGCGAGCAGAAGCCTCCAGATACTTTGAGCCCACGAACGCGATACTAGCCGCAGCAGCCACAGCACCGAACGCAACAATCAGGCCGCAAGTGATGGCCAATGCACTATTCAAATCCATTTAAAACTCCTTATCTAAAAGTGAAAGTTAAACTACTACAAAAAAACAACAAACTACTAATGTGAACTATGTGCCTGACCGATATAAACAAAAGCCAAAGCAACGAAAATAAACGCTTGTAACACAATAACCAAAATATGGAATACTGCCCAAATAAACCCAGCCAAGATATGGAAGAACGCCAGCACTGGGTCAATCCAGGTAACTGCTTCACCCGGCATAGCCCAAGCACCACCCAGCATGGCAATCAGCAAAAACACCAACTCACCAGCATACATATTACCGAACAGTCGCATGCCGTGCGAAATGGTTTTGGAAGAAAATTCCACCAGATTCAAAATAAAATTGAACGGAGCCAGCCAAATACCAAACGGCGCGGCAAACAGTTCATGAATCCAGCCGCCCAACCCTTTGATTTTGATATTGAACAGGAAGCAGGTAAGCAGCACGCCAATTGACATGCCTAAGGTAATATTCAAATCTGCGGTCGGCACCACGCGCAGCAAGGCATGATGATTACCAGTTACATGCTGCCAAATCCACGGCAACAAATCTACCGGCAATAAGTCCATAGTATTCATCAGGACTATCCAAACAAACAGCGCCAAACCCAACGGCGCCACTGTTTTACGCGATTGCTCGTTGTGAATAATACCCTTGCACAAATTATCGATAAACTCGAACAAGATTTCTATAGCAGCTTGAAAACGCCCCGGCACCCCTGGCGTCGCCTTGCGAGCGACATACCACATTGCCAGCGACCCGAGAATCGCCAAAAAAGCCGCAATAAAAAGGGAATCCAAATTGACAACCGAGAAGTCAGCAATATTTCGCAGACCCTGTCCTTTGCTTACATCCGACAAACTGGTCAAGCTTTGCAAATGGTGCTTGATGTAGTCAGCTGCACTCATGCTTTCACCGGCCATACTTCTTAACCTTCAAAAATATCAATAACACCGCATGACTCACCGCACCCAGTCCGACAATAAACGGGACGAACACGATGTGTTGGCGATAAAAAACGAACACCAGCGCCATTAACACGAGCGCCAGTACTATTTTTAAACTTTCTCCCAGCCAGAATGCGCTGCCACGCCATTTCGGAAACTTCAGGAAAAACCTTAAAACCAGTACCGCTAAGATGGTGGGTACGGTATAACACAAACAACCCAGCGCTGCCGACTTAGCTGCAACCGTACCGGAAAACACCCAAAAAACAGCAACAAGTATCGCCGTGATTACCAATTGGAGATAAATTGTTGCCGCCATACATCCATCTTCATACACTAAATGTTAGCTTTTTAAATATAAGCAAAAACGCCAACAAAGTCAAGAAAAGTGTTAATTCTTGTCAAACAATATCAATATTTAAAGCATTAAAGGCTACCTGAAAACTATGCAGACATAATTTCCAAGCACCTAAAATCTCAAGCAAGCCCTTGCTCAATCAGGTAACTTCACATCCAACTGCTGCATCAGCCGCGCAAAAGTTTCCGGGCTGTCGAAATGCAACACCACCTTACCCCGTTTGTGGTTGGCAGTTTGTACTTCCGCGCGCACACCCAATTTTTCCGTAATCGCCTCGTTCAGGTAGCGTATATCCGGGCTGACAGTCTTCGATTTTTTCTCCTGCGGCGCCTGTTGCGCCAGCTGGCTGCGCCGTTCCACCTCGCGCACCGACCAGCCATTTTTTACCGCCTTCTGTGCCAAGGAAAGCTGCTCCATCACCGGCAGAGACAACAAGGCCCGCGCGTGCCCCATTTCCAGCTGGCGTAAAAACAGCATTTCCTGCACCGGTTCGGGCAAAGCCAACAAGCGCAGGCTGTTCGACACCGCACTGCGGCTGCGACCTACTGCCTTGGCCACGGTTTCATGCTTGAGGCCGAATTCATCCACCAAACGCTTCAAACCCTGAGCCTCTTCAATCGGATTGAGGTTTTCACGCTGGATATTTTCAATCAAGCCCATCGCCAGCGCCGCTTCGTCGCCGATGCTTTTAATCACCACCGGAATTTCGGCCAAACCCGCCAGCTGGCTGGCGCGCCAACGGCGCTCGCCGGCAATCAGCTCGTATTGCGACAGGCCGTGCTCGCGCACGATAACCGGCTGAATCACGCCCTGCGCCTTAATCGAATCGGCCAGCTCCTGCAAGCCTTCGTCGTCCATTTGCGAACGAGGCTGATAGCGCCCCGGCTTGATGTCGCGCACCGGCACACTGGTCAGCCTGTCGCCGCTGCTGTCGCCCACCGAGCCGGCCAACAAAGAATCCAAGCCCCGGCCGCCGAGGCCGCTTTTCGGTTTTGCCATTTATCTGTTTCCTAATCCATTTATTTTTTCAGGTAGCCTCTAAGGTAAAGGAAGAAGGCTACCTGAAAACAGTTAATTCGCACATTCTAGCACAGCGCCCATGCCGCTAAAAATCGCCCCACAAGGCCTGCATCGCCGCCAATGCCGCCAGTGCCGCTGTTTCCGTGCGCAACACCCGTGCGCCGAGTTGTACCGCCTGAAACCCATGTGAGCGGGCCAAATCCTCTTCTTCCGCAGTCAACCCGCCTTCTGGCCCAATCAGCAACACCGCGCTTTGCGCCGGCGGCAGACTGCGCAGCGGCACACCATCGTGTGGGCTCAGCAGCAGCCGCGCTCCTGAGTCGGTCGGCAGCGCAGCCAGCACCTGCGGCAAATCGGCAATCGGCGCCACCGTCGGCACTTCGTTGCGCCCGCATTGTTCACAGGCTGATACGGCAATTTCCTGCCAGCGCCGCACCTTTTTCTCCGCCCGCTCGCCCGAAAGCCGCACATTCGAGCGTGTGGAAACCGCCGGCACGATGCGTTTCACCCCCAATTCCGTGCCCTTTTGCACCGCAAAATCCATCTTTTCCGAAGCCGATACCGCCTGAATCAGCGTAACTGATAGCGGCGATTCGCGCGATTCCATGAGCAATTTGTCCACCCGCGCCAGCGCCTGTTTGCGCCCGATTTCCAGCAATTCCGCCGCCACCGCCTGCCCCTGTCCGTCAAACAACACCAGCGGCGCACCCGCCTGCAAGCGCAGAACTTGGATATGCCGGCACACATTTTCAGGTAGCCTCAGCACCTCGCCGGCAACAAAAGTTTGCGGAACATAAAAACGCGGCATCTGTTGTTTACCCCGAAAAATGGTTAATATCCCGTTTCTATCAGAAAAGCATCGGGAAGGAAAGATTTTGCTCAACCGTTTAGCAGAACTGGTTCGCGAAGTGGCACAAACCGCCGTGATGCCGCGTTTTCTCAACGCCGCCGTCAGCACCAAAAGCGACGGTACCCGCCTCACCGAAGCCGACCTGCACGCCCAAGCCCTGTTTGCCCAAAAGCTGCCGCAAATCATCGACTGCCCGATGCTGGGCGAAGAAATGAGCGCCGAAGAGCAGCATGCCATGTGGCAGCACGCCGCAACCGGGCTGTGGGTGGTCGACCCTATCGACGGCACCAACAACTTCATCAACGGTCTGCCGCACTTCGCGCTCTCCGTGGCCTACATCCGCCACGGCCGCGCCCAGCTGGGTGCCATTTTCCACCCCATGATGCAGGAAATGTTCACTGCCGAACGCGGTCACGGCGCACACCTCAATGGCCGCCCCCTGCCCTTGCGTAACACACCGAAAAAGCTGCAGGAGTCCATTGCCGGCGTGGAAGTGAAATATCTGCGTTCAGGCAAACTCGCCAGCCGCATGCAAACCCTCCACCCCTTCGGCTCGCAACGCAGTATGGGCTCCAGCACGCTCGACTGGTGCTACCTCGCCGCCGGCCGCTACGACCTCTACCTGCACGGCGGCCAAAAACTGTGGGACTACGCAGCCGGTGCCCTGATTTACGAAGAAGCCGGCGGCCGCCTGGCCACGCTGGAAGGCGACGACTTCTGGAGCGGCGAACACGTTTTCAAACGCTCCGTTATCGCCGGCCTGCAGCCCGACCTGTTTGAGCGCTGGCTGGCCTGGATTCGAGCGAATCAGTAGGCAGAAAGGCTACCTGAAACATGCTGCACACCCACACCCTCTTCCGTAATTCCAACCTATATAAAATCGAGTTCTCCCCTAGCGGACGAGGTGTCGATTTACACTTCACTAATACCATCACAGGCAAAAACATCGGCCGTATCCATTGCAGTGGCATCTTGAGCATCATCTTGGAAACCAATCAGTATTTCGATTACTGCGATCCTGAAGATGGCCTGTTTCCCTATTTCGTGCCCGAACTAACCCTGACTCAATACGCAGAACACGCCGAGATCATGCTCAATGCCGGCATGTTTCTAAAAATCACCGCCGCCCAAATCACCTGCATCGAACAAGCTATAGCGGATTAAATTATTTTTTGATACAAGATGACGAGTGGTGAGCATCAATCGAAGCCAACTCACCATAACCACAGGCTACCTGAAACCATCCATACCCTTTCAGGTAGCCTTCCCCACAAAAAAGCTGCCCATTAAGGCAGCTTTTCCATTTGCATCACACCGGCTTAGCGGCGGCGTTGCTGGCGGTTGCCACGAGCCGGAGCGGCTTGGCGGCTCACTTGGCAGTTTTCCAGCACGGTTGTAAGGTTTACCGGATTGCCGGCATCATCCACACTCTGTGCCTGCAGTAGGCCGATGGCATTGGTGCGGGCCACAGTAGCGGGGGTGGCTTTGCCGGTTACCCAAATCACGCCGTTGCTGTAGTAGCTGTTTTGCTGTTGGCCGTTGCTGTCGTTGAGCACGCGCCACAGGCCGGGGGAAACTTTGTCGTTGATTTTCAGCTGCGTCACCACCAAGGTATCGCTCTTGATGCCGTACATGGCGCTCACTTTTTGCTGCCGGCCGTTACCGGCTTGGCAGGTGTAGTGCACTTCTACGGTTTTGTCGATGCTGTCCACTTGGGCTACCTGAATCTTGCCAATGGCAGCAGTAGCTTCACCGTTGCCTTGCTGCGCTTGCTGACCCTGCTGGGTTTGCGGCTGATTGCCTTCAGGGGCTTTGCTGCTGGAGCAGGCGCTCAGTGCCAATACGGCGATGGCGGCGGGGATGACTAATTTGCTGTTCATAGGAACTCCTTCAATTGGTTGGGAACCGCGCTGCGATAAACTTTCAGGCAGGCACGAACAGGCCGCATTGTAACAAAAGCCCGCCCTGCTTGCCCGCCTGTTCGTGTTAATAAACATTAAATCATGTGTCAACAATGCCTTAGCCAAATTTCTTAGGCTGCTTGGAGGCTACCTGAAAAATCTGCTGCGTATCTAAATCCAGCGCGGTAAGCTGACCGCCCCACAGCGCGCCGGTATCGATGCCGCACACCTGCTCGCCACGATACAGGCCGAGTGCTGACCAATGGCCGAATACGGTTTGATAGCCAAGGGTTTGCCGCCCGGGCGCACGGAACCAGGGCATGAGGTCGGATGGCATTTCGGGCAGGGTGGCTTTGTAGTCGAAATCCATGCGGCCGTCGCAGTGCAGGGCGCGCATGCGGGTGAACACATTGGTGGCAAAGCGCAGGCGTTCGATTTCGTTATCGGCGCAGTCAGCATCGGGTTTGTTGCCATACATATGGGCGAAAAACCAATCGGGGCGGCTTTGCAAGGCGGCGGCCACTTCGGCGGCACGGGTTTGCGCTTCTTCAGCCGTCCATTGCGGCCAAATGCCGGCGTGCACAATCAGGTTGTTGCCGTGTTGCAGCATCAGGGGCTGATGTAGCAGCCAATCGAGCAGAGTCTGGCGGTCGGGGGCATCGAGGATGTCGCCCACCGTGTCGCTGCGTTTGAGCTTGCCGTGGCCGTGGACGATAGCTAACAGATGCAGGTCGTGGTTGCCGAGCACGGTTCGGATGCTGCCTTCGTGCTGTTTGATGTAGCGCAGGCACTCAAGGGATTGGGGGCCGCGGTTGACGATGTCGCCCACCAGCCAAAGGGTGTCGCGGCTGTGGTTGAAGCCGATATGGGCGAGCAGTTCTTGAAATTCGGCGAAACAGCCTTGCAGATCGCCGATTGCGTAGTGTGCCATAATGTTTGTGTTAGGGGTGTATAGTGAATTAAATTTAAACCAGTACAGCGTTGGCTCGCCTTGCCGTACTATCTGTACTGTCTGCGGCTCGCCGCCTTGTCCTGATTTAAATTTAATCCACTATATTAATCCACTATATATAGTAGGTCGAGTAAAACGAAAGGCTACCTGAAAACGCAAGCTGCAACAGTTCTCAGGTAGCCTCTATATGCTTAGGCGTTCAGCACCACCACGCCCTCTACTTCCACCAGCACGCCTTTAGGCAGAGCAGACACCTGCACGGCGGCGCGGGCGGGGAAGGGTTCGTGGCAATATTCGCCCATGATTTGGTTGAAGGTGGCGAAATTGGAAAGGTCGGTGAGGTAGGCATTGAGTTTCACCACATCAGCAAAGCTGCCACCGGCGGCTTCAATCACGGCTTTGAGGTTTTCAAACACTTGACGAGTCTGTTCGGCAAAGCCGCCTTCCACCACCTGCATAGTGGCGGGCACCAGCGGAATCTGGCCGCTCAAATAAATGGTGTTGCCGGCGCGCACGGCTTGGGAATAAGCGCCGATGGCGGCGGGGGCATGGTCGGTATGGATAATGGTTTTGGCCATGATAAAACTCCTTTGAGTCGGTTGTTAGGAAGAGCTTGATTATATCGCCAACACCAAGGGTAAACCAAACAGGCAGCCACAACTCATACAAAAGGCTACCTGAAAATTTCAGGTAGCCTTTGGCCGCAACAGCCCTATCGCCGACGTAGCAACACCCCGCTCTCGATATGCGGCGTAAACGGGAATTGGTCGAACAGCGCGGCGCGTTCGATGCGGTGGGTTTGCGTGAGCGTGGCGAGATTGGCGTGCAGGGTTTCCGGATTGCAAGAAACGTAGATGATGTTGTCGAAATTCTGCAGCAGGCGCAAGGTGGCATCGTCTATGCCGGCGCGCGGCGGATCGACAAACACGGTGGAAAACGCATAATCCGCCAGCTCGATGCCCTGCTCCTGCAGGCGGCGGAAGGTGCGCACGCCCTGGTAGGCCTGGGTGAACTCTTCGGCGGAAAGCCGCGCCAGTCGGATGTTGGCCGCACCGTTGGCCTCAATATTCCACTGCGCCGCCTGCACCGAGGTTTTCGACAATTCCGTGGCCAGCACGCGGCGGAAATAACGCGCCAGCGGCAGAGTGAAATTGCCGTTGCCGCAATAGAGCTCCAGCAAATCGCCGCCCAGCCCCGCCGCCGCGCCGCAGGCCCAATCCAGCATTTTCTGGCACACCAGCGCATTCGGTTGGCTGAAGCCGCCTTCGTATTGGCGGTAGAGCCAATCGCACCCGTCGGCATGCAGGCGTTCGGTAACGAAATCCTGCGCCAACACCAGCTTCTGCCCGCGGCTGCGGCCGATAATCATGATGCCCAATTCGCGCTGCAAACGCGCCGCAGCAGCCTGCCATTGCCCGCACAGCCGCTTGTGATAAATCATGCCCACCAGCATCTCGCCGCTCAGAGTGGACAAAAATTCGCACTGATACCACCGCTCCCGCAACAGCGGATCGGCCTGCACGGCAGCCAGCAATCGGGGCATCACAGCATTAATCGCAGCAGAAGCGGCAGGCAGGGAATCAATCCGGCGCAACGAGGCCGAACCCGCCTTCTGCCCGGGCTCGAACATGGCATAGCTGATATGTTCGCCCTCGTGCCAAACCCGAAATTCGGCACGCATCCGATAATGCTTTTCAGGCGAAGCAAACACCTGCCATTCGGGTGGAGAAAATTCGGCAAAACGCTGTTTCAGGTAGCCTGCTTTTTGTTGCAGCTGGGCGGTGTATTCGGGGCTGGGCTGGGTCATAGGGAGTGTGGGGATTAGAAAAGATGGGAATTATAGCGGGAAAGATTAGGCTACCTGAAGGCTAGCCTCCAAGCAACCCGATTGATTTCAGGCAAGATTTAACGTTGCAACAGATAGTTACATAACTTAATCTTACCGATATTTCTGATATAGCAAGCACTAGCATCGTTTGGCAGTATTTTTATCTGCACATCATTATAAAAACACTATTTTCTTTTTCACATATTCTTCAACATAACCATCATTATTTCTTGCTTTAAAATACTCAGCATCACATTTCCCATAAATCGGCATATATCGCCTATCTACTCGGGATAAGCTATTTCCATTTTCAGAAACAAGCACTTTGAAATCAAACTCAGAGCTTACCCCCTCTCCGGCAGCATCCGTGTTGGCATCAATATGACCATCGACAATATCTTGGATTAGGCCTAGTTCTACGTTATTGATGTGGCTTAATGAAAGGGGCTGACGTAGATTAGCAGTCATGCTAGTCTACAAAAATGCAGATAACCAATTGTAAATTAAGCAAGAGAGTTCAAAAGAAACTACTTGAATTTTTTGTACTCCAAGTTACCGCCCGTTCCGCTGCCGATATTTTAGACATTCAGCCCAACTCCGCCATTCTGTTCTACCGCAAAATCCGTATGGTCATCAGCCATCATTTGGCCTTGGCTGCCGATGAGGTTTTCGAGGGGCCCGTCGAGTTGGACGAAAGCTATTTCGGCGGACGGCGTAAAGGCAGACGTGGTCGCGGTGCTGCAGGAAAAGTGGTTGTCTTTGGCATTCTGAAACGCAACGGACGGGTCTATACCGTTGTGGTGGATAATGCCAAGTCTGAAACGTTACTTCCTGTCATCAAAAAGAAAATCATGCCGGACAGCATTGTTTATACCGATAGTCTGAGCAGCTACGACAAGTTGGACGTGAGCGGTTTTATCCATCACCGCATCAACCATTCCAAGGAATTTGCAGACCGTCAGAACCACATCAACGGCATTGAGAATTTTTGGAATCAGGCAAAACGCGTCTTACGTAAATATAACGGAATCGATCGCAAATCCTTCCCGCTGTTCTTGAAAGAATGCGAATTTCGGTTTAACTTCGGCACACCGTCTCAACAGCTTAAAATTCTGCGGGATTGGTGTGGAATTTAGGGCTAATCTACGTCAGCCCCTTAAGTAAATCCGCTAAAATTTGCGCAGAAAATATTGCACCGACGGCATAATTCTTCTAAAGTTTCAGCGCCTTTCATTCTTCAAGGAACTTATATGAACACCACATCTCGCACCATTTCCAATCATAAACGTATCGCTCTTGTGGCTCACGATAGCTGCAAGCAAAGTCTGCTCCAATGGACCCTCGCTCACAGCACCGCATTGAAACCGCATCAGCTCTACGCGACCGGTACCACCGGACATTTGCTGGCGCGTGCAACCGGCTTACACATTCATTCGTTATTAAGCGGCCCAATGGGCGGCGACCAACAGCTCGGCGGGCTGATTGCCGAGAAAAAAATCGACTTAATGATTTTCTTTTGGGATCCGATGAACGCCGCGCCGCATGATCCCGATGTAAAAGCGCTTATGCGGATTGCTACCGTGTGGAACATTCCGGTCGCCATCAACCAGGCATCAGCGGATTTTTTATTGACTTCGCCGTTATTCAAACAAGACGTCGAAATTGAAATTCCCGATTATGAAGGTTATTTACAAGAACGCTTAAACTAAAACTTTCAAAAAACCGCAGTTAGAAAACAAAAAAGGCGATAAATCATTTATCGCCTTTTTGTTTGGTTCTGTTCTAGCCGTTAACTAGTGTTGCATTGCTGCACCCATTATCAACATAAGAAGAATGCCTTGAACTTGTTCTTCCGGTACCGGCCGGCCATTTAACTTCAATTCACCGTTTTCAAGCACCAATTTCATGGTCACAGATTTCTCATTATTCACCGCAAAACCGTTTTTCGCCCCTTCCGCCGCCAATTCTTCAATTTTGGCTTTAACCATTGCTTTTACCTCGTTTTGCTCTTCTTTCGGTGCGAGTTTAACCATGAGGTTCTCCGCAGTGGCTTTATCTAACTGAATATCCACCGCGAAATCGGTAAATTGTTTATACAGATTGCCGCGCATTAAATCGAATTTCGGATTTTTCGCTAACGCGATATTTAAATCCAATGAGAGTTTGCCTTGTTCATCAGAAATTGAAAGCGGGTTAATCTTGATTTGTGGCTGATTATTAAAAATCGCCATACCGTGTTGGTTTACCCAAGTATCCAGCAACTGACCGACTAACGCGTCCGTATTCGCGCTCTGTTCTTTTGCCGCGTTAAAGATCGCGACGAAAGATTCCAATAACGCATTTATCGCATTAGCCTCTAAATGATTGAATTCCAAGTTGTAAACCACTTTTCCCAAGTCTGTGTTATCAATTTTAATTGAATCGACTGAATTGGTTCCTTTTAAGCTAATAAAATCTCCGTCAAGACTGATTTCGGACGTTCCCTTCACACCTTTTTCAACGAAGGATATCGCTTTACCGTTTTCATCCAAACCGGTCATTTCCAAACTTTCTACGGAAGAAGAGCCTTTTCCGGTATAAAGATAAGCCCATTTTGTCGGCGCAAAGGCGGTATCAAATCGAATGCCTTGCCATTTCAATTTCACGGATTCAAGCTCATTATCGCCTAAATTGGCAAAATCCATACCGAGCGCATCAATTCGTACATTATATGTTCCCGCCAAATCTTTATTGACGTCAAAATCCGTAACGATATTCGACCAAGAAATCTTATTGTTTGCCGATTGAGGATCAACAAATTCACCGCCTGCCAATTCAAATCCGCCTTTGGTGTTTAAACCGTAACCGGTCGAGGCATAATATTGAATGGGTTTGTCCGATTTTATGGTTTCAAATAAGGCTTGCGTACTTTCATTTTTAGTAATAAAACCTTCCGCCGCATACATTACCGGTAAGAAATTTAGCTGCGCTAAACGATTCAACGGTAACGGGCCGTGATAAAGTTTGGTAGAAAACGGAATCGTCAATTGTTTTTGCGCTTGCGGAAGGGAAATCACTACTTCATCTTCCACTTGAGAACTGAATAAGCCGCGGTCAAAAGACTTATTTTTGAATTCCACATTCAAGGAATCCGATACGCCAAGAGCTTTGAATTTTTGATTCGCTTGCTCAATTTGGCGTTTATATTCGGTTTCCGCCGTTTGACCGGTGAACCACGCACCACCAATCCAAGCAGCGCCGAGTACCGCAATTACGCCAATCGCAAGTTTTGATTTTTTCATAAATTATCCTTTTAATGAGTCATGAGATGTGAAAATCGCTCGGGATTCTACCGTATTTTTCCTAGTATTTCACTTTTTGTCTATTTTGTTCCAATGTAATGCTTGCGCAAACACCTGAGAAATCTTTAGCAAAACGAACCGAACGGGAATTTCACCTTCTGTAATAGCACCGCATTGGAGCCGCTTCCAATGCGGTGCTATTACGACCTTCCACTGTCTCAAAGGCAACTGAATAGGGGTAATTTCAATTCTAATTTCATATTTTTTCAGCTTCCCCCTTGAAGATTTTCCATATGTTCTTATGTTGCGGAACACAAACCGGAATGTGCGCATTTTTAACAAAATGAAATTTTTTAAAATTTTCTCTTGAAATGCGAAAGAACATCCACATCTTACAGTTCGTAACAAATTACACTAAATTTAAATTTTTACTTAGGAGTACAAAATGGGAAAAATTATTGGTATTGACTTAGGTACAACCAACTCTTGTGTGGCTGTTATGGAAGGTGACAAACCTCGCGTTATCGAAAATGCCGAAGGCGATCGCACCACGCCGTCAATCATCG
>ERZ772764.487-NODE-487-length-27551-cov-6.861434_pt1 | contig 27551 bp, 24 predicted proteins | sample MGYA00512163_ERZ772764 | MGnify/ENA primary metagenome ERZ772764 (study PRJEB29015, sample SAMEA2737903) | human oral metagenome | biome: human oral; feature: human-associated habitat; material: dental | place: China | collected 2094 ... | reverse complement strand
ATCTTTCCAATAAATCTTTCTCTTCATATCAATACTCCAATGTACTTATATCCTGAGGCTCTTCATTGACTGTAACACTCTTGACCCTCGCGTCATGCATGCGAATAACCCGGTCAGCAATGGGAGCCAAGGCAGCATTGTGGGTCACGATAATCACCGTCGCCCCTTGATTGCGGGACATATCCTGTAAAATTTGCAGCACTTGCTTGCCGGTATTATAGTCCAAAGCTCCTGTCGGCTCATCGCAGAGCAAAATCTTGGGATTCTTAGCCACAGCCCGAGCGATGGACACCCGCTGCTGCTCCCCACCTGATAGCTGGGCCGGAAAATTATTGAGGCGATTTTCCAGACCAACTGCGGTCAGAGCTGCCACTGGATTTTGAGCGTCCTTGACGATTTCAGAAGCCAATTCGACATTTTCCTTGGCTGTCAGATTGGGCACCAAATTATAAAACTGAAAGACGAAGCCCACGTCATTGCGACGATAGTCCGTCAGCTGGTGGGAATTGTAGTCAGCAATATTCTGGCCGTCTATCAGGATATCTCCCTCATCATTGGTATCCATACCTCCGAGGATATTGAGCACCGTAGACTTACCAGCACCAGAAGCACCCAAGATAATGACCAGTTCCCCCTTTTCAATCTCAAAAGAAATATCGTTATTGGCGACAATCTCCGTGTCACCTACCTGAAAACGTTTAAAACTATGTTTCATTTCAATGTAAGCCATGTTATCATCTCTCCTTTTCAAAGCTCGTCTCCTTAAATCAACAAGGTGTTGATTCTAAATCACAGATATTATATAATGAGCTTAGATAAAAAGCAATAATCAAAAATCAACAAAGTGTTGATTTAAGCAAGAAGGAAGAAAAAATGGTCCAGAAACGAAAGACTAGTACCAAGGAAGACATCAAAGAAGCCTTGATTCAGCTACTATCAGAGGAAAGGTTTGATACTATCTCCATCAGCAAACTCTGCAAACGGGCTGGGATTAACCGCGGCACCTTCTACCTCCACTACCAAGATAAATATCAGATGGTTGATAGTCTCAAAAACGACATTATTTCCCAACTTTCTAGTTATAGCATGTTTGAAGCGGAGAACGAATATCCCAAAAAGTTAATGATAGCAAAATTTCATATACTCCGTGCTAATGAACGTCTTATCAATGCCTTGACCAAGAGCCATTATATGGACTTTCGGGAGGCTATTCGGGAGTACATAACCACTATCATTCTGAGTGATAAGCAAAAGGCTGCTACCCAGCGTTTTTTAGAGGAGAACTTTCACATCCCTCAGAAATACGCCTTGGAAATCTTCCTATCCAGTGTTGAGGGGATTATTTCTCTTTGGATAGCCGGCGGAGCTCAAGAAGAACCTGAAGAACTCACTGACATAATTTTGACTACTTATAACTATGATTATTTGAGATAAGGGCTCTAGTTTAAAGGATAGCCTAGACAAAAATCGTTTTTTCACCAAGAAAGGCTGAACATTTTGCTCGGCCTTCTTTTTATTTTAGATTAGTTTTTCTTTGTTTTCTTCAAAAGGAAGAAGACTCCTGCTAGGATGATCAAACCTGCAATCCCCATGATGGTGACTTGCTCACCTGTTGATGGCAGGTCTTTTTTCTTGGCCTTGACGGACTGCTCATTTCGATACTGCACTTGGTAAACAGAGAAATGATTGGTCGTGAAGCTGATGGTCTGGTTTTGATTAACCGTTACATCAAATTTCTCAACCTGCTTGCCATTTTCATCCAGAGCATAGACGGCATCTACTGGCAGATCTTTGCGGACTGGGATCGTCACAAGGGTTGGACTGACCTGATGCACCGGCTGACCATTCGGATCGGTCAAGCTAATGTCATAGGTATCTGTCGGCTGAATCTTGCTTTCTAGTTTTTTCACTGACAGCTGAAGACTGGCCTTGACCAAGTCAGTATTTTTCAAGCGAATGCCAGTTGCGACATCCACCAAGCTGTCATCTTCTACATTGACTTCCGTCCGTGTATCCGAACTACTAGAAGTTGCTGAAGAAGAATTTGACGAACTTTGGGATGACAAAGAGCTGCTAGAATCTTTGCTGGAGCTAGAAGGAGTTGTTTTTGTTGCTTCCTTGATTTTAGCCTCCATTTCAGCTTCTAGCTCTTTCATTTCCTTAAAGACTTGCGCTGCTCGAGCTTGTGTTTCCTCAGTAACTTTGGCTGAAGAGTCTGGCAGAGCTGCATTGGCTGCATCTAGAGCATTTTGCTCCTCAATAAAGCGGGCTTCCAAAGCTTTCCACTTGTCTTGGACAGAAGTACCAAAGAGGTCCTGATGCTTGGCCGCCATATCGTAGATATGAGATGCTACCCAATACCAAGAGTCTGGACTGTAGCTAGTTGTGTTGACCTTATAAGCACCGTAAGTATCTGTGATATTCCCATTATAAGGCAGGTAAGGTGAGAAGCGCGGGCTGCCTACCGCCAGCCACATAGTGCCACCGCCCATATTGGCTGGAACGCCGTCTTTGAGCTGGAAGATATGAGCTTCCATGACATTTGGATTGCCCAACGGATATTTGTAAACAGGATCAGTCGTCCCGCGTTGTGGCAGCCCCTTACCATCTAACTCCATTTGGTCCAGCGGTTTGAACTGAGTACCCTCAAAGCGATTGCGCTGCATAGCCATGACATCTGCTACACTGATCTTTCTGTCTGTGGAGTGCATGAGATCAAAGTAAGAGTCGTTATAAGACACGGCCGCATTTGGATCTAGACTGGTGATACCTGCCCAGGCGCGCGAACGATCTGCCTCTGCCATCGGTGGATTGTAGGACTGAGAAATGTGGAATTTGCCGTCAATTTCTTTATAAGAGTTAGCTTGTTTGGCAACATCCTGAACACCTTTTGAGGCAATGACGTTTTCTGTATCGTCAAAGTCAACACTGCCCAAGAAGAAAGTATTAGGAAAGACAGCATACTTGTCATCTGGGAATTTAATAGCAACATATTGGTGGCCAGATAGGATTTCCATATACCAGACACCAGTCTTGTCAGCAATGGTGATAATATTCCCCTCTGCTGCTCCCTGCTCTCTGACAATCTGCGCCATCAGTTCCACACCCTGACGGGCTGTCTGAACATGAGGCAGAACGACAGTTGTCAGGATAGACTCAGCCAAGCCATTTTCTACATAAGGATCCACTTTTTGAATGGCATCATTGGCCTTGGCAGAAACAGTCGCAGAAATGGAAACACCGTATTCATTGAAGCCAACCTCGTCAAAAATACCTTGGGATGGGGTCACATCTGATACCGAAGTATACTTGTAGCTTTCTGCCGGCAAGGTCCATTCAAAACCGTTGGCTTCATCGACTAGTTTGGCACCACTCGCATTAGTCTTTCTCGGATGAACCAGAAAGACCTTATTGTGATTTGGCTCCAAGTCCTCCGTACGACCGTAAAGCGTCGTGCCATCTGCTGTCAGATCTTTCCCGACAATAAATCCTGTGCAGGCTTCGACCACTTGGAAAGGAAAGAGGAAAATGGCCGAAAGAGCTAACAAGGAACGAAACAATATTTTTTTCATAAAAATATCTCCTTTGTTTTTTTGTAAAAAATTACAAAATTAAATACTATATTCAGTATAGCCTTTTACCTCAGGTTTTGCAAGCGATTTCAAACTCTTGTTTGATATATCCCCTGAAAATTATTTAAATTTCTAAATCTATCTTTTTCTCCTTCAAAACCAGTCGGTAGACTTCTATAAAGGTAGCAACGAGAAAGGCAAATAAGAAACCGACAACGATGTTAATTCGATGCTCTGTTTCGAAGAAAGGAGAGTTCCAAATAAAGTGATTGGCAACGGTTGACACGACGCACCAGAGACCAAAGAGACGATATTTCTTGTAAGCCGTGGAGAACAGAAGATAAACCCCAACGGTCACCACTGCTGTATAGAGAGTATGTGAAGCCAATCCGCCAGCAATTCTGCCAACTGCTTCTAAGGAACCACTATATTGTCCTCCGAAAGTCACTCTGGATACATAGCCAATATCCTCTATGACTTGAAAGCCAAAACCCGAACTCAGTCCAGCGATTAAGACAGACTGAATATCCTTGCGTCCCAAAATGTAGAGAGCGGCAAAGGCTGTCAGAGACTTGAAAAATTCCTCTGCAAAAGGAGCTGTCAGTGCATTTGTCCAATCATTGAAAACAGCAGGATCCTTGATAAAGTTAGAGTTAATAATATCAATCAAACTATTGCCCGCAAAGCTTAGCCAGCCAGAGATAAAGGCACCTCCAAAGAGGGCTGTTGCTAGAACAATCATCTCAACTGATAACTTCTTGGCAAGTTTTTTAATCAAGAAATAGAAAGGCAGGAAAAAGGCAGCTAAAACAGCTAAGTTCAGAACCAAGTCGCGGCCAGCTTCTAAGGTGACATCCTTCTCCGCCATGTCTCCAAGCTCAAACTGCAAGCCAATACCAGCTAGGACTAAGTAGATATAGAGAGCAATTCTTCTTGTTTTATTCATGACTGTCTGCTCCTTTTCTATTTTTTCCTTTGACAAGATAAATCGCTATTCCAATGACAGTCAGCACAAAGATGACTCCTGCAATAGCAATATCGTAGTCAAAATCTTCCAGACGAATTGTCTCCTCTGTGTCAGAGTCCTCCAACTCCTCAATCTCTTCTAAAGCACTTGTACCATATTCCGCCACGACCTTATCTTCAGCAATCTTTTGGATTTCCTTGAGGCGCTTAAAGACTGAATCCGCTCGCTCCATAGAATCTTTTGTTGCTTTCAGACTAGCTTGTTCTGGCTGTTCAGACAGACTAATCTGCTCGCTGTCATGAGCAGGCTGTTCCTCCATCCATTGGCTTTCCATACGCTCAATTTCACTGCGAATAGAGCCATCTTCAAATAGTTCTGGATATTTTGCAACCAAATCATTGATTCGGCTAACAGTCCAATACCAGGAATTCTCATTATAGGCTGTACTCATTTCTTGATAAGGCTGAGAGGTATTGCTGATATTGCCATAGTAAGGAAGGTAAGGTGCATTGCGCGGACTTCCCATAGCTAGCCAGAGAATCCCTCCTCCAGTAGAGGCAGGTAAATTCTCCTTGAGCTGGAAAATATGGGCCTCCATGACATTTGGATTGGAAATAGGATATTTATAAACTGGGTCCGCTTTAGTTTTATCTGGAATCCCTTTTCCGTCTAGCTCCATCTGATCTTGCGGTTTGAAGTCTGTTCCTTCCAAGCGATTGCGCTGCAAGTTCATCGCATCACGCAGACTAAGCTTGTCGCTGGTTGAGTGCATGAGTTCAAAGTATTCATCATCATATTGCACATCTGCATTGGGATCCAGCGCCTTGATACCAGACCAAACCCGAGAGCGGTCAGCCTCTGCCAGCGGCGGATTATAAGATTGGGCTACATGGAAGCTACCATTGATTTCCTTATAGGTGCCAGCATCCTGCGCTATCTTTTCAAGATCAGCTGATAAGATCGTGTTTTCAGTATCATTCTTATCTACACTGCCTAGGAAAAATGTATTAGGAAAAACAGCGTATTTGTCATCCGGAAACTTGATGGCAGCGTATTGATGGCCAGAAAGGATTTCCATATACCATACACCCGTCTTGTCAGCAATCGTCACGATATTGCCTTCGGCTGCACCTTTTTCTCTGACAATTTTGGCTAGTAGCTCTACTCCTTCTTTGGCTGTTTTCACATGAGGCAGGACTACAGAAGTTAAAGCAGATTCAGCGATACCGTCCTTAACATAAGGATCTACTTTTTGAATATCATCATTGGCACTGGCTGAGACTGTCGCAGAGATAGAAACGCCTTCCTCATTAAAACCGGCCTCATCGAAAACTCCCTGCTCTGGTGTCACATCCGGTATCGCCGTATACTTGTAGCTAACAGCTGGCAAATCAAAGCTAAAGCCGTTGGTTTCATCTACGAATGTATCACCAGCTTTGTTATACTTGCGCTCCCGCACCACAAAATTCTTGTTGTGGTTGGGTTCCAGGTCCTCTGTTCGACCATAGAGAGTCGAACCATCCGTCGTCAAATCCTTGCCGATAATAAAGCCGGTACAGGCTGAGACAGCCTGAAAAGGGAAGAGTGTAAGAAGCATCAAGGCTGGAATAGCCCAACTGAAAAATTTCTTTTTCATCAGTTTCTCCTTTGTATATTAATTGATAAAATATTTATCGCATATTTAGTATACTATTCTCTTGCTATGGTTGCAAGCGTTTCCAAAACCTCTTCTGCTAGCTAAAATGAATAAATTCCCCTAGGAAAAAATTACTCTAGCTGTATACCTAGCAGCCCCTCCAAGCCTGTTGTATAAATTTCCATAGATGTATATCAAGCTGTATAAAAATTTTTTTGTAAAAGAAAAAAGCCAGATAAAATCTGACTTTAAAGACACGTGGCTGCGGAGGCACAAACCGCAGCCGCGCAAGTATTGCAGGAAAGAATGGATAGGAGAAAAAGGACAAACTTCTCTCCTATTACCAAACTGGTTGTGCTTCATAACTTATATTATTTTCTCATCTTTTCCTAGACAAGCAATCTTACCATACGCTGACCCGCTTATCTAGAGCCAGATACATGGCATCACCTTCTTTGATTTCTGGATAGGTTTCATAGAAGGCCTCTACATTTTTGAGTTGCTGGTTGACCCGCAGTTCGGACGGAGCATGGACATCTACCTTCAGGAGAAGTTGGTTAAATTGCAGACTGGCCTTGCTTCTCCAGATATTGGCATAGTTTTCAAAGTAATTCTTCAAGTCTGCATCTGGATATTTCTTTTTCACAACTTCGAGAGTAGCTGAAAGTCCTCCAGCATCGGCTACATTTTCTGTTACCGTAAGCTTGCCGTTTACCTTGCCACCGTAGATTTCAATACCATCCCACTGCTTGGTAACAGCTTCAATTTTCTTGTCAAAAGCTTTCTTATCTGCTTCTGTCCACCAATTGTTCAAATTTCCCTCTTCATCAAAGTTTGCACCGTTTGAATCGAAGGCGTGAGTAATCTCGTGACCAATAACCATACCGATACCGCCATAGTTCTTTTCCATCTCTTGCTTAACATCAAAGAATGGATTCTGCAGGATTGCGGCTGGGAAGTTGATACTGTTATTTTCCTGTGAGTAGTAAGCGTTGATATCATAGGAAGGCATGACCCACTCGTCCTTGTCTACTGGCTCAGAGAAGTGCTCAACATCATATTGATGTTTTGCCTGACTCAAAGCAATTGCATTTTCAAAGAAGGATTTCTTATCGTCTACTTTCAAGACCTTAGTCACTTCGCGAACTTTTTCAGGATAGCCGATATAGAGTTTCATAGTATCCAGCTTCTTGACTGCCTTCTGTTTGGTTTCTTCTGACAGCCATTCGTTTTTCAGCATACGTTCCCGATAGACTTCCTTGATATCCTTGACCATTTGGGTCACTTCTTGCTTGGCTTCCTCACCAAAGTATTTGCGACCGTAGTAAAGACTGAAGACATCTGAAAAAGTTCCTGTTGTCAGATTGTATGCTGCATCTTCTTTTGAAGTTGCTTCCTTAGTACCTTGCAAGGATTTTTGGTACTCTGCAAAAATCAGCCGATAGTCATCTGTTAGAAAACTAGATGCTGATGCTGCCTGCTTCACAAGCATCCAAGATTTGAGCTTGCCAAAGTTCTTGTCGTTGACTACCTTGGCAAAATTTTCATAATACTTAGGGTTAGGTACATTGACATCACCAGATTCCTGGCCTAGATAGTCATTGATAATATCGTGAAACTTAAAGGTATCAGAGTAGGCATTGATGTCTTCTGCCGTCTTAGGATGGTGAAGATTTTTAATTTCCGAAGTTTCTTCATTACTTTGGGCATACTTGGCCAATTCTCCATCAAATTCTAAGGCTTCTTTGACAATCTTTTCGCTGTTTTGTTCGCTGTAACCCAGTTTTTGCAAGGCTTCTTTGAATGCTTTTTCCAACGGATCCATCATCCTTTTCTTAGTACCTTCATCTTCATAGTAGCTCTTATCCGGCAGCATAAGACTTGGACTGGACAGATTCACTTGTTTCTGATTGGTATTTTCTAGGTTAGAACTAATTTCAAAAGTAAACGGCAGAGCCAAACCGCGTTTTTCCCAGTCAACAGCCCTGCCAGCTAGGTCCTTCAGGTCGGACAAGTCTTCAATTTCCTTGAGATAGGACTTGAGAGGATCTAAGCCATCCTTTTCCCGCTGCTTGAAATCAGTCGCTTGCTGGTAGTATTTGATAAACTCAGGCATGCCTTCAATCGTTGACTCTTCTTTACCAGAGACTAGATTTTTGACATCCGCCTTCATCTTATCCTTGACCTGCTCGTTCAGTTCATAAAACACACCGTTAGACGGCTGATCGCTAGGAATCTCTGCCTTTTCCAGCCATTTTTTATTGATGGCCTGATAGTAATTGGTCCTCACTGTGGCATTCTTATCGATCGGTGTCTCCTGAGGGACAAAGGCCTTATAAGCCCAGTAGCCACCGGCAGCCAAGATTAGGCCGGTCACAGTCAACGTAGAAGTTAGAATGATTTTGGTTCTTTTCTTCATGAGTTCCTCCTTGTATATTAAGTAAAATATAATTGACTTTTTTATTTTACTCATTTACTTTAACATATTCTTTTTTCCTCGTCAACAGAAAACTGAAGGTCTGGAAAAATTTGCTGCAAGAGGAAAAAATAAGGTCATTCAGTCTGCTTTTAAAAGTGATCTGCTCTAGAGTCACAATAAAAAAACTAAAGTTTTCTATCAGCTGTCCTGTTGCTTCCAGCTCTTTTCTCTCCTCCTTGCACTTTCTAGTATAGCCTCCAAACTTCAGATATTTCTCAAGAAATTCTAAAATATTTCTAAAGTTTTTTACTAAAATAAAAAAGACTGAGACAAAAATGCCTCAGTCTAGCTTTATTATGTTCAAAAATATTGTGGCTGAGACAATTTAAATTGTCTCCCAGACCTTTTAAACCTAAGCCTCAAAATAAGTGGGAAAAGCTAAATTTTCAAAAATTAGCTTCTGTCCTAGCATCTTCTACTGAACCTTTTTAGCCAGCATAGTCGCAAAACGCAGCTGAATTCGATTGCCGTTTTCATCACGTCGGTGGAGGTGACCAGGATTTTCATTGTACTTAACCAGCTCCCAGTCTTTATAATACTCGGCAAGCTCGCCTTCCTTAAAAGTAAAAGGAAAGGGAACAGAGCATGGAAAGTCTTCTGTATCCATAGCACAGACGATGAGATTGTAGCCGCCAAGCGCTGTATGCTCTTGCATATTTCGGATAATATCCGGAATCCGCTCCGCCTGCAGGAACATAAGGACAACGGTGGAAACGATCAAATCATAAGTCTGGGTTAGACTAGCTGAATTGATATCGTAATTACCTACTGGCAGATCCAAATCCTCCTGCTCCACAATGCTACGTAAGATCTCCAGTGCTAGCTCATTCTGATCTACAGCTGTCACTTCAAAGCCCTGCTTAGCCAGAAAAAGAGCATTGCGGCCTTGACCACAGCCTAGGTCTAACGCCCGTCCTGGCCGAACTGTGTGCATGGCTTCCAAAACCTCTGAGTGAACTGGATTGCTGCCGTATTTTTTAGGGAAATAATCCTCAGGCCGACAGTAAAACTCCAAATACCACTCCAAATCATCTGTCAAGGCTTCAACCCGATGCCAAGCTTGGGGCTGGGCAAAAGGATTGTCCTGACCAGCCTCAAAGATGTGCTCAGCCAGCTCCTCACCTTCCTCTGACATCTCAACAAACTTAAGGCGTCCCTTGAGAACAGTGATTTTGCCCCAAGTTCCCTCTTTGGTATTGTGCTTTCTCTTTACTGCTTCTGGCATGGTCTCAGCCGTCCACAGCGGCATACGATTATAAGCTAGCAATTCTTCTGTCATAAAAAATCCTTTCTCTGAAAGCCAAGCTCCGAATAATTTAACTGTCTTTATCATACTCGAAAAGCACAGACTTGACAAGTGCCAAGTTGAACTGTCTCTAGCAAAAAGAAAGAACTGGTCAATCAGCCAGTTCTTTCTCACATAGAAAGTTTACTTTCTTTTACTTTTCAGCATCTATCTCTTTACGACTCATCTATATATCCTTTCTATTCTTAGTAAAAACATTGTTGAATAGAGTTTACTACCTTTGATTAGGATCACCTTTTTCCTTGTTGCGATAGTATTTAGCAAACTCTTCCTGACTATTGACAATATGTTCCTGTCCATCTACTGAGTTTTCTGCAGGAATTTTCACATTTTCAAATAAATTCGTCCCTTCCTTATACAGCAGCTGATAAATCGGCATGTTGTTTTCGATACTTGGCTTATCAGCCAGGACTACAATTGAGCCATTGTTATCTTCTACAAGCTTTGCAGCTTCAGGGTACTTTTGACGGATAAGGGCATCTTTATCCAACTTCCCGTCTTTAGACACACCAATTTTCCAATTATACATAAAATAGTTTTTAGACTCAGGTAGTAAATTAGAAAAACTTGTTGCAGTAGCATATTTCTCATAATTTTTCCCATCACCTAATTCTACAATCTTACCCTTTTCTAGATCAATAGACTTGGTAAAAAGAGAACCATCTTTAGCATTTTTCAAATGAATATCCAGTAGTTCTCGACCCTCACTAATATAGATAGTAGAAGCAATTCCTATAGGGATATCGTCGGAATCATAATCTCGAGTCATTTTAAAAACATCGTATTCTTTAGAAGGAAAGCCCTTCGTCTTTATATCATAGACCGCAATCTTCCAATATTCATCTCCAATAGGCTCATTTCGCGTGGTAGATGACATTGACAATCTACTGTACTCCTGTACAATCTTAGTTTGACCAACAACAGGACCAACCCAATAAACAGGAGCAGACTGTTCTGTAAGCCAATAGTCAAGCAGATTATCATAATCCCACTTAATCACCAAGGCCTTCCCGTCCTCAATATATTTATAATCTGCAATTTTTCGCTTTAATAAGAAAGTAGAATATGGTTTGACATATTTCTTAACATAATGTTGGTAAGCTAGGTAAGGTGTAAGCAAAAGTATCGCTAAAAATATGACAATAAGTACATTTTTTTTCGAAAATTTCATATATAAACCTCCAGATACTCATTAGGCAATAAAATGCCCTTCCTCACCCTTTCCATTATAGCATAAATCAAAAGTCAGAGTTGAATGCTAAAAAAGACCGGTCGCCCAGTCTCTCATCTTGTACTAAAATTTATCAGCCTCCCTAAAGAATTTTATTCACTTCCTTGTACCTCACTATCCTTCGGATGAGATTCTCGCCAAGCCAAGTAATCTTGGTAAGAGTTGATTATTGTTACCTCACCAGTGTCTTTATCAGTAATTGACAAAGCTAATCTATCTTGACCAACTGGCGCAAACCAATGCATTATAAGATTAAACCATTCCTCATAACTATTGTCTCCTTGACGCACGAAAACCTTAATTTTCCCTTCATTTAACTTATGCACAAGCTCCGGATGTTCTTGCGATATATTCAATCCCTTTGGAATTTCTGTATGTTTTTGTGAAAATGGAATTAACTGATTCTCTTGAATACTAATATGATAATCATTTCGCAGCATTTCAGACAGCCCCGTTACAGATGTGCCAATTCCAAATATATATTTTGCTCCAAGATAGTCTGGATTATATTCTATCACTTGACCGCTCTGCAAGTTAATAAGAACATCTTTTAAAGGATATTGCCCTTTTATCTTTCTACTCTGCTCCGTTAAAGTAACATACAAATAATCCACACCTTGATAGTAAACCACCTCTCCAGGAAGCTTTACTCCTGCATTAGGATTGTACTTACGAATAAGTGCAAAAATATCGATTTTCTTTCCCTCTTTCTTAGTATCTATATCGTAAGAATGAAGAAAATAATATTCTCCTTTTTTCTGCCTCTCGTCATCAATTCCTAGACTGATGTTTCTCCGCCATTCTTGCTGGTAAAACTTTTCATACCCTATATCAAAATGATCATTGACATCCGGGGATTCGATTGTAATAATACGGCCTTCCTCCAATGGCTTTATTTGAATATCATCAATCTTAGATGCTGGTCTTTCTGCGAATTCTTCCTTAAATTTTGGCTTAGGCTCTGTTTTATCATAAGAGAGCAGCATCCAAAGTCCAAAAATAGCTAGAAACGAAATGAATATCAAAATATACTTTTTTATTTTAGGTTCTAAACTATTCATCAAGATTCACCTCCTTTTTTTTGAATAGAAGCATAGCCTGTGTCATATTCTCTATTTTTCATTGAATCTCTGTATCTTGTAAAATAGTACTGTTCTGAGGTATAAGGGGTGAAAGACTATTAAGAATATCCTTCGGACTGCGGTTTTTGTTAAAAGTTGGATAATATGCACTGTTCTTTTCTTGCAGAATTTGATAAGCCTTAGGATACTCTTTCTGAATTGGGAGATTATTACTTTGTTTAAAGAATTCCTTTTTGAAATTTACAGTGTTGTAGTTGAAGTCAATTCCAAATTTAAGCAATCTATCTCCCGGTAAATTTTCCCCCTGATAATCTTTATTAATTGAATAATATAAACTCTCAATTTGTTGATTCTCCGGTGTGTAGTTGATTATTTTATTAGATTCTAAATCCAGATAGTACGCTTCAACGACTCTTTCAGAATCTTGTGCACCATTTACTGTCTTTTCCACATATGTCACAATATTAATCAAAAGCACTTCTCGTCCATCAGATAACTTATCAATTTTAGGTCCAATGTTTGTTAGCTTCCATTTTTTCCCCTTTTTATACCGCCATTCCAACAAATCAAATTCTTTCTTCTTTAACTTCTGATTTTGAGTATCATATATAACAATCTTAAAACTACTATTACTTTTCCCCCCAAAAGCTAATTTGAAATTTTTTCGAATTATAAAACGTTCTCCTGCAATAATGACATCATCATTGCTAGAGAATGTTTTGTTGTCCGAATCATTTTGTATATACTTCTGAATCTTCTTATCTTCTTTTGGATCTTTACTGATCCATTGTGCTACTAACCCCTTATCTCCCAAAAATACATAGTCACCAATTTCATAATCACCACTATAAGAATAGATACTATTGTAATAGTCATCTTGCGCCTTTTTTGCTTGCTCATCCTTATAGTATTTCCAAACAAAGAAAGCTACTATAGCAGAAAAAAATAAAAATAATAATGAAAATTTTTTAAAACTCACATATAATCTCCAGTCTATTAATATCTTTTATATTTTAACACACTTAGAATGAGGATTCAAAAAGACCGGTCGCCCAGTCTTTCATCTTGTATTAAAGTTCTTCATCTGTCTTGCTATGTCGCGGTTTTGCTCGCGACGTTTGATGGAATCGCGCTTGTCGTAGTCGTGCTTCCCTTTAGCTAGGCCCAGGAGCAGCTTAGCATAACCGTCCTTGAGATAGACCTTGAGCGGCACCAGCGTCATGCCGGTTCCCTTGGTCTCCTGCTCCAGCTTTTGGATCTGCTTCTTATGCAGCAGCAGCTTTCTGCGGCGCTCAGGCTCTTGGTTCCAGATATTACCCTCTTCATAAGGTGCGATATGGACATTGCTGAGCCAGGCCTCACCGTTCTTGATCTGGGCAAAGCCGTCTTTTAGATTGATACGGGCAGCGCGGACACTCTTGATTTCCGTCCCTGTCAGCACCATGCCAGCCTCGATGGTGTCTACGATGGTGTAGTCGTGTCTGGCCTTTTTATTTTGCGCGACGACCTTTCCTTCTCCCTTTGCCATGCTTGGCTCCTTTCTTGACTAGTTCCTTGTAAAATGCCTTCTGGCTCTTGCCTTTCTTGGACTTCTTATCTTTCTTATCTCTGTAGCCTTTTTCTTTGGAAGAATGGCTGCGCTTGTCATCCTCACGGCGTCTCTTTCTACCTGACTTGCCTCTGCCACTCTTGCTAGTCTTTTCTACCAGGTCAAATTCACTAGGCAGGTATTCAAAGTCAATCTCGCCCGTAGCCTTATCCGCTCGAACCAGCTTGATGCGAATCTGCTGACCGACCTTGAAGACCACGCCGGACTTTTCTCCTTGTAGGGTCATCGTCCGCTCATTGTAGCTGTAAAACTCTGGCAGGTTAGTAACATGGATCAAGCCTTCAACCGTATTGGGCAGTTCAACGAAGAGTCCAAACTTGACCACGCTTGAAACTACACCGTCAAACTCTTCTCCAACGAATTCTTCCATGTACTCAGCCTTCTTCATGGCTTCGACTTCACGCTCGGCCTCAATAGCCCGACGCTCCCGGCTGGAAGACTGACTGGCAATCTCTGGAATCACTTGCTCAAAATGCTCAGCTATTTCCTTAGACTTGCCATAATCCCGTACCATCCGGTGAACCAGAAGGTCTGGATAGCGGCGAATCGGACTGGTGAAATGCGTATAAAACTCCGCTGCCAGACCATAGTGGCCGTGATTGTGCTCAGAGTAGCGAGCCTGCTGCATGGAGCGCAAAAGCATCATGGACAGGACATCTTCGTAAGGCTGGTCTTTGACCGCCTCCATAATATCCTGCAGCGCATGCTGACTCATAGAGCTAGCCGTCCCGTATATCCGAATCCCAAAGCTAGAGGCGTAGTCGATAAACTTCTGCACCTTCTCCGCCTTAGGCTCCTCGTGGATCCGATAGATGAAGGGCAGATTTAGCTTAGCAAAATGCTCAGCCACCGTCTCATTCGCCACTAGCATAAAGGACTCAATCATGCGCTCAGCAATTCCCCGCTGACGCAGGACAATGTCAACCGGCCGGCCTTCTTTGTTGACCATGATTTTGGCTTCATTGGTGTCAAAGTTAAGCGCACCGCGTTTAAAGCGCATGCTTTCCAGAATCTCATGTAGCTGGACCATGCTGTCAATACTAGGCACAATTTCCTTGAACTGCTCAGCTTTTTCCTGATTTCCAGCAATGATGTCGTTGACATCACTGTAGGTCATGCGAAAGGTCGTCTTGATGACAGTCTGGGTGATGGCATGCTTGACCACGCGCCCCTTAGCATCTATCTCCATGATAGCCGACTGGGTCAGCCGGTCCACATTTGGATTGAGGGAGCAGATACCGTTTGACAGGCGCTCTGGCAACATGGGCACCACGCGGTCGGTCACATAGACTGAAGTCGCTCGATTGAGGGCTTCCTTGTCCAGCTCAGATCCTTCTTTGACATAGTAGGACACATCTGCGATATGGACGCCTAGCTCAAAGTTGCCATTTTTCAGGCGCTTGATATGGACCGCATCATCCAAGTCCTTGGCATCTGCTCCATCGATGGTAAAAGTAATCTCTTCGCGCAGGTCCAAACGCCCTGCCAAATCACTCTCTGTCGGTGCATCCGGAACTCGCTCGGCCTCTTCCAAGACCTTTTCTGGAAATTCAGAGACAATGTCCATCGACTCCAGTACTTCCAGTACATCAATACCTGGATCGTTGACATGGCCGACTACATCGACCAGACTAGCCACGAAGAAATCGTGTTTCTTGGTTGGATATTTGTCAATAGCGACCTTGAGCACTTCTGTGCCATCCAAAACCATGGCTGGTTTTTTGACATAAATAGGCTGGCTGATTTTCTGATTTTTCGAGCGGATATAGCCCGCGTACTTGGGCTTTTCCTCATCCAAAACCAGCTGGCCAACTGCTGAAGTCAGGCTGTGCTCCAAAATATCAATAATCTTAGCTTCAGCTGACGTTCCCTTGATCCGGTCTGCCACCTTGGTAATGACTACTTCCACCGTATCGCCATCAATGGCATGATTGACATCATTACGGCCGACAAAGAGGTCATCCTCTTCCTCATTCAAGGTGACAAAGCCAAAGCCATTCTTGTGGGCATGAAAAACACCCTTGAGCGTCAGACGCTCCTGCTTTTTCTTCTCATAAAGCTCAATCCGCCCCTTGTCATCAAAACGAATCTGATGCTTTCTTTCCATCTGGGAAATGGTCTTGACCAAGCTACTAAAATCCTTGGAAGACTCTTTCCCCAAAGCAGCCGCCAGCTCATCCACGCTAGCCTGCTGCCTGTCTTTTAAATATTCAATGATTTCTGATTTCATATTCCTCTTCTCTTGATGAGTTCTTTCTTCATCTCTTTTAAATCTCTTTAAAACTTAAAAAATAGGCCAAGACGAAGTCAGAGCCCATTTTATTTACTAGATAATACTGCTAATACCAATGCAATCAGTAGCCAGAAGAAAATCATGATTCCCGTCATACGCTGCATCACAGCTTCAAAACCGCGAGCCTTAGGACGTTCAAACAAGTCGTTGGCACTGGCATCAAAAACGTTGCTGGACTGATTTTTGGTTGGCTGCATGAAAATTGCAATGACAATAATAGCTGATAAAATGACTAAAATGGTTAATAATAGGTTGTACATAAATAAAAACTCCTTAAAATCCTATCTATTTTATCATAAAATCTACTTGGATTCAAGATGTAAAGTAACTTTTCTTTCCTTAGGACAATACTTTAAGACCTCGATTTTTTCCGGATGCGTTTTAGTATTTTTGCTGGTCAGATAGTTCTGACTGCCGCAGCTGGAACATTTTAAATTTATTTTAACTCGCACTAGATATCCTTCTTTTTAAATAAATTTCGAAAACTAAAGAGATTGGCCAGCATACTAACGGCAACCAGCCCTGCTGTTGCATAAAAGACTGAATGATAGCCATAGGCTGCCGCAATAACCGATCCAGACATAGGGCCGACCACCCCACCCAGATAAAAGAAAATCTGATTATAGCTGAAAATCCTAGAGATTCCAAATTTGGGTGTTATCTTACTTAGCAGAGCATTGACACCTGGTATCAGCGCCCCTGTTCCTAGACCAAATAAAAAGCGATAAAAGCCTAGCTGCATAGGGGAGCCAGCATTGGCACAGAGCAGATAAATCAGGATTGAATAGAACTGAGCCAGCACCAGAAGCCGGTGATTGCCGATACGGTCTCCTAACCGCCCCAGAATACTGGAGCTCATCATGCTGGAAAGTCCCATGCTAGATACGATAAGACCCGAAACAAAGATCAGATTGTCCTTTTGCCCCAGTTCTCTGACATAGAGGGCAAGGATAGGACTGATAGATTGAGCTGCAAACTGGATAACAAAGCTGGTCAGAAAGAGATTCATCAGCATCTTAGGATACCTGAGTTGACGCAGCAATTCCCTAAAGCCTACCTCTTCTTGTCGGGTCACTGGCACAAAATCCTCCCGAATCAAATAAAAGGTCATTAAGGCTGCCACTAGAAAGAAGCCGCCAATCAGGAGAAAGACATTACGAATACCGAACATCTCCGCAATCAGACCGCCAATAAATGGCCCCATAAGATTACCCGCAACGACACCGGTCGAGAGAGTTCCCAGAGCATAACCCGTTTTTTCCTTGGGAGCCTGACTGGCAATCAGAGCTGTGCTGTTGGGAACATAACCAGCGAAAACACCGTTTAGAAAGCGTAGGAGCAAGAGCCAGAAAATATTGGGCACAAAGGCAATACCGCCCATAGTGAAAACCATGGCAATAGCCGCACGTACCATCATAGGCTTGCGGCCATATCGATCAGCCAGACTTCCCCAAACAGGAGAGAGCAGGGCCGCTGAGATTGCAGAGAGTGAAATCCCTAGCCCAGCGTAATACTCCACCTCATGACCTCTGGCACCCAGCTGCTCCACGAAAAGTGGCATAAAAGGCGTCACCAGAGAAATGCTGGCACCTGTCAGGAAGTTCCCAAACCAAGCGACTTTCAAGTTATGTTTCCAATTTACTTGTGTCGTGATAAATCATCTTCTTTCTAATTCCTGCAAAGCATCGCGAATCTGCTGTCGAGTTTCTTCAAGCGAGCCATTATTATCTATCAGCACATCCGCCCTCTTTCGTTTTTCTTGTAAAGATAGCTGAGCTGCTATGCGTTTTTCTGCCTCTTCCTGACTAAGAGCATTTCGAGTCATAAGTCGACTGAGCTGAGTTTCCTCTGTCACATCCACCAGCCAGATTTGGTCAAACCATTCTTCATATTGTAGCTCAAACAGCAAGGGAAGATCCATAAAAAAGACAGCCTCAGTTTCTGCCAGCAAATCTCGCCGGCCAGCCAGTTCCTCGCGGATAATCTGATTTTGTATTTGACTGGACTGCGCCAAGAGTTCAGGATTCCCAAAAATCATAGCTCCCAGCTTAGGCCGGTCCAAGTGCCCATCTTCCTGTAAGATAGCTGGGCCAAAAGTAGATAAAAGAGCTTGATAAAGCCGTCCCCCCGGCTCTTGCAGCTCATGCACTACCTGATCCGCATCAATGACATGATAGCCCTGCTGCCTCAAAAACTCTGTCACTGTTGACTTACCCGAGGCAATGCCGCCAGTGATACCAATAATTCTTGCCATGACAGCTACCTCGCTTTCTGACAGTGAGGGCAGAGATGTGTACCGCGTCCGCCCAGCTTAATTTTCTCAATCGGGCTGCCGCATCTAGCGCAGGGTTGACCGGTCTTCCCATAGACCTGCAGAAAATCCTGCATCGTGCCATCTTCACCCAAAGCATTGCGGTAGGTCCGAATGGTCGATCCTCTCTTTTCAATCCCAAGCTGCAAAACTTCTATAATCTGCTCACGCAGCCGCTTGACTTCAGCAGGCTTTAGACTATCTGCTGACCTTGCTGGATGAATCCGCGCCCGCCAAAGGGCCTCATCTACATAGATATTACCCAGTCCAACGACCAAGGTCTGCTCCAGCAAATAGGGTTTGATGGGCTTCTTGGAACGACCTAAAGCTGCTGCAAAAGGAGGCAAAAGAAAGTCCGCCTCTGTCGGCTCAGGACCAAGCTTTCTGGCAGCAAAATAAGCCTCCAGCTGGTCCTTTCTCAAGAGCTCCATGGTCCCAAACTTGCGAACATCCTCATAAACAAGCGTCCCACCATCCGTCATCTGGAAAAAAACATGGGCATGCTTGCGCTCAGGCACCGCATCAGGATAAAAAAGATACTTGCCTTCCATTCGCAGATGGGAAATCAAGACCTTGTCAGTTAGGTAAAAAAGTAGATATTTCCCCCGACGTCGCATGGACCGAATTTCTTGACCTAGAAGATCTTGACGAAAAGCATCCAGATCCATCTGAATCATCTTAGGATACTTTACTTCCACTGATTGGATGGTTTTCCCAAGAATTAATTTCTCAAGACCACGTCGAACTGTTTCGACCTCAGGTAACTCAGGCATAGCTCCTCCTTCTTAAAATTTTAATTCAAATTGCAATAATTTTTTTACTTCTTCTCCTAAGATGGTTTTTATATTTTTTAATTTATAAATTTTTTCTACTATATCCTTTTGTATCTCTAAATCAATTTCACCAAAGCGATTGAAAGGTACAGGAATTTTAGTATCCAAAATTACATTTCTTTCTATTTTGGTATACTCATTTCTACCATTTTCACCACTTCTTCCTTTAACCTTTTGTCTTAAAAGAGGTTCTAAAATATAAGCAATATAATCAATGTTAGTTTTTTCCTGTTTAGGAATTAAAATCATTCTATCCGCATTCAAAGAAAACTTATTATCTATTAAAGTTATCTTACCTGCTATACCATTGACAGAGATTGTAGCATAACAACCATCAAAATCAAAATCATTTCGGTAGCCAAGAGGAACTGAATTATTAGCTGAGTAGACGGGATACTTTCCATTGTTATCCAAGCAATATTTTTTCGTATATTTACTAAAACCACGTTTCAAATCAAACAATTCAGCTAAGGTTATATATATATATATATGGAACACCGTTCGAATTAAAGTCCAGATTCGATTGAATAAACTGATATCCTTGCTTCTCAATATTATTTTTCATTTCAAGGATTGTTTGAGAATTTTTTACAATCTGATTTTGCTTTTCAAGGTCAATTTCTCCTGAAGAGGTAAGAGGAAGCACGACCTCTAAATTTTTTATCATAGAGGTATTTAACTTTGTATACTCATTTTTACCATTTTCTCCTTTTCTCCCTTTAACATGGGAACGAAAAATTGGTTCTAAAACTTGTTTCAAATATAAAGGATTAACCTTACTAGCATATTCTTCTTTTATAACTAACGGACGTACTTTCTCACTCAAACTAAAGCGACCCTCGTGATAAAAAATAAAGCCAGCAAGACCATCTATATTGTAAGTCAAGCAGTTTTCAAAATAGCGAACAGGAAATTCACGTTTTCCATCTTTGTCCACAATTACAGCATTGTCTTTCACATAACCATAACTTGGTAAGTTATCACTACTAGCACCATAAACTGGTATATCACCTGAATTTTCTTTTACAAATGTTTTTGTAAATTTAGAAGTATTTGTTGAAATGGTTAAATCAAATAAATCTGCAACTTTAATTGAGGTAGTCTTAGGAGTCTCTCCTGACATAATATCTACATTTACAGACTTGATTATCTCAATTTTTTCAGCTAATTCTGCTTTGCGTGCTTCAATTAATTCAAACTTACGAACAATCTCTTCCTGTTTTTTAATATCAAAATGATTATCCAATGTTACTGGAATATCTATAGCAATATCAAGTAATTTATAGAGAGATGCTTTATTTGTCCATGAAAAATTTTGCATTTCTGGATGATTTTTAAGCATATAATAGAGAAATTTGACAGAAATATTATTTTTATATTCTTCATTGAGTAAATATATCCTTGTATCTGCTCCAACTGAAAATTTTTGATTCGCTCTATAAAGTACTGTTCCAGCATTTGCTCCGTTTGAAGTAATCTGTAAACACTCTAAATCGTAGTCGTATGTATCAATATACCCTTTCGTCATATCACCAGTTGTTTTAGCAGAGTATACAGGATAAATACCTGAATGCTCTGTGATATACTTCAAAGAATATTTTGACTTACCACTAACTGTTTCAAAAAGTTCACCAATAGTTTTCCGAACTACTTCAACCATTCCAACTCCTCCTTGAAATCCTGCATTAGAGAAATCATATCATCAATCATTGCTTGGAACTCATCAATCGAAACGACTTGTTTTTCTTTTTTTAGACCAATAGCAATCTTTTCTTCCTCAGACCACCAATTTTCAATAATCCAACTCTTCTTACTATCTAATTCCTCAATCGAAAGTAATTTTAGTCTAGAATCATCTAAAAGAAAGGATTTAATCGGTTCTTGTAGATTATTTTTATCTTGAAATTGGCGGTAATAATTATACTTGATGACAGCTTGCTTTAAGTCATTTTCTTCAGAATCAAATCGATAAACATCTAAGGTTTCACCAATACTACCTGCAATGTAGGTAAAAACAGGATAATCTTGTACGATATTATTTTCAATCTCATTCTCTGTTTTCTTACGAATAGTCAAAATGTAGGTTTTTTTAGGTGTGTTGAAAAAAGCGTTTACTGGTAAAGAAATCAAAGCGTCAATAAAAAAGAGTTCTTTTAACTTTTCTTTTAACTTTTTATTTGCATGATTAGAAAAAATACCATCCGGTAAAACAATATTGGCTACACCACCATGTTTTACGGAACGCATAATCCACTCTAAAAAGAGAGCTTCAACACCACTACCACCATACTTATAAATATCCGTTGCTTTGGCCAGTTCTGACATTTCCTTACTTTGGTAGTAAGGAGGGTTTGCTAAAATTAGGTCGTATCTATTTTCTTCCAGATTTTCCAGAGTACCTAACATACTCTTATGTAAGTAGAATGAATCATTTAATAGTGTTTTCGCAATTGTTTGCACATCTTTAAAACTATTATTTTGCTGGAATAATTCAGAAAAATAAATTAACGTATTAGCTTTAGCAAGAATAATTGTGATATCGTCTTTTTCAGACATCATCTTGTCATAGCCAAAAAATCGAATTTTAGAAGTTAACTTTCCTTTAGAGTAGCTATAACTATCTTCTATACGTTTTTCAACTGCTTCAAGCAAAAACTTTCCAACACCACAAGCAGGATCGCAAATAGTCATTCCCTCAGAAATATCTACCATAGAAACCATTTCGTCTACTATTTTTAATGGTGTAAAAAACTGCCCCATATCACTCTTGTCATCACTATTTTTCATAAAAGTTTCAAACAGTTTTGACTTGAAGTCTTTACTTATATTTAAGAATTTTCCATATTTTTTATCATATTTTTCAAATTCCAAAATAACAGATTTAAATACTGTATCTGTATTATCTACGCTGACAAATTCGTTTTGTTCATCTCTTTCAATATGAAAAACTTTACCATTGATAATGCTTGTCCCATCCATACCTTTTGGAAACAATTTAACCATCGTCTCTCTAGCACCTTCTAGGTATTTCCCTAAAACATAGGCGGTAGAATATCCTTCCATTTCATATAAAGAAACAATGTATTCAAAACTATTTTCTCCATTTAAAACACCAATATCTGATAAATATTTAAAGAGAAACAACTCAACAAAAGTATATAAAGACATCTTTGCTGATGCAAAAGTTAAATTTTTTAAAATTCTATTAATCTTTTGAGCTAAATCAGTAGGATCCAAAAATTCCTTTTTCAATATCTGATTATTTGTTTCAGAAATAGATAATGAAATATCGTTAATGAACTTGACAATTTGTTTGCCATTTTCTTTTGGCTTTATTGCTAAATTAATTTCATTTCCATTCTCATCTAAAATCTTTTCCCCGGTTTTAGGATTAACCCAGATAAAAGAATCACCGTCGCTTACAATATAAATAAGTGCACCCAAAGCTTTAGCGACCTCTATCTCTTGTTTAATCGCACCTTCAATATCCTTAGCACTCTTAAATTTACTTGGTATCTTTTGCTCAACATATATAATTACGTTCTTATTATCATCTAGAATTAAAACATCTGGTTTTTTATTCCCAAGACTTCTCTTTAGATTTACATTCTTAATAATATTTGATTTCATCAAATTATTAACGGTTGTTGCACCAATACTATAACATTCATATTTATCAAATATTACTGGTGTCGAATAAATACTATTTTGAATTAACTGCTCTGACATCGTGATTGCCTTCTCTCTATTTTTTGTTTACATTAAAAACTCTTTTAAAAGAGTTTTTTAGTATTCTTTCTTATTATAGCCAAAGTCCGCCAAGTCTAGCTTCTTGTCCCGCCAGTTTTTCTTGACCTTAACCCAGGTTTCTAGGAAGACCTTGTCCCCCAGCATGAGTTCTATATCACGCCGAGCCATGGATCCGATTTTCTTCAGCATGGAACCGCCTTTGCCGATGATAATGCCTTTTTGGCTGTCGCGCTCCACCATGATGGTCGCTCGAATATGAACCTTGTCCGTCTCTTCGTCTCGCTTCATGCTGTCAACAACCACAGCGACTGAATGGGGAATTTCCTCCCGCGTCAGCATCAACACCTTCTCCCGAATCATTTCAGACACCAGAAAGCGCTCCGGATGGTCGGTAATCTGGTCTTCTGGGAAATACTGGAAGCCTTCCTCCAGATTCTCACTGAGAATATCAATAAGATGGGACACATTATTGCCCTGCAAGGCTGAAATCGGCACGATTTCTTTAAAGTCCATCTGCTGACGGAAATCATCAATTTGCGCTAAAAGCTGATCGGGATGGACTTTATCAATCTTATTAACCACCAAAATAACTGGCACCTTAGCCGCTTTCAGGCGCTCGATAATCATGTCATCGCCCTTGCCACGCGGCTCATCAGCCGGCACCATGAAGAGGACAGTATCCACCTCACGCAAGGTGCTGTAAGCTGCTTCCACCATGAAATCGCCTAGAGCCGTCTTGGGCTTGTGGATTCCCGGCGTATCGATAAAGACAATCTGCTCCTTATCCGTCGTGTAAATTCCCATAATTTTATTGCGTGTGGTCTGAGCCTTATCGCTCATGATGGCAATTTTTTGCCCCATAACATGATTCAAAAAGGTTGATTTCCCAACATTGGGACGTCCTAAAATAGCTACAAAACCTGATTTAAAAGTCATTATTTTACCTCTATTATTTCCATTAAAACAGCAGAAAATCGGCAGTCTCCCCCGATTTTCAAATCTTTAAAAAATCCAATCCCAAATCTTGGGAACAAAAATAATCAGTCCTGTCACAACAGCAAAGCCAGACACGACCAGAACAGCTCCCGCTGCCATATCCTTGGCATTCTTGGCCCGCATAGAAAAGTGGTAATCGCTGGCCAGATCCACGACATTCTCAATGGCAGAATTGACAATCTCAAAGGCAATGACCAGAAAAATGCTCAAAAATAGAAAGAGCCATTCTGTCGCGGACAAGTCAAAAATCAGTCCCGCAACTATCACTGCCAAAGCCGAAAGGACATGCTTGCGCAGATTGCGCTCCTCTTTAAAGGCTGTAAAAATACCGGTTAAAGCAAATTCCAGACTCGAGACGACATCTCGATTTTTCCATTTGCGTTTGTTATTTCCTTGTGAGTCCATAAGCAGTTAAAATTTCTTCCTGTAAACCAAACATTTCTGCTTCTTCTTCAGGCGTATAGTGATCATAGCCGTTGATATGCAGAAAACCATGCACTGCCAAAAAGCCCATCTCCCGCTCAAAGCTGTGGCCGTATTCCTCTGCCTGCTCACGCGCCTTGTCCACTGAAATGAACAGCTCGCCGATATAGGCGTCAAAATCCTCCAGCATCTCAGCTAGCTCAGGGTGGTCCAGCAAATCCTCCTCGTCAACAGCAATATCCAGCTCAGGCTTATACTCCAAGCTAATCACATCCGTCGGCCGATCAGTATCTCTATATTCCAAGTTGAGTTCATGACTGCGCGCATTGCTGACAAAAGTCACAGCCATTTCCTTATTTTCCTTGCCCGTTTTCTGGGCCGCAAACTCCAAAATTTCCTGGGTCTGTTTAAGAATCTCTTCCGAAACCTGACCCGTTTCATCTACCATTTCGATATACATATCTTACCCGCTTTGCTAGTATTACCTTATTATATCATATTTTGACTCACTTTAGGGAGCCGAGGGCAGGGTTTTGGAAAATAGCAGAGCAGATTTGTCAACCACTCACAGCAAAGACAAAAGCAGCTATTTTTATTATGTTCCTTCCCGAAACTTTGCCTTTCACTATTTGCTATAACTGACAAAAAGAAAAGGCTGGGAAAACCCAACCTTGTATTACAAGATGCTAATTGCCGGGATCGAACCGGCGACCTCATCCTTACCATGGATGCGCTCTGCCAACTGAGCTAAATCAGCGTACCTATCTAATATATCATGTAGATAGGTGCTTGTCAATATCCTTTCTCATTTTTTTGCAAAATAATCTTCCCTAGTCAGGTAGTAATGCATTCGCGTCACAATGCGTCCTTTCTCGTGTTTATCTAGTGATGCATAAGGCTCTTCGTGAGAATATTTCATACCCGACTTGACCATAACTCGGCCAGATGCTGGATTATCCACATCGTGCAGCGCTACAAGTTTGTTCATCCCGATTTGCTCAAAAGCCAGCTTGATGACTGCGCGATTGGCCTCTGTCGTATAACCCAGATTCCAGTATTTTTTATTGATTACGTATCCGATAGCCGCCGTTTTCAAGTCCAGCCTGATCTTATGCAGGTCAATAGTTCCGATGAATTTGCCGCTATCTTTCACTTCTATTCCCCAGCTCCCCAAAGGATTGGCCAGATAAAAGAGAGCGATATTATTGCGTGTTTCTTCCAGGCTTTTATTTGTCTCAAAGGTATAGCGAGTATTTTCCTCATCCGAAGCATACTCAAACATCGCCGGGGCATCTTCCAAGGTCACCGGGCGCAGAATCAACCGCTCAGTTTCCAGTCTGGTATGACGAGCCAGTTTGACATAGATATTTTCCATCAGGACCTCCTATTTTTTCTTAACAGAATAGCACAATTCACTAATGAAAGCAAACCGCTCCGATTTTTCCTTGATTTTTGAAGCGTTTTCATATACAATAAAAACATCTTAAAAAAGGAGCATATTTTTTATGTTAATCGGTATTCCAAAAGAAATCAAAAATAATGAAAATCGTGTCGCTCTGACACCAGCTGGTGTTCAAAGCCTCGTTGGTAAAGGCCATGAAGTTCTGATTGAGACGAATGCTGGGCTGGGATCTGGTTTTACAGATGCAGACTACCAAAAGCAAGGTGCAAAAATCGTCCCTACTGCTGCAGAAGCATGGGCAGCTGAGCTAGTGGTCAAGGTCAAAGAACCCCTGGCTGCTGAATATGGCTTCCTGCGAGATGACCTCTTGCTCTTTACCTACCTACACATGGCTGCCGCTCCTGAGCTAGCAGATGCTATGACAAGTGCCAAGACGACTGGTCTGGCCTACGAAACTGTCCGCGACCAAGATGGACAACTGCCACTCTTGGTACCTATGAGTGAGGTAGCTGGACGGATGGCTGTCCAAATCGGAGCCCACTTCCTGACTAAGCGCGAAGGTGGATCTGGCGTACTTCTCGGCGGTGTACCGGGCGTTCCAAAAGGAAAAGTTACCATCATCGGTGGCGGTGTCGTAGGAACGCATGCTGCTCGTATCGCTCTAGGACTGGGCGCTCAAGTGACTATTCTGGATATCAGCGCTAAGCGTCTGTCTGTCTTAGAAGATGTCTTCGGCCATCAAATCCAGACCCTCATGTCTAATCCTTTCAATATCGAAGCTAGCGTTCGAGAAGCAGATGTCGTGATTGGTGCCGTCCTCATTCCAGGTGCGAAGGCTCCAAAACTGGTGACAGACGATATGGTTAAGCAAATGCGTCCTGGCTCTGTCATTGTAGACGTAGCTGTTGACCAGGGCGGTGTCATTGAAACAGCCGACCGCGTGACGACCCACACCGAACCTGTCTACGAAAAACATGGTGTCCTCCACTATGCAGTTGCGAATATCCCTGGTGCCGTAGCCCGCACTTCTACCATTGCCCTGACCAATGTCACCCTTCCTTATATTGAAGCCTTGGCAGGAAAAGGCTTCAAACAAGCCATTGCAGATGACCAAGGACTGCGCCAAGGTGTCACAACCTACCAAGGCCACATCACCAGTCAGCCAGTTGCAGAAGGCCTCAACAAGGACTACACATCTATTGACGAACTCGTTTAGTCGAACATTTCGACTTTTCAAATCAATCTCACAAAAAAGAGCAGAAATAAATCTGCTCTTTTCGTATGCTATTCTGTTTCTCCTATATCAGATTCACTAGCTTTAACAGAAGCTGGTTCATAAGCTCGGATAATCTCCGACACCACTGGATGACGAACGACATCCTTAGCTGAGAAATGCACAAAATCGATCTGGGAGATGCTCTTCAATTTCTCCTGAGCATCAATGAGTCCTGATTTAACATTGCGAGGCAGGTCAATCTGGCTGATGTCTCCATTGACAATCATCTTGGACTGGAAACCGAGGCGTGTCAGAAACATCTTCATCTGCATGATGGTGGTATTCTGTGCCTCGTCCAGAATTACAAAAGCATCATCCAAAGTCCGCCCCCGCATATAGGCTAGGGGAGCAATCTCAATGATTTCTCGCTCCATAAGGCGCGTTG
>ERZ772764.485-NODE-485-length-27596-cov-30.192295_pt1 | contig 27596 bp, 17 predicted proteins | sample MGYA00512163_ERZ772764 | MGnify/ENA primary metagenome ERZ772764 (study PRJEB29015, sample SAMEA2737903) | human oral metagenome | biome: human oral; feature: human-associated habitat; material: dental | place: China | collected 2094 ... | reverse complement strand
TGAGGAGGAAGGCGGGGGTGTTAGCTCCACGGCCCGCCCTCGCGGATGCGAGGGCCATGAAACCTGGTCGTGGAGCACCCCGTCTGGACGACGAGTGACGAGAAACGACTGGCCCGGCCACGACCTGAAAGAGCCTTCTCGTCGGTGAGGAGGAAGGCGGGGGTGTTAGCTCCACGGCCCGCCCTCGCGGATGCGAGGGCCATGAAACACAGTGTTCACCTTTGGGCAGTCTCTCGCCCGATCTCTTCTCTGTGCGGCTGCGCTCTGGTGCACTGGGATGACCCCGAGCAGCGCCCGCGGGCGCCACTGAAAGGACATGCATCATGGCATCACTCGTTTCTGATCCCACTGTTACGGCGCGGGCGCCCCAGTCGGCCGGGCCGATCGCGGCCATCAGCGCCCGTGGTATCCGCAAGAGCTACTCGACCGGCGACGGCGAGGTTGAGATCCTGCACGGCGTCAACATCGACGTCGACTACGGGCAGATGGTGGCCGTGATGGGTCCTTCTGGCTCCGGGAAGTCAACCCTGCTCTACTGCCTGGCCGGCCTTGAGACCCCCACCCAGGGTGGCGTCATCATCGCTGGGCGACCACTGGGACGGATGTCGCGCGCCGACCTGGCGGTGATGCGCCGCACCCAGGTTGGTTTCGTCTTCCAGTCGTACAACCTGATCCCTACGCTGACCGCGGCTGAGAACGTGGTCCTGCCCTACACCCTGGGCAAGCGCAAGCCAGAGCCTGGCCTGGTCGACTCGGTGTTGGCCTCCGTCGGCCTGTCTGAGCGCAAGGATGCCCGGCCGCCGTCGATGTCTGGCGGCGAACAGCAGCGGGTGGCTCTGGCCCGGGTGCTCACCCAACAGCCGCAGGTGATCTTCGCCGACGAGCCCACCGGCGCTCTCGACACCCGTACCGGACGGATGGTGCTGGCCGAGCTGGCCCGGATCGCCCACTCACCCAACCGCTGTGTCTTGGTCGTCACCCATGACCCGGCGGTGGCCGCTGCCTGCGACCGGGTGCTGTTCATGCGTGACGGCCTGCTGGTGACCGAGCTGCGCCCGACCAGCGTCGACCAGGTCGCTGCCACCTTGGCTTCTCTGGGACGGAAGGAGGGATAGTCATGCTGCGGGTCCACCTGGCCGAGCTGAGGGACTCGTGGACGGCCTGGCTCGGTGTCACGATCACCTTTGTGATGGTCAACGCCATGCTGGTGATACCGTCCGTCATCGGCTATTCGGGCTATCAGGCCACCCGGAGGGGGCAACTGGACTTTCAGCAGTCCGCCCCCTACACCATCGTGCAGGCGCTGATGATCGCCTTCATCTGCTTCGTTGCGATCCCCGTTATCGGCTCGGCTACCGGGCTGGTGGTCGACTCGCGGCGTGGTTCGCTGGCCCGGCTGGGCTTGGCCGGCGCCACCCCCCAGCAGGTACGCGGCACCCTGGGGTCACAGCTGGTGGCGGTAGTCCTCGCCTGCGCCGCGGTCGGGGACCTGGTCGGCCTGGCGCTGGTACGCCCGTACCTGAACCTGTGCTATTACGCCCAGCGGCACGAGAGCAGTTGGGTCCCGATCGAGATCTCCTGGTCGCTGGGGCCGGTGCTGGCCGCCAACCTGCTGTGTGTGGTGGTCGCCCTGCTCGGCGGTCGTCGTCACGCCGGGCGGGCCAGCCAGATCCCACCGGTCGAGGCGTTGCGGCAGGCCTCGGCGCCGCTGCCGCGGCAGAGCCTGGGACGCGGAGGCTGGGCCAAGGCGGTCTTCCTGCTGCTCCTGATCGTCGGCAGCTACGCGGCCGTGCCCGCGCTGCTGGCGCACCGGAACAAGGAGACCATCAGCAATCTGCTGATCCTCGGCGCCTTCCAGATCTTCTTCTGGGGTGCCCTGTTGTCGGTGGTCGGACCGCTGATCGCGCCGCCGCTGACCCGGTTCTGGACCGGTCTGGTGCCGACCACATCCCCCAGCTGGATGCTTGCCCGGGCCACCGTCACCGCCCGCCCGGAACGGATGCAGCGTTCACTCACCCCAGCCATGTTCTGCGTGGGTCTCGCGGTGGGGGAGGTCGGGATCGGTGATTCCATGATCGCCACGTTCAACGCCTCCGGCTTCGAGGCCCAGTTGACGACCGGGGACCTGGCCTCCTTCGTCCAGTTGCTCGGGCCGTCGCTGGCTATCGCCTTCGCCGGCGGTATCGGCACCCTGATCATGATGAGCCGGCAGCGGGACGCTGAACTGGCCCTCGCCGGGATCGCCGGCGCTACCCCCCGGCAGCGGGTCTGGATCCCGACCTTGGAAGCCGTGATCATCACCGTTAGCGCGGTTCTGCTCGCCAGCGGCATGGTGATCCCTGCGTACGTCTTCCAGGCCTACGCCCTCAGCGCCGCCGGGATGACCTGGGCCATGGCCTTCCCCTGGCTGACTACCTTCGCGACAGTCGGGGTCAGCGCCCTGGTCACGGTGGGGTCCACCGTGCTGCCCACACTGCGGGCTCGGCTGCTGCCCGAGAACCGGGTCATCGCTCGACTGGTAGCGGAGTGAACCATGCTGACGATCATTCGTTCAGAACTGCGAGGCTCTTGGCCGGCATGGTTGGGCGTCGCACTGGGCTTCGTGATGACGAGTTTCGCGCTGGCCCTGTCGGCCATGGTGTTCCAGTCGGCCTTCCTGGCCCGAGAGGTCATCGTCCCGGCGATGGAGGCCGACGCGTACCTGGCCAATGGTGGCACCAATTTCGTTCTGAGCCTGATTGTAGGGCTGTCGGTGGTGGCTTCGTCGACCGAATTGGTGGTACAGAGCCGGCGCGGGGCGGTTGCTCGGATGTCCCTGGTCGGGTCTACCCCGAGCGGCGTGGTTACCACCGTGGTGAGCCAGCTCGGCGTGGTCGCGCTGCTCTCAGCGGTGATCGGTAACCTGTTGGCGGTCGCCGCGGTACGTCCGGCCCTGGACTACCTGCAGTACGAGCGCGGCGCCGAGAGCGCCGGTATCCCCACCCCAGCGGTGATCGATCCGCGCGTCCTGATCGGGGTGGGGGTGATCTGGGTTGTGGTCGCCATCGGCGCCGGTCTGCGGCAGGCCTGGCAGGCCAGCCGGATTCCCCCGGTTGAGGCGTTACGGCAGGCCCAGGGTGCTCAGAGCAACAAGATCCGCCTGGGATGGGGACGGTGGCTGCGGGCCGTGCTGGCGCTGTTGATGCTGGCCATATTCTGGGGCCTGATTCCCGTGCTGGCGGCAAACCGGGACTCGGAAACCTTCACCCAGATCATGCAGATGAACGTGCTGGGGCTGTGCGTCATGGGCTGGTTCTTGGCTGAACTCGCGCCCCGTATCACCCGCCCGGTGACTGCCGCGTGGACCAGGCTGGTGCCCACCCGCAGCCCCGCCTGGACGATGGCCCGGGCCACGGTGCTGGCCAAGGCAGACCGGCTTTCCCGCTCGGTGGTGCCGGTGATGTTCAGCATCGGGCTGGCCTTCGGCTTGATCGTCTTGCCGGCCTCGCTCAACGCCATCTTCCGGGCCTCTGGCTTCAACACGCAGCTCGAGCATGTCGGGGTGGCGCCGTTCCTGGCGAATCTGGGATTGGCGCTGATGGTGGCGATGAGCGGCAGCATCGGCTCGCTGTTCATGATGAGCAAGCAGCGTGATGCCGATTTGGCCCTGCTGGGCATCGCCGGAGCGACCCCGCGGCAGCGGATCGCGACCGGGGCGCTCGAGGCCGTCATGATTACCGGTACTGCCACCATCTTGGGGGCCCTGATGGCGGTCGAAACGATCGCCTACCTCAGCTACGGTGCCACCGCTGTCAAGCTGACCTTTGCGTTTGAATTTCCCCTGCTGGGGGTATTGGGGACCATTCTGATCACCGGTCTCGCCACAGCCGTTCCTACCGTTCTGCCGTCGCTGCGGAGCCTACAGCTGCCCGAGCCCAAGGTGGTCGCCCGACTGATCGCCGAATGACATGGGAGGCATCAGCCGGGCCGGTCCCGGAAGGGAGGTGAGAAATCATGGCTGATGTCATCGATCTGCAAGGCGACGAGCCCGAGCTGCCGGAAGAAGAGAAGACATCGCACGTCTCGTACATGGTCTGTGTTAATTCGCGGGTCAGCCAGATGATGTGCTGGAGATGGTGACTCGGTGGGTATGCCTATGCCCACCGGACACTGCAAGCTCCCGGCCTCAGAACTTCCCCTCGGTTCTGAGGCCGGGTTCTGGTGTTCGCGGGACGATAACCAATGACCAGCTATTGGGAGCAGCTCTCGCCATTGCCGCCCAAGTGGGATTCACTGGTTCTTAGAGCGATTCGGTTATCGGATGGATGACCGGTCGCCCCGCCCGTGATCTCGTAGCGCCTACTGCGAGATCTCCCAGCAACTCCGCGTGAGGAGAGTCGAACATCATGAACCACGTCCTTCACCTCCAAGGCGACGGTCTCCCCGAGACACCACAAGACGAGAAGGTCTCGTACGTGAGTCAGACCGGGTGCGGCAACAGCGGCATCAGTGTGGTGTTGTGCGCGGTGATCGGACGCTGGATCTGAACCAGAGGACCACGCGATCCTCAACGAAGTCTGAGGGCCGTGTTCAAGTCGTCGCCTATCCGACTTGAACACGACTCACTAAAGACAAGTATGCCACAAGATGTGGCCAAAAGTGAAGTGCATCTCAAGAAAGGCCCCGACAACATGACCAGCACATCTGGGCAACGGCGTATCGCGAACCTGCTCGACGCGCCCCCGGAAGGGGCCTGGGCTCGGCTGATGGCGATCCTCCGATCGAATCCCCGGGCCCTCATCGTCGCCTTCTTCGGCACCGTGACTGCCTCGTTGGCCACACTCGCTCAACCAGCCCTGACCGGCCGGCTGGTCGGGGCGCTGAAGACCATGCAACTAGACCGGGTCGTGATGATGGGGGGGATGCTAGTCGGCGTCGCCATCGCCGCCTCACTGCTCACGGCTGTGGTCAACCTGGTGGTCGCGTACGCGAGCAACAACCTGGTCCGGCAGTTCCGGGACTCTTCGGCCACGGTCTCGCTTCGGGTACCGGCCGAGAAACTCGTCGACCATCCCACCTCCGACCTGGTGGCCCGCTGCTCGATTGATTCCGAGAAGCTCGGCGAGGTCTTCCAGCACGGCCCGATCCAGGCCCTCGGCAACCTCGTCATGGTCCTTGGCTCCCTGATCCAGATGGTACGCATCGATCCGGTCCTAGCCGGCGCCGCCTTGGGGTTGTGCGCGCTCGCCATGGTGACCATCGTCGTCACCTCTAACCGGATGACCGGGATCTCTTTCACCCGGCAGGAGGCTCAAGGCGACTACGTGGCCGAGGTGACCCGGGCCCTCGATTCGATCCTGACGATCCGGGCCTTCGTCGCCGACCACTTCGCCATCGGACGACTGACGAAAGTCAGCCAGCGGCTCCAGAACGCCGCTAACCGGGCCGCCCGCGCCCAGGCCTTCATGGAACCGCTGGTACAGGGGCTGATCCAGGCCACACTGTTGGCGATCATCCTGGTCGCTTTCTTGAGGGTCCAGTCCGGGGCCCTGCAGGTCGACAATCTCGTTGCCTTCTTCATGTACACGATGATGCTGATTACCCCGGTGGCGTCGTCAGCCGAGACGGCCATGCTGATGGCCGCATCACTCGGCTCGTTGCAGCGGCTGATTGACCTAGGCGAGATCACCCGTTCCGCCGCCGCGATGGACCGCAGGATCACGACCGAGGCGGACCCGGTCCTCGAAACGTACGAAGTGTGCCGGCCCCCCGACCGGGCTTTGATCCAGGGCGATATCAGTTTCCGCAACGTCTCGGTGCGCTACAACGGCGAGGTCGAGAGCGACCGCGAATACGCCCTCAGCGATGTCTCCTTCGACATCCCGCGCGGGGCCTGGGTCTCGTTGACCGGTACCTCCGGCTCGGGCAAGTCGACCATCCTGGCCGTGATGGAGGGCTTCCTCACCCCGGTCCGCGGGGCGGTGCTGGTGGATGGGCTGCCGCTGATCGCCCGCGACCCTGACCAGTACCGATCCCAGATCGGCTACATCGAACAGGCTTGCCCCCTGTTCGCCGGCACCGTACGGGACAACCTGATCCTCGGCCGGGCTGACATCACCGACGAGGAATGCTGGCGGATGATCGAACAGGTCGGCCTGATCGAGACTATCGCGGGCCGCCGGGAAGGCCTGGACTCGCCGGTAGGCGAATCGGCGTACGCCTTCTCCGGCGGCGAGCGGCAGCGCCTCGCCATCGCCCGGGCGCTGCTGCGTCGGCCCCGGCTGCTGCTGCTGGACGAGATCACCAGCGGTCTCGACGTGGTCACCCGGGCCCAGATCATGGACCTGATCCGGTTCTCGTCGGGCGGGATCACCACCCTGTCCGCCAGCCATGGCCGCCACGCCACGCTCGGCTGCGACCAGGTGCTAGTCCTCCACAAGGGACGACTCGTCGAAAGCGGACCTCCTACCGAGGTCCAGGCCCGCTCGGCCCTGTTCCGCTCGCTGATCGCGCAGTAGGGGGCCGGCTGTGACCACCGATCTGGCCTGGGTTGACGACATCGACCACGAGCGGCTGCTGCTGGAACTAGCCGCCCGCGGCACCGACGTCACCCAGCTCGCCGGCCAGGCCGTCAGCCCGAGAGAGCCGGCCGCAGCCTTCCAACTGATGCCGATCGAACGGTGCTGGCTACGGGTGGAGCAGGACGAACAGGGGCGGATGTGGATGCGTCAGGTCCCTGACGCCCGACAGGCCGACGTCGACGACGGCAGCCCCCGGGTACGTTTCGATGACGACAGCGACGACCTGGACGGCTGGATGGTCACCCGTTCCGACATGGACGGCAGCGGCCGCCGCTGGCTGAGCGTGATCCGCCGCCCAGAGCGGGAGGCGTACGTCGCCCTGCTCTACGACGCCACCAGCGATCGCCCACAGCGAGCCCTGATGGTGCCCGGCGTCTACCCCGACATCAGCCTGGTCCAGCAGGGCACCAAACTGATCTTCGTGGAACCCGACCGCCAGGTTCCCGGCGGTCAGCGGGCCATCGTGGCGCTGGCCGACCCGGAACGGTTCGAGGCCTCCCGTACCGTGGTTGCCGAATCCACTAGCGGCGGTATCGCCTTGCGTCCCTGCTCGGTACGGCGCTACGTCAAAATGAGCCGGGGGGTCCGCTCCGAGCGGGTCTGGTACCTCGTCGACGTCCAGGGCCCGCGGCCGCTGCCGATCATGGTGCCGGGCACCCCCCGCGACCCTGATCTGTTCGACGTGGCCCTGCTGGACGGGGAACCAGTAGTCGTCCAGCTGCTCAACGGCGACGGGGCCTGGACCTTGCAGACCAGCACCCTGCGCCGGGGCCGGCTGCGTCATACCTGGGTTTGCGCCACCGGTGTCGGGCGGGCCCAGGAGATCAGCCCCGCAACCGGTCATGTCGTGGTACGGGTCAGCAACGACGGCACCGAGAGCCTGCACCGGATCGAGATCGCCGGCTTCTCCTCCGGCCGGGAGCCGCTGCTGGACTCGCCCGGCCTGCTCGACCTGCACTGTAACCGGGTCACCCCGTCAATCGGGCTGGCTGCCACCGAGATGGCCAGCGGCATGATGCCGTACTTGTGGTATTTCGACCGGGACGGCGTCTGCTGCAACGACCCTGCTGAAGTGGCGGCGCGGGCAGATCGGCTGGCCCGCTCGGCCCGGGAACGATGCACCTCGGACGACGGCTATGTCTTCGACATCGACCTGCGCTGGCCGGTCGCCGCCGAGGGGCAGTTCACCGGGCCCGTGGTGTTGATGCTGTACGGGGCGTACGGGATGGACATCCCACTCGACCAGGACCCGCAACTGGGATATTGGCTGCAGCGCGGCTACGCCGTGACTACCGCGCACGTGCGTGGCGGCGGCCCGCAACAGCGGCACCTGGCCGGTACCCGCGCCAAACGGGACCGCTCGGTGCAAGACGCAGCAGCCGCGGTACGGTACCTGCGCGGCGGTCGCGGGGCGCTGCGGGCCACCCACATCATTACCCTCGGCGCCTCGGCCGGAGGTTTCCTGTCCGCAGCCACCCTGAACGCCTGCCCCGACGAAGTCGATGTCTGTGTCGTGGTGAACGGCTTCGTCGACCCGATCACCAGCCTGATCCGGGGCGACTCAAAGACCGTGGCCAGCGACCGAGACGAATGGGGCGACCCGGCCCAGAACCCCAACGACTTGGCAATCCTGCAGCAGATCTCCCCGGTCCACAACCTGCGCCGCCCGCTGCGGGCTGAGGCACTCGTCGTGGTGTCCGGCTGCGACGTCCGGGTCAACCCCCGTCAGGGCCTGAAGTGGGCGCTGCGCTACCGCGAACTCGGAGGCTCGGTCGACCTGTGGTACGACCCGAACGGCGCCCATGACTGCTGGGGCGATGGGATGCCCGAGACCGCCATGGTCGACTGGGTTGAGGCCGCCCTGGCCCGCATCATCGCCCGGGAGACTTCGGCGGCCCAGACCCCGGTCGCCGCGTCGGCATAGCGGCCCGCGAACGGACCGACATATCTGGCCGAAAGTGATCTGTCGACAGCCGCCGCCTCGTCTAGCGTGGATCGTAGATCCATTCAGAGAGGAATATCGGAATGTCCTTCACCCCCGGACGTACCCTGGCGGCTGCCGCGTTAGCCGCCGTTATCAGCATCGCCGGCCTACCCCCCAGCCTCGCGGCCCCCGCCCGCAGCGACACCACCACCCCCCGAGAGGCCCAACGGGTGGACCAGATCCCCACCCCGCGGCTCGACTGGCAACCCTGCGAATACGGGGAATGCGCCACCGCCCGGGTCCCACTCGACTACGACGAGCCGCAGGGCCCCCAGATCACGATCGCCCTCAGCCGGATCCGAGCCCGTGATCCGCAGCGCCGGATCGGCAGCCTCTTCCTCAACCCGGGCGGCCCGGGGCTCGCCGGGATCAACTTCCCGAAACGAGCCCTGGCCTGGCTCGGCCCCGAAGTGCAGGACCGGTTCGACATCATCGGCATGGACCCGCGCGGCACTCATTCTTCGGCCCCCACCCACTGCTTCCCGGACGCCGCCGCAGCCGGCAAGGTCACCGCCGTCATGGAGGACATGGGATTCCCGGTCACCACCGAGCAGCAGCAGCGGTACATCGCCGCCGCCACCGAACTGGGCAAGGCCTGCAGCGGCCCCGGACGCGAACTCGCCGCATCCATCTCGACTGCCCAGGTAGCCCGCGACCTGGACCTGCTGCGCCGGGCTGTCGGAGACCAGCGGCTCACCTATCTGGGCTTTTCGTACGGCACATACCTCGCGCAGGCCTATGCCGATATCTTTCCCGACCGGATCCGGGCGATGGCGATCGACGGGGTCGTCAACCCCCGCGCCTGGGTCGGCTCACCAGATACCGCCGACACCCCGATGACGGTCCGAATGCACTCGGCATTGTCCAGCGAGGCGGCCCTACGCGACGTCCTACGGCTGTGTTCCCAGTCGTCAAACTGCCCGCTGCCGGACCCCGAGGCCACCCTCGGCCGGATCCTGGCCACCCTGCGCCAGGGCCCGATCAACTTCCCCGACGGCCAGGGCGGCACCAGCACCATCACCTACCAGAATTTCATCCGGACCCTGCTGTACGCGCTGTACGACGAGGACACGGTGGCTAAGCTGCCGGAGCTGATCCGTACCGTGGACGAGATGATCGTCGCCAGCCAGCCCAGCAGCGCCGGCCTGCGGACCACCGATGCCCGGCTCGGCGCCGCGTACGCCACCGCAGCGCGGCCGGTGGCCGACATCCAGACCCAGTATGTCAATCCCTTCGAACAGAGCGCGGCGATCATATGCGCAGACTCGTACAACCCGCGCGACATCGACCGGTGGTCACAGCTGGCAGCCAGCGAGGAGGCCCAAGCCCCGTACTTCGGGCTGCACTGGCTGTGGTCCTCGGCGGTCTGCGCCCAGAACTCCTGGAAGATCAGCGACGAGGACGCCTGGCGCGGCCCCTTCAACCACAGCACCGCGGCCCCGCTGCTGGTGGTAGGTAACCTCCACGACCCGGCGACCGGCTACGACGCAGCGCTGGCGGCGGCCGGGCGTATTCCCGGTGCCCGGCTGCTGAGCAGCGACAACTGGGGCCACACCGCCTACGGGGTGTCGGCCTGTGCCACCGGTCACGTCGATCGCTACCTGCTCACCGGCGCCCTGCCCCCGCCGTACACCCGATGCACCGACGGGAGACAACCGGTATTTGATGGCCCTCGCCTTCGCTCGGGCGGGCCGCGTCGCTAACGCCCCCGTCTTCCTCCTCACTGACGAGAAGGTTCTTTCAGGTCGTGGCCGGGCTGGTCGTTTCTCGTCGTTCGTCGTGCAGAACGGGGTGCCGCCGAGAACGCATCGTGCAGCACACCAGCGGGCTGAACTACTACCGCAGCCCACCAGCCCGGCCCCAATCGATGGTTCGGCCCGCTCCTGTGCGGGGTGCATGGCCAGTTTCGCTGAGTCTCCCGTCCTCCTCCTTACTGACGAGAAGGTTCTTGGGGTGGTGGCCGGGTTGGTCGTTTCTTGTCGTTCGTCGTGCAGAACGGGGTGCCGCCGGGGTCGCATCGTGGAGCACACCAGCGGGCTGAACTACTACCGCAGCCCACCAGCCCGGTCTGAATCGATGGTTCGGCCCGCTCCTGTGCGGGGGCATGGCCAGTTTCGCTGAGTCTCCCGTCCTCCTCCTTACTGACGAGAAGGCACGTGGGGTGGTGGCTGGGTTGGTCGTTTCTTGTCGTTCGTCGTGCAGATCGGGGTGCCGCCGGGGTCGCATCGTGCAGCACACCAGCGGACTGAACCACCACCACAGCCCACCAGCCCGGCCCCAATCGATGGTTCGGCCCGCTCCTGTGCGGGGAGCACCGTGCAGCACACCAGCGGGCTGAACTACTACCGCAGCCCACCAGCCCGGCCCCAATCGATGGTTCGGCCCGCTCCTGTGCGGGGGCATGGCCAGTTCTGCTGAGTCTCCCGTCCTCCTCCTTACTGATGAGAAGGCACGTGGGGTGGTGGCTGGGTTGGTCGTTTCTTGTCGTTCGTCGTGCAGAACGGGGTGCCGCCGAGACCGCACCGTGCAGCACACCAGCGGGCTGAACTACTACCGCAGCCCACCAGCCCGGCCCCAATCGATGGTTCGGCCCGCTCCTGTGCGGGGGCATGGCCAGTTCTGCTGATGCCTTCGTCGTCTTCTTCGCTCTGAGAAGGTTCTTCTGCTGGTGGCCGGGGTCAGGTGTTTCTCGTCGCCGGCCCTGGTGGCATCAGGGCTAACGAATGGCCAAGAACATAGCCGAGGCGTTGCCGGTCAGCCCGAGGCGCCTCTTCAATGATTCGCAAGATCGTTCGTAACTGGATCAGGGGCCCAGTCCACTGTCCCGACCCTCTCCCCACGTGAGGTTCCGATGCCTGTTCGTCTCGAATACTTCCTTGCCGCCCATGATGCGTCCCCCTACTACGGGCAACGCCGCTCCATGGCTCAGGTTCTCGCCGGCATGGGCGGTGAGGCCTTTCAGCATGAGCCGCTGCCGCCTGGCTGGTTGATGCGCCGCTGGGGCGGCTGGGAAGGATGGACGCCACGCGACTGGGTCCCCCGCGTCCAAGGCTGGAAGATCCACGTCTCCGCCACCCCGGATTGCGCGGTCGAGACCCTGGCCCGGACCACCCGGATCTGCCTCGACAAACAGGTCGCCTTCAAATTCCTACCCGAGCCCTGCCACCTGCTGGACACCAACGGCAAGCAGCAGGATCGGGGAGCGTCCGGCAAGTTCATCACCATCTACCCCCGTGACGACGAGCAGTTCGCCGAACTGCTGGAGGAACTGGACCAGGCCCTGGCCGGGCAGCAAGGCCCGTACATCCTGAGCGACCTGCGCTACGGCGACGGCCCGATCTACGTCCGGTATGGCGGGATCATGCAACTCAACTTCCCCGACCAGAACGACCACCCGGTGATGGCGATCACGAGCGGCGACGAGATGTCCGTCATCAAAGACCGCCGCGAGCCGCGCTTTGTGATCCCCGACGGCGTCGAGCTGCCGGCATGCCTTAAGCCCTGGTGGGAACGCTCGAAGCAATCAGAACCATCGCGGCTGCGGGACTTCAAGGCGGTCTCGCCGCTACACTTCTCTAACGCGGGCGGCGTCTACAAAGCAACCTTGCCCGACGGCACCCAGCATGTGCTCCGGGAGGCCCGCAGCCATACCGGTCTGGACGGCCGTGGCCGGGACGCCGTAACCCGCCAGCGTGACGAGGAGAAGGTGCTGCGGGACCTGATCGGTGTCACCGGGGTGCAACAGTTGCTGTCCACGTTCTGGGCCTGGGAACACCGCTATCTGGAGCTCGACTACGTCCCGGGGCGTCCACTGTCGGCCTGGATGGTGCTGAACTCCCCCTTCGATGCCGATCCCGATGCCCGAGCCGCCTACGCGGTCCGCGCGGTCCGGATCGGTCGCCAGATGGTCGAGATCATCGAGCGGGTACACGCGGCCGGCTGGTGCGTAGGTGACCTGCACCCGGGCAACATCCTGGTCAGTGATGACGACCAGGTCACCATCGTCGACTTCGAGGATGCGACCCGGGTAGGCGAGCCCCGCGAGGTGGGTTTCCGGGTCTTCGAATACTGCGCCCCCGAGGCGCTGGACGCGCAGCAGGCCGACTGGTACGCGATCTCACGCAGCCTGATGCTGATGTTCGTAGCCGAGTGGGAGATCGAGATCATCGCCCCCGACTACTGGCGCAAGGCGCTCGAGCAGGTGGGGGAGTACTTCGGCGACGAAGCCAAAACCATGATCGAAGACGTGGTGGCACGGTTCCCGCAGGTGCCCCGGCACGTGCTGGCCCCGGAGCTGACGGTGCACGTCCACGACGAGCCGCCGCGAGCCGACGAGGTGATCGCCCCCCTGAATGCGGGGATCGACTGGTCGCGGCAGTTCTCAGACAACGACTCCTATCCGGGTGACCCCACCGACGCCGAGGACACCAGCGAGAGCTTCACCCATGGCCGCGCCGGCGTGGTCTGGGCCCGACACCATCTCGGCCTGCCGGTCTCGGACGACGACCTCGACCGGCTGGTCACCGCCTGCCAGCCTCCGGTCGACGATCCGGGCTTGATGACCGGCCGGGCCGGGATCGCCCTGGTCCTGTCGGACTGCGGCCGTCATGAGGCGGCGGCAGCCGCCGTGCGCACCGCCATGGCCGAATCGGCGGCCCGCCGGCGGCTGGACCTCTACGGGGGGCGTGCCGGCGTCGTACTGGCAGCGCTGGAGGTGGCCCGGGCCGCCCAGGACGATGATCTGCTGGGCGAAGCCCTGTCGGCCAACGAGCACCTGCAGGCCACGGTGCAGCCCACGACCAGTGCCTGGGATGATCTGACGCATCGCCGCGGCCTGCACTTCGGACTGACCGGTCTGGCGCTTACCGACCTGGTGGCCCATGTGGCCTCAGGGCGCGGTGACGTCCTGGAACGGGCCTGCCAGCGGTTGCGCGCAGACATCGACGCCTGTATCACCACCGACACCGGTGAACTGATGGTCCGAGACGTCGACAATAACCGGGCCCTGCCCTACATCGAATGGGGATCGGCCGGTATCTGGGGGGTGACGCAGGCCGCTGAACGACTCACCGGACAGGTTCTGCTCAGCACCGAGGAATACGAAGGACTGCGACGCTCCTGCACCGCGGAGGTCTACGTGTACGGCAGCCTCGACCATGGCCGGGCCGGCATCATGGCGGTACTGGCCAGCGCCGGCCTGCTCGAATCGGCACGCCACCAGCGAGACAGCGTACTGGCTGGGCTGCTGCGCCACGACAAGATGGTCTTCATCGTGGGTGATGGTCTGATCCGGCTCAGTTCGGATCTCGCGACCGGTGCGGCCGGGATCCTGGTCGCCCTCCACTGCCTGGATGGGAACCCCTTCGCCTGGATGCCGGTGGCTTGCCGCTGATCCCCGCAATGCCGAAGTCCTCTTCCCCTACCTCAACGGCCAAGACCTCAACTCCCGCCCCGACGCCTCCGCTTCCCGCTGGGTGATCGACTTCAACAACCGCACCGAAGAAGAGGCAGCCACCTACCCCCTCCCCTACCACCGCATCCTCACAGCCGTGAAACCCGAACGTGAACGCCTCATGGGTCGCAACACCATTTCTACCAACCGGGCTCGTCTATGGTGGCGCTATGGAAGTAATAGCCCAGCCCTTCGGCAAGCCATCTCGGAGCTAGCAGAGGTCTTGGCCATCACTCGAGTCAGCAAAACTGTTATGCCGATCAGAGTGACCACCGGGCAGGTATTCAGCGATTCTTTGAATGTGTTTGCCACTGCTAGCTATAGTGATCAGGCAGTCTTATCATCAAGCCTCCACCAAATCTGGGCCATCACCTACGGATCGGGCATGCGCAGCGATCCGCGCTATACACCTTCCGACGTTTTTGAGACCTTTCCACGCCCCCGGTCCAGCGCCGATCTCATCGACCTAGGGAAGGTTCTGGACGCCAGACGTCGCGAGGTGATGATGCGTCGCCATCTTGGCCTTACCGAGTTCTATAATCTCGTGAATGATGCGCGATTGGAAGAATGGCAGGACAGCGATGTTGCACACATTCGCCATATGCATTGTGAACTGGACCAGGCTATGATCGAGGCCTACGGCTGGAATGATATCACCCTCAACCATGGATTCTATACCTATCGCCAGGTGACACGATGGACAGTCAGCCCTGGCGCGCGCTCAGAACTACTCGACCGCCTGCTGAGCGAGAACCTTTCCAGGGTGACAGAAAATACCTAGTCGCGTCGCATTTCGGCGGTCGCGCGTCGATGATTCTCCATCAAGAGTCGCTCTAGGATCTCAGCCCTGGCGGCTGCACATGGTGACCATCTTAGCTGACCTTTATAGGAGTAGAACCCATGATTCATACGAATGTCTCCCCAGCCATAAGAAGCAGCCGTCTCAGAGTCGATCTCGATTTGAATTTCACGAAGGCGATCGACATCGCGATCCGCGCTCTCTGAGAGAGTCTGATCATTGATCAGATTATACAACGCGGTCAGCCCCATTCCTCGCCGCTGCATAATTTCTCGGCGAGTTTCTGTCAGGCGCCTGCCAATTTCGAACAAGTTTTCCCTCTTGCAAGGGAGAGGAAATGTCTCGAATACATCGGAAGGCGTGTACCGTACCCGAGTCTCCAAAGTCGATCCGTAGGCGATGGCCCAGATTTGGTGGAGGCTTGATGACAAGACTGCTTGATCACTATAGCTAGCAGTGGCAAATATATTGAGCGCGTTACTGAACACCTGGCCTGTTGGCACTCGAAGTGGCATTACTGTCTTGCTGACAATGGTGATGGCCAACACTTCGCTAAGGTTTGTAATCGCACCCCGTAACATCGGGCGGGCATTCCAGAATTTCCACCACTCATTCACCATCCTAGGATATTTTTCTGCATCCTTCACGATCCGCTCCGGGTGCACTTTTGCCTTTACCCTTTGCCAAGGAAGCTTGTATGAAGAAGCCTCGGTTTCGGTCATTTCGCCGAAGTCGATCACCCGGCGGGAGGCGGAGGCGTCGGGGCGGGAGTTGAGGTCTTGGCCGTTGAGGTAGGGGAAGAGGACTTCGGCATTGCGGGGATCAGCGGCAATCCACTCGTGCGCCTCCTCTGGGGTGATGACGAATCCCATGCCGAGGGCGATGCATCCTTGGAATGCGATACCTTCGTTCTCCTTGAGGCGGAAGGGTTTACCCTCGATCCGTCCGGCTGGTTCTAGCAGCGTGCTGATCCGGCGGACCTTGATGTCGTCAGCGACGCGTGGGGCCTCGTCAGAGATAGGAGCCCGGGTTCCCCAGACCGCTGCGTATTCGAGGTTGGCGCTGGATGCGGGCCAGGAGCGGGATTGAATCGCGCGGGTGATGATGAAGCCGTCGGCCACCATGGCGTCCAGTCCCACCTCGCGGGTATCGCCTTGGGCGAGGGTATTGGTGGCGATCAAGCCTATGGTCCCATAGGGCTGAAGCAGACATACCGCGCGCAAGAAGAAATAGGCCACGAGGTCGGCGCTTCCTCGGCGCCCGTCAGCGACGATATTCACAAACCAGTCACGCATCTCGGTGCCCATGGCCCCCGTGAGCTTCTGCCCGCCCAGGAAGGGTGGATTGCCGATAATCGTGTCGAAGCCGCCGCGCTGCATCACATCAGGGACCGCCAAAACCCAGTGCAGGGGCTGCCAGCGTTGGTAGTCGGTGGTGACAGTCGGGGTGAGACCGCGCGTGATGATCTCCTCGAGAGTAGTCGGATCGGGATCACCTGTGGTGGGAAAGGCTCGGCTGGCGGCGGCCTCGAGATCCTCGTAGGCGTCGTTGAGTTTCTTGCCCGGTTTCCCGCCATGCGGCAATCCGGCGGCGATCACGGCATCGGCGAGCATGCGTACCTGGGCCAGATCATCATGGATCGTGGTGAGAAGGCGGTTCTTGGCGGCTCCGCTACGGGCCGGATCGGCGTCGTTGATCTCGTTGGTGAGCTGCTCGCGGCGGCGCCGTACCCGCTCGATGACACCCCGCAGATCGATCCGGTCAGCCGGCCGATTCGCGGCATCTAGGAGGAACAGGCCCTCCTGCTTCGGTTTGGCCTGGGGGCAGATATGTAGCGCCTCAATCTGGGCGAGGCTATTCAGCCCGAGCAGGGAATTCCCGAGGAAGATCTTGTCGTCGACGAATGAGAATGGTTTGCGGGGGTCCAGTGAGACCAGCCAGAGCGACAGCTTGCACATCTCGACGGCCATGTCGTTGATGTCGGCCCCATACAGGCAGTTCGCCACCACCTCGCGGATAGCCTGGGTAGTCAAATCTTTACGTTTCGCATTCGACGGGTCCTCCGCGATCCAGGCCTCCACCACCCGGTCGGCCAGGTATCGAGCAGCGGCGACCAGGAAGGCTCCCGAACCACAGGCAATGTCGGCCACTTTCAGAGCCAGCAGATCATCAGAACTCTTCAGCCGCCACTGCCTCTCGTCGCCGCTTTGGTGCGGCCCGGGCGCGTAGCATAGGGGCTGCAGGGCATGAGTTACCACCTCTTCGGCGAGGGACTTGGGGGTGTAATGCGCGCCCGCGTTCTTGCGTGATGGGGTCTCTTTGACCATCAGCCCGTTCTCGAGAACCACGAAGGGACGATTGCGAAGGTCAGGACGGACCAGCCCAAGCCACCCGGTGATCCGATCGCGCAGATCCGGGTCACCGCCGACAGCCTGGGCGAGAGCGCTGATCCGGATCGGTTCCGGCTCAGCGGTGATGTCCCGGGCGATCTGGGCTTTGCTGGAAGGTTTAGCTGATGGCTGGTCCGCTGAAATCCACTTTCGGAGGGCCTCGGCTAGCCTAGTCGGCTCGGGATTCCTCTCGGCGAGTTGTTCCAGGCTGGTCAGCGCGATTGTGGGGTCAGACCCGGAGGTGCCGGTCAACCCCAGATAGACCTCGTTGGCCCGAACACACGTGTAGCCGAGTAGACCCTCATAAATATAGCCGATCTGTTCCACATCAATATCTCGGAAAGAGATCCGGCGGGCCTCCTTCTGCCGCGTCCGCCGGTTGTCGACTTCAGCGACCTGGACTGAGCACAGGATGTGCAGCAGGACCCGGTCGGAGACCGTCACCGCGAGAGTACCGTGCTCAGTGGTAGCGGTCAGAAACGGGAACCGACGCGGGTCGAACAACGAACCGCCGTAGGCAGGCATCCGCAACGATTCGAACGAAGCGCCGCCGTGGAGCGCCTGGCTAGTGGCCAACAGCCGGTGCCAGGTCAGCGAGGTCGCGTCGAGGGATTCCTCGCTTTCCTGGTTTTTCTGGGCTGCCAGGCGGTCCAGTTCGCGAGAGATTCCGTACCCCTGCTCGAATAATTCGCCGGTCGGGAGTAGATTCCGCTCCTCGGCGAACAGCAGGAACACTACCCGCATCATGATCGTGACCGCGGCCTCATAGGCCTCATGGGGATCCGCCGGAAGCGGGTCGGGAAGGCCGCCTCGTCGGGCCTCAGCGGCGGCCTCAGAGAAAGCCTGTATCAGCAGTTCGACCGCGCGGCGGACCTGGGCGCCCAGCGCCTCAGTGATCTGTTCTGCCTCAGCCACTGATCTTTCAAAAAGGCGAGGTAGTCGCTCCTTCGGGTCTCCGCCAATTAAGTGTTGACGTGAGATCAGCGTAAAGAAAGCATCGCGAGTTCGGGGTTCCCGCACCCAATCCAGGGCATCGACGATCCCCGAGGCCGTCATCTTGCCTTCTGCGGCGTAAACCACACCCCACCAGCGGCCATCCGTGACCAGACCGATACTGATGCCATTGCGCCGCAGGATGTCGTCGAGTCGATCGATCGGGGTGGCCGACCAGCCATCGGCTGGTCTCTCCCGCAACGACTCCTGCGGATCGGTCACCACCACCAGCGCCCCGTACCCCTCCGGGCCCACCAGCGCAGCCTGCGGGGTCACCGTGACCGTACGGTCGGGCGATGCTGCTGCGGCCACATCAAGATTCCCCCAAACGAAGGTGTCCGCCCACCCGACCACATCCCGCAACACCAGGGTGATCCATTCGTCGCGGGCCGTGCGATAGTCAACCAACCGGGATTCGCTGTCCCGGTTCTGGTCGAATGCCTCCCACGCCTGTTCGAAGTCCCGCAACGCCAACCGTAGATCCTCGTAACGGTCAGGGTATTCATGCCGGAAATTCGGCATGCCGGAAGGCCAGACATCCTTCAGCGGTGGAACCGCCAGGAACGGGCCCTCAGCGTCGACCAGCTGTAACCAGGAACGATGCTGTTCGACGGCGTTCAGGGAACGAATCTTGCGGGACTGACGTACCATCATCTGGTCCATTCCTCGGCATCGGCGCGGGTCAGGGCAAAAACCACCGCGGCCGCTGTAGTGTGGGGCTTGACCTCGACATACCGATCGTTGATCGCCGTGATCTCCCGAGTCTCCTCATCTTCCAGATCGCCGAGACGACGATCCATGGCCTCCATATCCCGGCGGCGTTGGCGGGCCTGGGCGTCATCGAACAGGGCGGACTGGGTCTCGTTCTCGAATGAGTGGAAACGAGAAAGTGAGTCTTTCAGATTCTGGCGAAAGGCGGCGAAGATGCCGCGGGCACGTTTTACGTCCGCCTCCCGCCGCCGGGTCAGCTGTTCGGCGACCTTTCGGTGGCGGCTGTCAGCGCGGGCCTGCATTGATTCCTCAAGACGGGCCCGCAGTGGTGAGTCTGGCTGGTTCCACCAATCACACAGCCGGTCTCGTACCCACTCAGGAGCCAATCGCAGATTCGCCTCATCCAGCGCCTGATCCAAGGCAGCCTCGGCCTTCTCCTCGGCCATGGCCCGACGGCCCTGCAACCGGACCCCCGCCAGAAAAACATCCTCGTGGAGTCGGATCCCGCCGCGCCCGACCAGCACCATCCGGGTGACCGCAGCGACAAACGATTCAGGCAGGTCATCCACCACGACCGCCGTGACCCGATTCAGCAGGGAGCCACTCCACAGGGACCGGCGCAGCAACCGCTGGGCCCGCTGGACGATCGGATGACCCAGATGGGCATAGACCAGATCGTTGCGGATGCTGCCGTCGCGGCGGCGCCGGGCATGCGGATCAAAGGTGATCGGTCGGGCGATGTCCGGGTGTAACGTTGAATACAAGCCCTTCAAGGTGTCCTGCCATCCGGCCGTGAGTGCGGGCACCGTGAATACCTCGGCATCCGTGTCGTCGGCGAAGTCGTGATTCGGGATCAGCGACAGTTGATTGTTGAGTCGCAAGGCGGTGTCAACAACCCGGCGTAGGTTCTTCGGGTCCAGATGCAGGTCGCTCCGGGAGGATTCGTAGGTGCGTTCCAGCTCGGTCAGCCGGGCGTTCAGCTCCAGTCCGCCGGCCAGGGTCTGGTTGATGATCTCGTTCGGGTCGATCCCCTTCGATTTCGGCCGGTTCGGCTCCCGGGTTCCGAAATGACGCTGAATCTCCTCGCCGATCACCTGGTTCACCGAGCCAAGGTCCTGTTCCACGGTGGCGACCTTGGTGGCTATCCGGTTCATGAAGCCGATATCGGCGGCGTAGGTAGACGATTCGGAGGTCGGGATGAAATGGAAGATGAGCGGGGTGTGCGGCTGCCCGTACCGGTCGATCCGGCCGATCCGTTGCTCCAGCCGCGACGGGTTGAAAGGGATGTCGAAATTGACCAACCGATAGCAGTGATCCTGGAGGTCGATGCCCTCCCCGGCCGCGTCCGTGGCCAGCAGCACCCGTACGTCCTGCTTGGCCGGATCCTCAGTGAACTGGGAACGGATATATTCGCGGTCCTCGGGCGGGGTCGAGCCCTGGATCACGGCCAGCCGTTCGGCGTACCCATGCTGGCCGAGCACCCGGTGCAACCAGTCGACGGTATGGGCGTATTCGGTGAACACGACGGCTCGCTCGTTTGTCCAATGCGAGCGGTCGGGGCGGCAGACGCTGTCCAGGAATTGAATCAGCGCGTCCAGGCGAGAATCAGATCGACTTTCGTAACCCAGCCCCCAATCCCGCAGCTCCTCCAATTGGCCAGGTTCGGCAGCGCTCAACGGGTCTGAATTCTTCGACTCCCGTAATCGTTCCGACTCGTCTTGTTCGAACCGACCCTCCTCCTCGTCGGACTGGCCCTCGCCGAAGATGTCGTCATAGTCGTCGTCGCTCAGGCCCCGGCCTGATTTCGCGGCAAGGTAATGGCTCAACGTCATCCCGAAGGCGTACGGACTGGAAAGGAAACGCTTCTTTAGTAGCATCGAGACGATGTCACCGCCCGGGCGGGTGCCATTCAGTTTCGCGCTCGCGGTTACGATCTGATCGAGCTGGGCGAACTTCTCCTGCTCGGACTGCGATGGTTCAAAAGTCAGCATTTTGACCTTGCGACGCTGAAAACCCTTCCCGGGCAAATCGGTCTTCAGGCGCCGTACGGTGACGTCCTTGAGCGCCGTGGAATCGAGCAGTGCCCCGCGCGAGAATCGCTGCGGATCGACCATCTCCAGCAACGCCGTGAACGACTCCGGATGCCCGTTATGCGGGGTTGCGCTCAGGAATAGCCGATGCTCGCAGCGTTCGGCCAGGGCCCGGACTGCCAGAGTCCGTTGAGAGTCCACCGCGTAGCCGCGTCCACCAGCCACCGCCGAAGGGCTGGCAGGAGCCACATGATGGGCCTCGTCGACGACCAGGATGTCGAAGGCGTACCGCTTCCCGGAGTTCGGGCTACTGGCCTGCGACAGAACGTCACGCAGCAACCGCTGGGCGCGCATCTGCGGCAGCCACGACAGCGACACGATCACCCGCGGGAACATCGTGAACGGATTCGCGTTTAGGCCATGCCGGCGACGTACATCAGACATCAGATCGGAGTTCACGATAACGAAATCCAGACCGAATTTGTCACGCAATTCGTCCCGCCACTTCAGCGACAGCGACGGCGGACAGACGATGATCGCCGTCCGGGCGCGATGACGCAGCAGCAACTCCTGGATCACCAGCCCCGCCTCAATGGTCTTACCAAGCCCCACATCGTCGGCGAGCAGCAAATTCGTCCGGGGGGCGCTCAATGCCCGACGCAACGGCTCCAACTGGTATGCCTCGACCGTGACTCCCGACCAGAACGGCGCCTGGTAGCGATTCGGGTCTGCCGAGGTCACCGCACCCCACCGCATCGCATCCACAAAACCAGCCAGCGTCGCCGGCTCGTCAAACCCCTCGGGGCGGATCTGCTCCGGGAGTCCCTTAGCCGGGGTCACCGTCTGGCCGACTTCCAACTCCCAGACCACCGACAGGGTCTCGCCGAGGCGGCCCTCGTCCAGGGACTGCAACTCGATCACATGCGACAGCCGGGCCGTACGGTCGGACTCATCTGCTGGGTCCCGGGGCAACCCCTGCGGGGTGACATTCACTACCGCCCAGGTCGAACCCCGGACCTCGACGACCTGGCCGATCTCAGGTCGTGTTGGTACCGGTATGACGTCGAGGCTCTGAGGAGTCATACATCCCATCCAGCATTGCAGGTCTGAGTGGCTGATGCCATGCGGGACTGTAGCTGAAGCACGCCCGACGCAGTGGGATCTTCCCACGAACGACGGCGGGGGCTGAAAAAGAAGATGATGTTGTCGGTAGGGGGTCCTAGGCTCGCTGGTGCCATGATCGACTTCCCACCACGACACGTCGCCTACGTACCCGGGGCCACGGTCCATCCTGACCTGCGCTCACCCAGCCGGTTCCTGTTCTGGGTGATGGGGGTCCAGCGTTGGCTGCTGGCTGCCCAGGTGCTGGTCGCGCTGGGCTGGTTCCTGCCGTCGGCGCTGTCGCCGTACCTGATCGGCCGGGCCGTCGACGACGGGATCTTGGCTGGGAATCTGCCGGTCACCCTGGGCTGGTCGGCGCTGCTGATCGTCCTGATCGGGGCTGGCACCGTACTCGGGATCTGCTGGCATACCTGGGTGGTCCGCAGCTGGCTGGTGGCCATGTACGGGACGGTTGAGATCGTGGTCCGCAAGGCCAATCAGCTGGGGCATGTGCTGCCACGACGGGTCCCGACTGGGGAGGTGGTGTCAGTCTGTTCCAGCGACGCCCACACCTTCGGCGAGGTGCTGGAGAGGCTGGTTCGGGGGGCCGCTGCCCTGGTCGTCTTCTTGCTGGTGTCGGGGCTGGTGCTGTCGACTTCGGTGCCGCTCGGGCTGACCGTCCTCGTCGGGGCGCCGATCTTAGTCGCCACCAGCACCATCCTGCTCAGACCGTTGCAGGCCTCCCGGGAACTGGAGCGGCAACAGACCTCCGAGCTGACCTCGCAGGCCACCGACATCGTGGCCGGGTTGCGGATCCTGCGCGGAATCGGCGGCGAGCAGACCTTCGCCCGTAGCTACGCCCAGCAGTCCCAGCGGACCAAGCAGGCCGGGATCCGGGCCGGTACCTTCCAAGGCGGGATCGGCGCGCTGGCGGTGCTGTTCTCCGGGCTGCTGCTGGTGCTGCTGACCTGGCAAGGCGCCCACGAAATGCGCGCCGGGCAGCTCAGCCTGGGTGAGCTGATCAGTTTCTTCGGGTACGCGGTCTTCCTGCTGTGGCCGATCCAGTGCTTCTTCGACCTGGCCCAGAGCTGGATCGACGGTCTAGTCGCGGCCGGCAAGGCGATCACCCTGCTGTCGATCCGCCCGCCTTGGCGGGAGGGCGCCCAAACCGGGCTGGGGGCCGGTGACCTGGTCGACCAGAGCTCCGGTTTCCGAGCCCGACACGGTGAACTGACAGCGGTGCTCTGCGCGGACCCAGCCGAGACCGCAGCGCTGGCGGACCGGCTCGGACGCTACCTACAAACCGCGCAGGAGCCGCCGCAGCCCGAGCAGGCTACCGGGCGCCGGTCCCGACGGCTGGCGCAGCGGCAGGCCCGGCTGGCCGAACTGGCCGCCGCCGACGAGCAGGCCGCCGCCCGGGACTGGGGAGTGAGCCTGGGCGGGGTTGACCTGTCCCAGATCCCCCTGGCCGAGGTACGGGCCCTGATCCTGGTCAGCGACACCTCGGCGAGCCTGTTCCGCGGCAGCCTGCAAGACAATCTCGACCCGTGGGGTCAGGCCACCCGGGCCGAGGCAGAGCAGGCGCTACAGGTGGCCTGCGCCGAAGACGTGTACGACGCGCTGCCCGAGGGCTGGCAGGGCGAGGTGGAGGAGAGAGGCCGCGGGTTGTCCGGGGGGCAGCGGCAACGGGTGGTGCTGGCCCGGGCCCTGCTCGCAGACCCGCCGGTGCTGGTGCTGGTAGAGCCGACCTCCGCGGTCGACGCCCATACCGAGGCCCGGATCGCCCAGCGGCTGGCCGACCACCGCCGCGGCAAGACCACCATCATCGCCACCGCCTCCCCGCTGCTGCTGCGCCACGCTGACCGGGTGGTGCTGCTGAGCGAGGGCCGGGTTGTGGCCCAAGCCAGCCACGAGCAGCTGCTGGCTGGCTCCGCCGCGTACCGGCGGCTGGTCGCCCGCGGCCTCGACGAATCCGAGCTGGGGGTACGGGCGTGAGCGAGAATCGTCTGCTGGCCACCTCGGCGGCGACCTGGTCCGAGTATCCGAGCGTCGATCTGCTGCCGCCCGAGCTGCGCGAGCAGTCCGAGCGGCGGCTAGCGGGCCAACCCTGGATGGTGCGCTGGCGCAAACTTTGGCGGCGGTTCGCGGTCCGTCGTGATCGGGCCCTCGCCTACTACACCGCCTCCCGGGCCCCCCGGCAGGGCCTGCCGGTGGCCGGCTCCGGGGACGCATGGCGGTTTGCCCGGGGCCTGGTACGGCACCGCTCGGTGCTGTTCTGGTCGCTGGTGGTGCTGAATATCCTGGCCGCGGTCGCCGGCCTGGTGGTGCCGCGGATGCTCGGCACCGTGATCGACCAGGTCGCGGTCGACGCCCCGGCCAGCCAAATCGATCGGCTGGTGCTGCTGGTCGCCGGGATCGTGGTGCTGCAGGCGTTGTTCACGTTCACCGCCAAGCGGGCTGCGGCAGTATTCGGGCAGAATGTGCTGGCCGATGCCCGCGAGCGCATCGTCCGTACCGTACTCAGGCTTCCGTTGTCACGGATCGAGGGCTCCTCGACGGGGGACCTGGTGACCCGAATCACCCGTGACGTGCAGAACCTGAGCCGAGCTGTACGGGACACGGTCCCGCGGTTCCTGCTCAACGGCGCCATGATCGGGCTCACGATCGTGGCGATGCTGGTCAATTCGGCGTTGCTGGCGGTTCCGACGCTGATCTCGGTGGCGGTGCTGTTCTTCACGGTCCGCGGCTACCTGCGGCTGGCGCCGCAGGGCTACATCACCGAGGGCGGCTCTTATTCCCGGATCAACGCCACCGTCACCGAGACCATCGAGGGGGGCCGTACGGTAGAGGCGCTCCGGCTGGGGCAGCTGCGGCAGCAGGCCTCGGACGCCGACATCGACGCCTCGGCTCAGGCCGAACGTTTCACGATGACGCTGCGGAATCTGCTCTATCTGGTGCTGGACTACGCCTTTCAGGGGCCGCTGGTCGGGGTCGTGCTGCTCGGCGCGTGGGGCCACAGCCAGGGCTGGCTGAGCCTGGGCCAGATCACGGCGGCCGCCTTGTACAGCCAGGCCTTGGTCGCGCCGCTCGACAACGTGATCGACACCCTGGACTCGCTGCAGGTGGCGCTTGCCTCTACCACCCGGCTGCTGGGGATCGCGCAGGTGCTCCCGGACCGTGAACCCGGACCGGAGCGGCCCGCCGGTACCGATCTGGTCGTTGACCGGGTCCGGTTCGCCTACCGTGAAGGTCGTGACGTGTTGCACGGGGTGAGCCTGCGCCTGTCGCCGGGGGAGCGGCTGGCGATCGTCGGGCCGTCCGGCTCGGGCAAGTCGACCCTGGGGCGGCTGTTGGCGGGAATCAACCGGCCCCGTACCGGCTCGGTCAGCGTCGGCGGCGTGGAGGCCACCCGGCTGCCGCTGGACCGGCTACGGGCCGAGGTTGCCCTGGTCACCCAGGAGCACCATGTCTTTGTAGCGACGATCCGGGACAACATTCTCTTGGCCCGGCCGGGCAGTGACGATGAGGTGGTCCGGGAGGCGCTGCGGACGGTTGACGCGCTGGACTGGGTGGAGCGGCTGCCCGAAGGCCTGGACACGATGGTCGGCTCCGGCGGTACGGCGCTGACCCCGGCCCAGGCGCAGCAGGTCGCCCTGGCCCGGCTGGTGGTCGCCGACCCGCACACCTTGGTCCTGGACGAGGCCACTTCCTTGATCGACCCGCGGACCGCCCGCCACCTCGAGGGGGCAATGCATGCGCTGCTGCGTGGCCGGACCGTGGTCGCGATCGCCCACCGGTTGCATACGGCCCATGACGCGGACCGGATCGCGGTCGTCATTGATGGCCGGATCGCCGAGCTCGGCTCCCATGACGAGTTGATGGCCCAGGGCGGGGAGTATGCCCGGCTCTGGCGCGCTTGGAAAACTTGAGGGGCTGATCAGGCCGTACGAAGCCGCCGTACGACTGCGATTCCGAGCGGCGCTAGCAGCGTCCAGAACCCGGAGGCCGGCATGGTGACCACCCCGGCGACGGTCAGAGCTGCCAGGGCAGTGATCCAGCCCCACGGCAGCCGGGGATCGTGCCGTTCCAATGCCGCCACCGCCCCGCCGGCCAGCATCAACCCGAAGCCTGTCACCAGGAACCAGTAGACCTGTCCTCGCCGGGGGTCGGCGCCCCAGGCCCCGATCAGCCCGTCGCGGGCAGCCGCGGCGAGGTGCGGCCAGCCCATCGTGATCCCGAGCGTGTTGTGCAAGATCCCGATCCCGATCAGCGACCAGCCCACCCATGGCCGATGCTGGGTGTTGATCATGCGGGCAGGTCGTTTCGCGGGTATTCGATGGTCTCGTCGAACAAGGTCATGTCCTGAGGTTATCGCGGGCAGTATCAGGATTTTGCGGTGAGCGAGGCGGCGGCTGCGGCAGCGGAAGGGGCTGCGATGTCGCCCGGACGTGACAGGATGCTGCGGTGAACGCCGGACCGAGTCTGCTGAAGTACGCGTGGTTGTCGATTGCCGCGGCGATCGCGACCATTGCCCTCAAGGCGGGGGCCTGGCTGGTGACCGGGTCGGTCGGCCTGTTGTCGGATGCGGCCGAGTCGGTGGTGAATCTGGTGGCGGCATGCGTGGCGCTGCTGGTGTTGCGGGTCGCGGCCCGACCGGCTGATGAGGGTCACATGTTCGGCCACACTAAGGCCGAGTTCTTCTCGGCAGCGGTCGAGGGCGTGATGATCTTCATCGCCGCGGTACTGATTCTGGTGACCTCTGTGCAGCGGTTTATCCACCCGGCCCCCCTGGACAATGTCGGGGTCGGTTTGGTGATCTCGGTGGTCGCCTCGGTGATCAACGGGCTGGTTGGGGTGGTGCTGCTGCGTGCCGGGCGCCGGCACAGTTCGCTGACCCTGGTCGCTGACGGCAAGCATCTGCTGACCGATGTGGTGACCTCGGCGGGGGTCGTGGTCGGGGTGCTGCTGGTACGGCTGACCGGGTGGGACCGGCTCGACCCGATCGTCGCTTTCGCGGTCGGGGTGAACATCATCGTCACTGGCTGGAAACTGGTCGCCGAGTCCACCGAAGGGTTGATGGACTCGACCCTGTCGCCGCAGGAGAATGCCGCGATCGTGTCGGTGCTGGCCGGGCGGACCACCGACGAGGTGATTTTCCACGGCCTGCGGACCCGCCACGCCGGCCGGCAGCTCTTCGCCACCTTTGACACTCTGGTCCCCGGCGACTGGTCGGTGGCGCGGGCGCATGACCTGATCGAGGAGATCGAGTGCGACATCCGCCAGGCCCTGCCCGGCATCGAATTGCAGATCCACCTTGAACCCCGAGAAGACCCCCGCGCCTACAACGACCATCCCGTCGAGATCCCTATCGTGCCCCCAACGTCAGGCGCCGACGCGAGTTAGCGATACGACCAGACCGCATCACCACCACCGCGACCCGGGAAAGACCAAGGGACTGTTCCCTAGCTGGGTTTGCTGCCCGGCTTGCGGGTCTGGGTTGGCTTGCTGGTCGGGGCCGGGGTGCTGGTCGGGGCCTGGCTGGGGGTTCCGGCCTGGCTGGGGGTCGTGGTTCCTGG
>ERZ772764.483-NODE-483-length-27605-cov-42.348022_pt1 | contig 27605 bp, 20 predicted proteins | sample MGYA00512163_ERZ772764 | MGnify/ENA primary metagenome ERZ772764 (study PRJEB29015, sample SAMEA2737903) | human oral metagenome | biome: human oral; feature: human-associated habitat; material: dental | place: China | collected 2094 ... | reverse complement strand
TAGCGTTCTCAAGGCGGTTCCGCTCTTCAAGGACATCGACGCGGAGGATCTTGAGGCACTCGGTCAGCTCATGAGCGAGACGACGCTCAAGCGGGGCGATTCGCTGTTCCGGGAGGGCGACGACGGCGACCGGCTCTACATCGTCACCGACGGGAAGGTCAAGCTCAGCCATTCGTCCGACGACGGCAGGGAAAACCTCATCGCGGTCCTCGGCCCCGGCGAGATCATCGGGGAGCTTTCGCTGTTCGACCTGGGGGCGCGGTCTTCGACCGTGGCGGCCATCGCGCCGACCCGCCTGGTCTCGCTATCCCACAAGGACATGATGAGCTTCATCAACCAGCATCCGGACATGGCCATCACCATGCTCCGCGAGCTGGCCCGTCGCCTGCGGAATACGAACGAGCAGATGGCCGACCTCGTCTTCTCGGACGTGCCCGGACGCGTCGCCAAGGCCCTCATCGACCTGGCCAACCGCTTCGGCGAGCGCACCCCCGAGGGCATCTACGTCGCACACGACCTCACGCAAGAAGAGCTCGCCCACCTGGTGGGCGCCTCCCGGGAAACCGTCAACAAGTCTCTGGCCGACTTCGTCTCCCGCGGGTGGATCCGCCTCGAAGGCCGCGCAGTGCTCCTCATCGAACTGGCGCGCCTCCAGCGCCGGGCCCACTGAGCCTGCCCACAGGCCCCCCGCGACGTCCGGATCCCGGAGGCCCGGGCCCTCAGCGGACGACTCGCCGGAATGAGAGGGAGGCGGACGCCGTCGGAGGCGTGCCGCAGAGCGGCGGGGCGGACGGAATCCGTGACACCGCGCAGTCGGAAGGCCGCGCGACGAGGCGACGGCCGCCGCACCCTCGCCCGAGCCTGCGTCACACGGCGTTCGACGCGACGACTACGTCACCGGTCTCGACCGGCTTCAACTGGAAGACGGCTTCCACCTCGACCGGGCTGTCCAGCGGCAGGACGGCGACGCCCACGGCGGACCGCGAGTGGGCTCCGGCGAGTCCGAAGACCTCGCCGAAGAGCTCCGAAGCCCCGTCGGCCACCTCTGGCTGGTCGGTGAAGGAAGGATCGGAGGCGACGAACACGGTCACGTGCACGACCTTGCTGATCTTATCGACGCCGCCGGCCGCCGAAGCGGCCGCAGCCAGCGCATTGAGGGCCGCGGTTCGGGCCGAGGCCTTGGCGGTATCCGGAATCACCCCGGCCCCGACTTTCCCCGTGGTCGTGAGTTCGCCGTCGACGAGGGGAAGCTGGCCGGAGGAGCGGACCTGGCCGCCCGAGACGGTGGCCGGGACGTAGTCGGCCAAAGGCTTGGCGACCGGGGGGAGGTCGATGCCGAGTTCGGCGAGGTGCTCGGAGACGCTCATGGTCAGTCCTTCGCCCGCTTGAGATAGGCAACGAGATTCTGCTCGTTGGGACCCGGAACGACCTGCACGAGCTCCCAGCCTTCGTCGCCCCAGGTGTCGAGGATCGCCTTCGTGTTGTGAATGATCAACGGAATCGTTGCATACTCCCATTTCTGCATGAGGCAAGCTTAACCCGTCATCCCGTGAGAGGACAGACGTCCAACCGGCCGCGCCGTGCGGCCGACCGACGCCCGCGACCTGCCTCAGGCTCCCTCCTGTCCCCCCTTCTCGGCGACCTTGCGGCTCTTCCTCGAAAAGTGGAGGGGGCGGCCCTCTCGGAGGGCTACGAAGAGCGGATCCGAGGAGGTCATGATCGATTCGTACCAGTCAGGGTAGTTGGGCTTCGCCCTCAGCAATTGACGGCGTTCACGCTCGGTCAATCCACCCCACAGGCCGTAACGCATGTTGGATTGCAATGCGTCGGCCAGGCAGTAGATGCGGACTGGACAGTCCTGACATATATCGCGCATTTCACGCTGAGCTGAAGAGGTGGCGAAAAGCGCATCCGCATCCTCGGATGCGCATTTGGCGTGATCGGCCCAACGATGGTCGAAAAACAAATGCGCCATCGTAGAACTCCTCCCATCACAACCCCGTTGTTCACCTGATGTAATCTTCGACATATCCTGGATATCATATTTGGTTAGGCCAGGCAAGGGTAGGAGTGGCTCGTATCACTGGATTGGAGAACAAAAGACATCCCCAGGTTGACCACGTATCCTGTGGGCATGCCTAGTTCAAGCCGAAAGGACGCAACTCCCACGAAGGAAGCCTCTTCCGGGGAGCAGGACGCCGCGCCCGAAGAGACCGCGACTTTGCGTCAGATCGCCATCCTCGTGAGTGCGCTCCTCGGCGTGTGCTGCCTGGGCGGGGTTCTGCTGGCCGGAATCGCCATGCCCTTCGCCGCCACGGCGGGAACCAGCGTCAACGCCGTGACGTCGATATTCGAGGAGACGCCCAGCAACCTCGGGTTCACCGAGCCCTCCGAGCAGTCGGTGCTCCTGGCCGCGGACGGCACCCAGATCGCCCGTTTCTACGCGGAGAACCGAGTCGTGGTTTCGTCGAACCAGATCTCGCAGCATATGAAGAACGCCGCCGTGGCCATCGAGGACCGCCGGTTCTACAAGCACCACGGCATCGACGTCCAGGGGCTGGCCGGGGCCTTCGTGAACAATCTGGCCGGCGGCGCCACCGCGGGCGGATCCTCGATCACGCAGCAGTACGTGAAGAACGCGATCATCGAGCGCGGGCGGGCCTCGGGCAACCAGGAGCTCATCGCCCAAGCCACGGAGCGGACGATCGGCCGCAAGCTCAACGAAGCCCGCCTCGCCGTGGCGATCGAGAAGAAGATGTCGAAAGAGCAGATCCTCACGGGCTACCTCAACCTCGCCCAGTTCGGCACTGCGCACTACGGCGTCGAGTCCGCGGCGAAGCACTACTTCTCCAAGTCCGCCAAGGATCTGACGATCCCCGAAGCGGCGATGCTGGCCGGGATCACGCAGTCCCCGGCGCGGTGGGATCCGATCAAGCACCCCGACGCCGCCAAGACCCGCCGCGACACCGTCCTCGGCGAGATGTACCGCAACGGGTACATCTCCAAGGACGAGCTCAACGCCGCGGTGGCGGTGCCCATCCAGCAGATGCTCAAGGTCTCCGAGGACCTCAACGGATGCGCCGAGGCCGGGACGGCGGCGTACTTCTGCGAGTACGTGGTCAACGATCTCCTCAAGGACAGCAGCTGGGGCAAGACCCGCGACGACCGGGTCAACAAGCTCTATCGCGGCGGGCTGACGATCCAGACCACCCTCGACCTCAACAAGCAGAAGGCGGCCTACAACACGCTCGTCTCCAACATCCCCGTCAACGACCGCTCCGGCATCCAGACGTCGCTGTCGAGCGTCGAGCCCGGCACCGGCCACATCGTGGCCATGGCGCAGAACACGAACTACGGCAATCAGTCCGCCAACGACCGCTCGGCCACGAAGATCAACTTGAACTCCAGCCAGGACATGCGAGGCGGCGTCGGCTTCCAGTCGGGTTCGACCTTCAAAGTGTTCACCCTCATCCAGTGGTTGAAATCCGGGTACTCCCCCGGCGATGTCGTCGACTCCAACCAGGGGACCCTCCCACGTTCCTCCTGGAAGATCAGCTGCAGCCCGAAGTCCCGGGACAACTACAGGTTCGGCAACCTGGAAGGCGTGGGCGGCGGCCCCATGACGGTCCTCGACTCCACGAAGATGTCCGTCAACGGCTCCTTCGTCCGCATGGCCAACAGGCTGGATCTGTGCGACATCGCCCAGACGGCCAAGGACATGGGCGTCAGGCGCGGCGACTCGAAGGAGTGGTCGTACGCCCCGTCGATGATCTTGGGGGCCAACAACGTGACCCCCCTGTCGATGGCGGTGGCGACCTCGACCCTGGCGGCCGGCGGCCAGTACTGCGCCCCCACGTCCTACACCGAGGTCAAGGACGCCGACGGCAAGACCATCATCACCAAGAAACCGGACTGCCGGCAGGTGTTGGACAAGAGCGTCGCCCGCCAGACGACCGAGGTCCTCAAGAACGTCATATCCCAGGGCGCCACCGGTGAGAAGGCGCAGCTGAGCGGGCGCGAGGCCGCGGGCAAGACGGGAACGGCCAACGACGACACGAACGCATGGTTCATCGGGTACACGCCGCAGCTGGCGACCTCCATCTGGCAGGGCCACCAGAAGGGGCATCGGTCGATGATGAACTCGGTGATCAACGGCAGGTTCTACCACGAGGTCTACGGCGGTCTCTTCCCGGCGACGATCTTCTCGCAGTACATGACCACCGCCCTGTCCGGGCAACCTGCGGTCGCCTTCACATCGGCGACGCCCGGTTCCGACACGTCGACGGGGAAGGCGTCGTCTGACACGGCCTCGTCCGACACCGCGTCGAAGACGTCGACGGCGGAGCCTACGCAGCAGCCCTCCACGGCGGAGCCGAGCCCGAGCCAGGGCGGGGGTGACAACTCCGGGTCCACGGGCGACAGCTCCGGGTCCACGGGCGACCGGGACGGCGACCGTTCGGACACGTCCGACGATTCCGGCGACCGCGACGGGAACGACCAGTCCCGCGACCCTCGCGAGCACGACTCCGACGGGCAGGGCTAGCCCGTGGCCGGCATCCTTGCCAGAGCCGGACGCGCCGGCCTGGCGACCGGCATCGGGGCCGGCGTCGCCGCTGCCGCCTGGGGCGTGACCGAGACCAGGCTCTTCGCCCTGCGCCGCCGGGCCATCCTCATCGGGGGAACGGACCAGGAGGGAGGCCAGCCGGAGAGGAGGTGCGACGATCCTCGCGGATACCGACCCGGGCGGCAGATCGGCCCCTCGATGAGGGTCCTGCATCTCTCCGACCTCCATCTGACGGCTCGCCAGCACCGCAAAATCGACTGGATCGCGAACCTGGCGGACCACGATCCCGACTTGGTGGTCTGCACGGGCGACATGATCGCCCAGCCGGAGGCGCTCGCCCCCCTGCTCTCCGCGCTCTCCCCGCTGGCGCGCACGCCGGGCGTCTTCGTGTTCGGCTCGAATGACTACTACTACCCGAAGCTCAAGAACCCCTTCCGCTACTTCGCCCGCGACACGGCTCCGCGAGCCGGCGAGCTCGAGGAGCGCCCCCAGCTCCCCTGGCGCGAAATGGCGGCTGCCTTCGAGCAGGCCGGCTGGCTGAATCTGTCGAACGCCCGAGGCAGCCTGCGCATCGACGGATGGAACCTCGATTTCGTGGGCGTGGACGACCCCCATCTCGGATACGACAGGTTTCCCGAGGGACGGGGCGACTGCGCAGACGAGACGGGCGCCGCGCGCAAGGCCACCGACGTTCGGATCGGCGTGGCCCACGCGCCCTACGCGCGGGTCCTCGACGCCATGGTGGACGACGGCTGCTCGATCGTCTTCGCCGGCCACACCCACGGCGGGCAGGTGTGCCTGCCGGGCAAGGGGGCGCTCGTTACGAACTGCGACATGCCCGTCGAGCTCGCCGCAGGCCTCTTCGAGTGGCCGGGGCCCAGCGAGGTGATCCGCTACGACGGCTTCGCTCCGACCCTTCCCGACCGCGGCAGGCGAGCCTGGGTGAACATCTCGGCAGGTCTGGGGACCTCCCCCCTCGCCCCCGTCCGGGTGGCCTGCCGCCCCGAGGCGGTCCTGCTGGATCTCGTGGTCATCTGACCAGCCGCGGCACCGAAGTCCGGCCTGGTGCGGCGTCCGGCCGCGCATACGACGCCACGCCCTCGGCGGCATGAACGTCTTATCAGGTCCAGCCGCGCGCACGACGTCACGCCGGCCGAGTTGTGCACAAAGGCCGGACCTCGGCTATCATGGTCGAGTTGCTCAGCCGCAACGGGGTGTGGCGCAGCTTGGTAGCGCGCTTCGTTCGGGACGAAGAGGCCGTGGGTTCAAATCCCGCCACCCCGACCATTGGGCCAACCCTCAAACCCGCGCCACGGTGCCTCCGTGGCGCGGGTTTTGCCTGCCTCCGAAGGTTGCGCGGATCCGGCAAGCTGGCGGGGCACATGGAAGTCAGGAAGTCGACGACGAACAGCCCTGATTCCGTGGGTGCGCCTGAGACGTTCACGTTGAAGAGGGAGGGATTCGCCGCTCACCCGTGGGCATCTACGATGTTACGAGTGGCGAATCGATGATTAATACTGTCTTTTGTCGTCAAACTGATAGAATTAATTTCAATAACATTAAATTTTATTTATGCAATTAAATTATTGTTAGGTGCATTCCGTTTGCTTGTTGGCGTCGTAGAGCGTGTGTGCGAGCGACATCACGGCCGTCTTGTACAACTCCGGTTTAACGTTGTCCGGGTCGAACAGCGCCAGCGCGGACAGTCCCAGGTCGAGTGCCATCAGGATACGGAATTGTTCCTCCGCTGGAATGCGCGCGAATTCGCTGCCTGTTGGAATCGGGGATGCACTCGCCGAGATGCCGTCTACTGAGCCGCTCTCGCTGGAAGATGTCACGAAGACCTATAGACGAGGAGCCGCCGCGGCGAATCGAGCCATCAGCCTCACCTTCCGAGCAGGCGAGTTGATCGCGCTCATCGGGCACAACGGAGCGGGCAAGACCACGCTGCTCAATCAGATCATCGGCACGACGAAGCCTTCCTCGGCGATATCCGCTACGGTACGGCGTTGCTTGTGGCGAAACCGGATCTGGCTCGACGGGTGGCCTCGATGATGCCGCAGATGTATGTTCCGCTCACAGGCGTCACGCCGCTGGAAGCGATCGCGTCGATCGGCAGACTACGCGGGCTCTCCGGTGCGAACGCGCGCCGCGAGGCGAGCACCCTGATCGATCAGCTCGACATCGCCCAGTGGCAGGGCACCGGCGGCGAGGAGCTCTCCGGCGGGCTGCGCCGCCTGACCTCCTACGCGATGGCCGTGATCGCACCCCCGCCAGTGCTGCTCATCGACGAGCCGACCAACGACGTCGACCCGGTGCGACGTCCGTTGATCTGGCGGCACCTCCGCCGGCTCGCGGATGAGGGGCACATCGTTGTCGTCGTCACGCATAACCTGCTTGAAATCCAACGCACCGCCGACCGCTATGTGCTGCTGCAGAACGGCAACGTGCTGATCGACAGCACCCCGCGCCAGTTGTCCCAGCAGGCGCGGACGACGACCCTCAGCGTCTCCGTCCGCTCCGGTGCCGAGATCACGACGACTCCGCCCGCCGCTCGCGTCCATCCGATCGATCAGGACGGGCGCTTGCTACTCGACCTCGAACCGACCCACATCCTTGACGCTGTGGCATGGGTGCTCGAACGGGTCGATGCCGGGGAAGTCGACGGCTACACGCTCGCGCCGGCCTCCTTGGAGTCGTTGTACGAAGGGATCACCGATGACGAACGTTGACGCTCCGCATCCTCGCCCTGTCAGCTTACCTCGCAGATTCGCGTGGCTGCGCAGCTGGGCCGGTCTCGTGCGTTGGAGCGTACTGCGCCACAAGTATCTCCTCCCGGCTTTCACCGCAATCCAGGCGCTGTTCGCGGTGGCGATCGTGTACGGTCTCGCCCTCCTCATCCCCGACGTCGACGCCGAGACAGCACGATATCTATCCTCCGGTGCTTGGACGCTAGGGATCATCGCGGTCGGCTGCGTCCTCGCCCCGCAGATCACGGGCACCTCGAAGCAGGAAGGCCTGCTCGACTACCAGCGAACGCTCCCGGTTGCCCGCTCGGCGATTCTCCTCGCAGACGCGATCGTCTGGAACCTCGCCGCCCTGCCGGGCATCGCCGTCGGCATGCTCGCCGCGGCCTTCCGATTCGGGCTCGACATCCATGTCGACGCGGTCACCGTCGCCGTAGTGCTCGGCGTCCAGTTCGCGACCGTCAGCATCGGCTACGCCGTCGCTTTCTGGCTGCCTCTCACCGCCACATCCCTGGTGACGCAGGTCATCATGATCGGCGGCTTGCTGTTCTCCCCGATTACGTTCCCAGCCGAGCGCCTTCCGGAGTGGGCGAGCACACTGCACCAATTCCTTCCGTTCGCGCCGATCGGAGACCTCGTCCGGGAAGCCGCCTTCCGCGCCGGAGACGCGCAACTGACGAATCTCCTCGTCATCGCCGCCTGGACCGTTCTCGCCTACACCACCGCCTATCTCGCGCTCCGGAAGAGGAACTGACCACGCCTTCCACCGCTCCGACGCTTAAACTCACTGACATACTGATCTCCGGCTTTATTGGGGCGCGCCTCAAATCCATCATGTCAACAATCATCACCACTCCGGTCTCGATAGCCCTATTCGGCAACGCGGTTGCCGTGTCGCTGAACGGAATGCCGTGGCTCACGTGGGCGATCACAGCAGCGGGCGTCGCCGTCTCATTCAACTCGATTGCGATCCAAAGCCGCGCAATCCGAGACGGCGAAGTCCTCTGAGCCGCCGTTGCGCGCTTGGCAGTTTCCGACCCCACCGGGGTCGATTGGGCGAATCGGGAAGACGACGCCCCGCGAGGATTGCGGAAGCGTATCCCCCGAATGAAGTGAGAACAGACCGCGCCCCCCGCGAGGATTGCAGGCAGCGTTGTGCCCGGCCGATTCCGCGAACCGAGGAAACGACGTCGGCGTCGCCCGAGAGAGGATCGAAACGGTCCCCCGTTCCATCGAACCGGGGAGATGACACCAGGCCGACGCGCCGATCGCGGCCGGCCCATGCGGTAAGTTAGCCCTATTCGATGAGCCGATCGCGTGGCCCCAGCCCGCCGCCCTGTCGTCTCTTCCCATTCCACACAAACAATACACGCCATCTCACACAACCTTACCCAACCGTAAGTATTTAGCCTCCCGGGCGTCGGCGCCGCGGCAATATTCTGCGGACAATCGACTCCTTGAGGTTTATACTTGTAGCATCACCGGCGTTCATGGTATGTTACGCATATACATCACCACTCAAGAAGGAGGACGTTCATGCAGCATCCTGAGCATCTCCACGCGGGTGGTGAGTTGCTGATCATGCCGTCATACCAGGTCGAGATCCCCCGGACCACGCCCCAGCTCTACATCACCGGCATCTACGCCCTGAATGTGCAGTGTCCGGAAGGCACCACGGGCGATCAGCACGATGTGTTCCATTGGTTCTACCGCCCCGGGATCCGCGAGGAAGCTCCCACGGTCACGCTCGGCGGCAGCGACGAGCTCGACACCAACGCGATTTACGGCGACCTGGGGGTTTACGAGGGACGGGAGCGCCTGCTCGCCAAAGGCTTGAACATAGCACCGGAAATCCGGGAAGTATACGTGGCCAACCATTACCGGGCCATCCTGGACCTGCTCTACGAATCCTTAACCCACTACGGCCGCGTCTACAACCTGACCGGCGCCACCGGCGACTGGCTCGACACCCCCGAGCAGCGCCGCTTCGTTCTGGAGCAGGCCACGCGCATGGCGCCGTACGTGGACGAGGAGTCCCGGATCCAGCTGGAACAGTGGGTGAAGAAGGAAGCAGCCGGCACCCCGTACCCGACGCCGTGACGCCGGACGCTCAGCGGTCGGCGCACAGCGGCTCCGGACCCGAGGCCAGGCGGCCTCCCCTTTTCGGGTAGTGGGCACCAACGCCTGTGAAGCGATCGCCTCCGACGCCCCGTTAGAGTTCTTCCCATGAGTGCAACGGTCGAGCGGTGGAGCGAGGATCACGTGGTCTCCGCCGCCCCCGACGCCCAAGTGGTCAGGGCGGCGCGCAAACTCGCCGATCCCCGGCCGTGGAGCGACACGGGGACGGCGGGGACGCTGCTGTGGGGAAGCTGCACAGGCTCGGGCAAGAACCCCTACAGGGTCTCCATCGACGTCGCCGCACCCGCGTACAAGTGCACATGCCCCAGTCGCAAATTCCCATGCAAGCACTCCGTGGCCCTTCTGTTCCTGTGGAGCAGAGGCGACGTCGCAGAGGGGACTCCCGCCGACTTCGCCGCTGAGTGGGCGGCCGCCCGGGCCGGACGCGCCCGGCGAGCCGCCGCCAAAGCGACGACCGCCGCGCACTCCCGCACGCCGGAGCAGAAGGCCAGAACGGCGGCCGGCGCCGCGGCGAGGGCGAAGCGCCGCGACAAGCTCATGTCCGAAGGACTGGAGGAATTGGACCTGTGGCTCGCCGACCAGTTGCGCCAGGGCCTGGCCAACGGCGTCGATCGGCGTCCGCGCCAGCTGACGGACCTCGCCGGCCGGATGGTCGACGCCCAAGTCCCGGGCGTGGCCGGCCGCCTGCGGAGAATCGCCGGCGAGATCGGTTCCCTGAGCGGGGCCGAGAGCATCGAGAGGACTGTGGAGGAATTCGGCGGGCTCCATCTGCTCGTCCGCGCCTGGCAGCGCCGCGACAGCCTCCCCGAGGATCTGGCGGCCACCGTCCGCAGCCATCTGGGCTTGACCGTGCGCGCCGACGACGTGCTCGCAACCCCGGGGGTCGCCGACACCTGGGCGGTGGTCGCCAGCCGCGTCGTCGTCGAGGGCAGGCTCACTTCGCAGCGCACGTGGCTCCACGGCCGGTCCAGCGGCCGCTGGGCCCTCCTCCTCGCCTTCGCCACGGGTTCGGCGCGCGCGTCCAGCCCCGCCCATCCGGGAACCGAGGTCGAGGCCACCGTCCACTTCTATCCCGGACGCGGCCAGCTCCGCGTCGCCCTCCCCGACGGCGACCTGCGCGCCGCGCCGCTGACTGACTGGGACCCGCCGGTCCTCACCGCCCGTCGAGCCCGTGAGGCGTGGCGCGACGCGGTGGCCCGCGACCCGTGGATCGAAGCCTTCCCGGCCGTCGTCCGGGGCCGCTTGAGCAGAACCGACGCTCGCGGCTGCGCCCTGACCGACGAGACCGGCATGATCCCCCTGGCGGATGCGCCCGGCCCGGACGACGGCCCGCCGGACATCGGCGGCGGCGACCTGCTCATGATGAGCGCCGACACCGACGAGCCCACGGTCGCCGGGGAGATGACGGCTCGGGGCCTGGTGCCCCTGGGGCTCGTCGAGGCGGGAGGGGTGAGGCGGCTGTGAGCTCCTCCGAATCCCTCGTCCGCTCGGCGACCGTGGGCCTGGGCGCCCGTCCCCTCGACAGGGAGGCGCTGCCGCCTCGGATCGCCCGGACGCTGAGCCATCCAGCGGACGGCGACGCGCTCCCCCGGGGCGGGGCCGGCCGCGACGCCGCCCTCGCCCTCGACGCGGCCGCCGCCTACGCGCTCGTCCACCGTGTCGGGATCGAATCGGCCGCAACCACGGCCGTGACCCTTCCCTCTTCCTCACGCCAGCCGGTTCCCGACAGGCTGTCCAGCCTCCTGTCGACGCTCATGGCCGACGCCGGGCAGCACAGCCTCCTGTGCGCCGTCCTGCGGTTCGTCCGCGACCGAGGCATGGCCGTGGCCCCGCGCCAGGCGGCCGCCCTGCTGGGCGGGCACATCAGGCGGGGATACGACGAGCTCGTCCTCGGCGTCATGGACGAACGCGCGGCGGCCGCGCTCGCCGACCACCCGAAGTGGGGCGTGTACGCACGCCGCGCCGCGCTCTGCGGCGGGCCGTTCGACCGGGACGCCTGGGACGACGGCGACTGCCTGGGGCGGCTCTTCTGCTACCGGCGCCTGCGCGCCCAGGATCCCCGGCTCAGCCGCGAATTCCTCACACCGGAGACGCTGAGGAAGCAGGCGGCCGACCGGCGCGCGGAATTCGTCTGGGCCATCGGCACCGGGCTGAGCCCGGCCGACGAGCCCCTGCTGGAGAAGGCGCTCGAGGACAGCAAGGAGAACGTCCGCAAAGCCGCGACGGTCATGCTCTGCAGGCTGGACGGCTCGGCGCTGGTCCGGCAGGCGGAGGATGCGGTGCGCAGGCACGTCACGGTCGAGAGGGGCCCCATGCGCCAGACCCGGATCGCCTGCACGCCCCTGGAGCCCGGCGAGATCGACGCCCGGTATAGGCTCGACGCCTCCCTGGGCGTTCCCAGGCAGTTCGAGCCGACCGCAGGCAGGCTGATGAAGGCCATGATCTGCGTGCCGACCGGAAGGTGGAAGGGGCTCATCGGGATCACGGCCTCCGAGATGCTCCAGGCGCAGGCCGCCTACGACGGCGAGCCGATGGATCTGGAGTGGACGCTCGGCCGCGCCGCCTGGAACTGGCACGACGCGGCCCTGGCCGCCGAGCTGTTCGCCAGGGATCCCACGAACGTCGAGATGGTCGCCCTGATGGAGGAGAGGCGACGGGAGGAGATCATCCTCGACGCCCTCGAATCCGGCGACACCCCGCGCATCTCGGACATGGCCCGGCACATGCCCGAAGCCTGGACGCCCCGGCTGTCCCTCGCCGTCGCCCGCACGATCGCCCGGCATGCGCCGACCGGCCGCTCGCAGACGGCGTCCGCGCATCAGGCCCGTGCCTTTCACAACCTGTCAGGCCTGCTCGCCGCCCTGCCCACGGCGTGCGCCCCGGAAGCCGTCCCGGAGGCGCTCGCCGCCCTGGACTCCATCACCGTCGAGGGGCAGTCGGCGCACAGACTCGACGCCGCCGTCAAAGGCTTGGCCCTTCGCGCTTCCTTCTTAACCATCGTCGATCAGGAGACCACATGACCGCCACTTTGCTTCGCCCCCACGCCGAACAGCGCTACGCCGACGAACTGTCCGCCCTGGAGGCGTGCGACGAAAGGGCCAGGCCGGCCAACTGGCGGCTGTCGCCCTGGGCCGTGGTCACCTATCTCATGGGCGGGACGCTGGCGGACGGCACCGTCATCACACCCAAGTACGTGGGCAATCGGCGGCTCATGGAAATCGCCGTGGCCACGCTGGCCACCGATCGGGCCCTGCTGCTCATCGGCCTGCCGGGCACCGCGAAGTCCTGGGTCAGCGAGCACCTGGCGGCCGCCGTCTGCGGAACGTCCACCCTGCTGGTGCAGGGCACGGCGGGCACGGCCGAGGAAGCCGTGCGCTATGGATGGAACTACGCCCGTCTCCTGGCCGAGGGGCCCTCCGAACGGGCCCTGGTCCCCTCCCCCGTCATGGAGGCCATGGGATCGGGGCGCATCGCCCGCGTCGAGGAGCTCACCCGCATGCCCTCCGACGTCCAGGACGCCCTGATCACGGTGCTCAGCGAGAAGACCCTGCCCGTGCCCGAGCTGGGCACCGAGGTCCAGGCCGTCGGCGGATTCAACATCATCGCCACCGCCAACGACCGCGACCGCGGCGTCAACGACCTCTCCTCCGCCCTGCGGCGCCGGTTCAACACCGTCGTCCTGCCCCTGCCGGCCAGCGCCGAAGAGGAGGTCTCCATCGTGGCCAGGCGGGTGGAGGACATGGGCGCCGCCCTCCGCCTGCCCGAAACCGACCGCGCGCTGGGGGAGATCCAGCGCGTGGTCACCGTCTTCCGCGAGCTGCGCGAGGGGGTGACCGGCGACGGGCGCACCAGCCTGAAGTCGCCCTCCTCCACCCTGTCGACCGCCGAGGCCATCTCCGTGGTCACCAACGGACTGGCCATGAGCGCCCACTTCGGCGACGGCGTTCTGCGCCCCTCCGACGTCGCCGCCGGGATCCTGGGGGCGGTGGTGTCCGACCCCGTCTCGGACAGGGTCGTGTGGTCGGAGTACCTGGAGACGGTGGTGCGCGAACGCCCCGACTGGGCGGACTTCTACCGCGCTTGCCGCGAGGTGGGCCAGTGACCTCAGGTGGGCCAGTGACCTCGCCCGCGCTGGCCGACGGCGCTCCGGCCGACGCAGGGCGGCGGAGGGAACGGGAGGGCTCGGCCGCGACCGTCGCGTGCGCGGACGCGGCCGGCGGCGGAGGGCGGAAGGGCCGGCCGGGCCCGGGCGCCGGGGAGCGAGCGGACCGAGCCGCCGGAACCGCCCGGACGCGCCCGCCGGTGAGGGTCTTCGGCGTACGCCATCACGGGCCCGGGTCGAGCCGCGCCCTGGCCGCCGCCCTGGAGGAGTATCGGCCCGACTGCGTCCTCGTCGAGGGCCCGGCGGACGCCGACGGCCTCATCGGCTGGACGGGCTCGGCGGAGATGGTCCCGCCCGTGGCGCTGATGGCCTGGCAGGTCGGCGAGCCGTCTCGGTCGGTCTCCTGGCCCTTCGCCGTCTTCTCCCCGGAATGGCAGGCTCTGCGCTGGGCCGCCGACCACGGGGCGCAGGCCCGCTTCATGGACATGCCCTCCGGCGTCGTCCTCGCCCACGGAGCCCGGGAGACGGAACGGGGCGGCGCGGAACCCGCCGTCGAGCCCGAGGCGGGCGCGAAGCCGGGAGGGAACCGGCCGAACGCAGCCGAACCGGCAGTCGCCGAGCCAGAAGCCCCCGAAACGAGCGCGGCCGAACCGGCAGGCGCCGGAAGCGCGGGAGAGGCCGAGGCCGGCTCCACGCAGGCCCGGCGCATCGACCCGATCGCCGAACTCGCCCGCGTCGCCGGATACGACGATCCCGAGGCCTGGTGGGAGGACGCCGTCGAACTGCGCCTGGACGGCGACCCGTTCGACGCCCTGAACGAAGGCATCGGGCTGCTGCGCGAGGCCGAACCGGAGACCGACGCCCATACCCTGCGCCGCGAGGCCCACATGCGCCGCGTCCTGCGATCGGCCGTGAGGGAGGGCCACGGGCGCATCGCCGTGGTCTGCGGAGCCTGGCATGCGCCGGCGCTGAGCGGCAAGCCGCCCGCGGTCAGCGCCGACTCGGCCCTGCTGGCCAATCTGCCCAAGGCCAAGACTAGCCTGACGTGGGTGCCCTGGACCCACCAGCGCCTGTCCCAGGCGACCGGCTACGGGGCTGGGGTGGCCTCGCCGGGCTGGTACCACCACCTGTTCACCGCCCCGGACCGCCCCGCCGTCCGCTGGCTGACTCGCGTGGCTCAGAGCCTGCGCGACCACGACCTGCCGGTGTCCTCGGCCCATATCATCGAGGCCGCACGGCTGGCCGAGGCTCTGGCCGTCATGCGCGGACGCCCGATGCCCGGCCTCGACGAGCTCGACGAAGCCACCCTGTCCGTCCTGTGCGAGGGCAGCGATCTGCGGGCCGACCTGGTCACCCGCGAAGTCGTGGTGGGCCGGGCGCTGGGCGAGGTCCCCGAGGGCGTGCCCATGGTGCCCCTGGACGCCGACCTGCGCCGGACCGCCAGAAGACTGCGCCTCGCCTTCAGCGCGGCGCCCAAGGACGTCACCGTGGACCTGCGCACGCCCACGGGCCTGGCCAAGGCTCAGCTGCTGGAGCGCCTGACCGTCCTCGGCGTGCCTTGGGGCGTCAAGCGCCGCGCCCGCTCCACCGGCACCTTCAAAGAAGTCTGGACCCTGGAATGGCGGCCCGAGTACTCGGTGAGCGTCGTCAAGGCCGCCGGACACGGCAACACCGTGGCCGACGCCGCGGGCGCCGCTCTGCTGACCCAAACGGACACGCTGGCCGACGTCACGCGGGCCGTGGAGTCCGCCCTGATGGCCGGCCTGGAAGGCGTCCTGCCCGAACTCCTGCGCATTCTCGACGATCGGGCCGCGCGGGAGTCCGACGTCCTGCATCTGCTGGCCTCCATTCCCGCCCTGGCCCGCGCCCACCGTTACGGCGACGTGCGGCGCACCGACGCCGACAGCCTGGCCGGGGTGGCTCGGGCCGTCCTGGCCCGAGCGTGCGCGGGGCTCCCCGCGGCGGCCGCCGGCGTGGCCGAGGACGTCGCCGTCGAGCTCAAGGACGCCGTCGACGAGGTCCAGAGCGTCGTCTCGCTGCTGGACGAGGACGCCGTGCGGCTGTGGCGGAACGCCCTCCGCGCGGCACTCGCCAGGCACGGCCTGCCCGGCCTCCTGGCGGGGCGGATCACGCGCCTGCTCCTGGACGGCGGAATCCTCACGGCCGAGCAGGCGAGCCGGCGGCTGAGCCGCGAACTGTCCTCGGCGACCGATCCCGGCGAGCAGGCCGGGTGGATCGAGGGCTTCCTGGCGGGCAACGCCCTGCTGCTCATCCACGACCCGCGCCTGTTGGGCATCATCGACCGCTGGGCGGGCGGCATCCCGTCTCGGGCCTTCGTCGACGCGCTCCCCGCCCTGCGCCGCGCCTTCGGCTCGCGGTCGCGGGCGGAACGCCGGGAACTCGCCGCCCGAGTCGCCGATCTTCCGGAGGACCCCGAGCGGCCGGGCGACGGGACCGCCGGGCAGAGCGGGCGGAGCGAAGCGGAAGGGGGACCCGAGGGGAGAACGGAAGCGGACGGCCCCGGGGCGGCGCCTGAAGACGCCGAAGACGAGGCCTTCGACTTCGCCGGGCCCGTCCTGGAGACAGTCAGCGCGATCCTGGGAGGAGGACGATGAACCCGGCGCACACGACGGACGCCGCGGGCGAACTCCCCCGCGGCGGGGAGCTCGGCGCGGGAGCGGACGGAACGGCAGGCGAAGCCGCGGACACGGCCGCCGGAGCCGGAAAGCCGGCCGCCGGGACGCCGGACGACGGGGCCGAGCGGATCGACCGCGACCAGCGCTGGCGGCTCATGCTCGGGGCCGACGCCCCTCAACGGCGCGTCCCGCTGTCCGGGCGCCTGGAGGCCATGGACCGGGCGCTGACCGCCCTCTACGACGACGGAACCGGCCGGAGCCGCCGCGGCGGCCTGGGCGGCTCCTCCCCCGACGTGGCCAGGTGGCTGGGCGACATCCGCGCCTACTTCCCCAACCGGGTGGTCAAGGTCATGCAGGCCGACGCCATCGAACGCCTCGGGCTGCGCTCCTTACTGATGGAGCCCGAGATCCTGGAGAGCGTCGAGCCCGACATCCACCTCGTGGCCACCCTGGCGTCCCTGTCCAAGGTCATCCCGGAGAGCTCCAAGGAGTCGGCCCGCAAGGTGGTGGCGCGGACGGCCAAGGACGTGGAGGAGCGCCTGACCGGTCGGCTCGACCAGGCCGTGCGCGGGGCTCTGAACAGGGCTTCGCGCACCGACCGCCCCAGGCCTGCCGACATCGACTGGAACCGGACCATCGCCGCCAACCTCAAGAACTACCTGCCCGAACACCGCACCGTGGTGCCAGAACGGCTCGTCGGCTACGGGCGGCGCCGGCTCGGCGTCCAGCGCGATCTGGTCATCTGCCTCGACCAGTCGGGCTCCATGGCCACTTCGGTGGTCTACGCCTCCATCCTGGCCTGCGTGCTGGCCGCCATCGGCTCCCTGAGCACCACCCTGGTGGCCTACAGCACGGACGTCGCCGATCTGACCGAGAGGCTGGCCGACCCCGTCGACGTCGTCTTCGGCGCCCAGTTGGGCGGAGGCACCGACACCTCGCCGGCCATCGACTACTGCGCCCAGCGCATCGGCCGGCCGAACTCCTCCATCTTCATCCTCGTCAGCGACCTCTACGACGCCAAGCCGGAGGCGATGCTCTCGCGCATCGCCCGGATGGTCGCCAGCGGAGTGCAGGTGATCGCCCTGCTGGCCCTCAGCGACGACGGCGTGCCGTCCTACAACCGCAAGGCCGCCGCGGACCTGGCGGCGATGGGAGTGCCGGCCTTCGGCTGCACGCCCGACGCCTTCCCCGATCTGCTGGCCGCCGCCATCGAGAGGCAGGACCTGAGCCGCTGGGCCGAAGAAAGGGCCGCAGCCGAGGCCTGAAGGCCCACGGCGGCACGACTCGCCGGCTCATAGGCAGAGCCGGAACCGGCGGGAGTCCGGAGCCAGAATGCGGTCCGTCCTTCGGTCAGGCGGGGCCGTCCTCTCCCCTGGGAGACCTTCATCCTTCACAAAAGCATCCTTTCGTCCTAGCATCATTGCATAGGCTGCCACAACGACGATGCGAACGAGGAGATCACGTGAACGCGTCCCCCGGACCTTCTTGGAACGGCTCGCCGTCCTACCGCGAGGTCATGGCCCGTCTGAACCTGCTCGTCGACAAGGTGGATTGGATCGCCGCGCGGGTGTCCACGATCGAGCAGACGTCGTCCTCGCTCATGGGCCGTCTGCCCGGCAGCGAAGAGACCGCGGATCGGCCGTCGCGCACACCGCAGGGGCAGCAGGGACCGCCGACTGCGCGTCCGGCGCCTTCGGCTGCCGGCTCACGGGTGTGCGCGTCGCCTCCGGCGGCTACGCGCACGCCGACGGGAGAGAAAGACGCGGCCGGGGCGGGATGCTCGGCCGGACGAGCGTCCGCGAGAGGGCCGGTGACCGACGAGGAGGGGCGCCGGGAACGCGCCGAGGAGGAAGGCCTGGCCATCGCGGAGGATGTGGCCGAGGCGGTCTTCGACGAGGCCCCTGCGCGGGGCGCCGCCTCCCGGCCATCCCCGCCCTCCGCGGCGCCGCCCGCTTCAGGCCGGGCCCGCCCGCCGCAGGCCGAGGCCGGCGACCGAGGCGAGCCGCGGATCGGCGGCCATGCGGCAGCCCTTGCGCGCACGCCCCAGGCCACCGACCGGACGCCGCCTACCGCCGACGCAACGGCCGGCGGCGCCTCGGAGCCCGCCGTGCCCGCCACGGCGCCGACTCCCGAGGACGACGCTCCGCTCACGGAGCAGTCTGCCCAGGCCTCCTCCGCCGGGCCGGCGAACCGCCCGGAACAAGGGCGCGCACAAGCCGGAGCGCGGGGATTCGCCGAGCCCGGAGCGCAAGAGAGCGCACAGCCTCCGCAGTTCGGCGGGCAACGGACCGGCGGGCCGTCCTCGTTCTGGCGCAGGATCAGCACCGAGGGTCAGGCCGGCCGGTACCTGCTGTCCCTCGCTGCCGCGCTCCTCATACTCATGGCGGGCGCGAGCCTCATCGCGCTGCTGTGGAACTCGATCCCCGACTACGTGAAAGTGCTCGTCGTGGCGCTGACCGGCATGGCCCTCACCGGGACCGGGGCGTGGACGGCGCGGCGGCCGCGCTCCAATCGGGTGGCGGCGGCCACGGTCATGGGCACGGGAGGCGGTCTGGTGTACGTGGCGATCATCGGCTCGGTCCTGCTCGGGGAGGTCGACGCCGACATCGCCTTCTTCCTCCTGACCGCCTGGTCCCTGCTCCTGGTGATACTCGCGGTCAGGACCCGAATCCTGTTCACGATGCTCATCGTCGGGGCGGGGGGCGCGGTCACCGTCGTCTTGGCCGGCACTTACGCCGGCGACCATCCCGACCAGGCCCTGGCCGCGATCTGGGCGATATGCCTGCACTCGATCTGCCTGGGGGCTGTCTGCGCGATCGTGGCGCGGGCGAGCGCGCCCGCCAAGCTGAGGGCCGCCTACGCGGGGCCGTCCTTCGTCGTCACCGTCGTGGCGGGGGCCGTCGCGCCCCTCGACGCGGCCTCGCGGATCTCCTTCGCCTCGGCCGCCTCCGCCCTCGCCCTGACCCTCCTCCTTTCCTTCCTCCAGTACGGGCTCCTGGCCCACTGGGAGGCGAGGCGGGTCCCCCAGAACGCGCACTTCATCGGGGGCGGCTGGTTCGCCGTCGACCTGGCCGCCATGTTCGTCCTCCTCCGGCTGTACACGGCGCCGAAGGGGCCGGACGGGACGTGGGATCCCATGTGGAAGTTCGCCCTCATCGCGGCCGTCATGACCGGCACGGCCCTCCTCGCGGCGGCGACCCCGATGGAGTGGCACGTCGCGGTGTACGCGGGCATCAGCTCGAGCGTGGCCACGACGCTGTTCGCCATGGCCTGCCGGTCCGAGTGGTCGGACCGGCCCGAGATGCTGGTGGTCGTCATCGCCGCCGTCGGGCTGAGCGCCGCCCCGTCCATCAGGCATCGAGACGGCACGCCCACGCTGACCGTCCCCTGCGCGCTGATCGTCATGGGCGCCCGCTCGCACAGCGACGCCGACAGGGCGGTCCTGGCCCTGTCCGGCGTCCTCGTCGCGGCCGCGGTCATGGCGGCCGCGAGCCTGCGGGCCAGGGACAGGCGCGTGCCGGTGGCCTCGACCTGGCTCCTGGCGGCGATCCTCGTGGTCTTCGTCCCTCTGAACGCGGCCGACCTCCTCGACGCGTCGGGCGTGCGCCCCGAGTGGACCGTCACGGCCCTGCTGGTCATGGTCAACCTCATCGCCACCCTGCTCGTCTTCGCCGGGCTGGCGACCAACAGGCTGACGCCGGCGGAGCTGCTGGCCGGCCGCGGGCTGGGCAAAAGGCCCGGAGCCACCCTCGAGCGGTTCCGCGTCGACACGCTCCGGGGCGAGGACGGCTTCGCCAGGAGAATCGCGATCCCTCCGGAGACCGGCGGCGTCAGCGGCTTGGCCCTGGCCATCCAGGGGTTCTCGCTGATCCCCATGAGCCAGGTCGACGAGGCGCTCCCGCGGCTCTGCTTCACGGTGTCCTTCATCATCCTGGGAGGGGCGATCATGTGGCTCGTGTGGCCGATCGTCCGCAGCACCTTCGGCAGCGTCGCCGTCGGCGCGACGACGACCGTCATGCTCCTGGGCGGAACGTGCCTGCTCTCGCAGAGCGACCCAGCCTCCGTGCCGGGCACCATCGCCTTCCTCTTCGCGGGCGCCGTCTGCATCTGCGTCGGCTTCACGGCCCGGTCGAAGGTGCTGCGCCTGTACGGCCTGGTCGTCATCATGGCGATGGTCGTGAAATTCGCGGCCGTCGACATGGCGGGGCAGAACTCGGTGGTGCGGGTCGTCTCCCTGGCCGTCGCCGGAGTGGTGTGCTTCGCCCTGTCCCTCGTGTACGCGCGGTTCAGCTCGACTCTCGAGAAGTCCTCCCGCGAGGCCTCGCCCCTTGCGTCCTCGCCCCCGGAGAGGCCGAAGGAGGCGGAGACCCCGAAAGCGAAGGCGTAGGGGAAGGGCGGCGTCGCGCGGCACATCACATCTTCGTAAGGGCCCGCCGGGCTCGGGCGGCGTCGTTCACTCCGGCGGGTGGCGGCCGGCAGCGGGCTGAACGCGCACGCTCGCCGCGAAGCGGCGCTAGGAAGCCTGCGAGGCGAGGAAGTCGCGCATCTCGGCCGCGTCGACCGGGCGCGCGTAGGCTCCGCCGTCGAAGGTGACCAGGCCGCCGATCCCCTTCTGGAAGACGAAGCGGATGGCGCCGGCCCTGCCCTTCTTGTCGTGGACCATGGCGTCCATGACGGCTTGGACGCTCACGCCGGCCGGCAGACGGTACGGCAGGCCGATCGAGCGCAGCAGGGCTTCAACGCGCGCGACGTCGGCCGCGCTGACGTATCCGTGCCGCTCGCCGAGCCTGGCCTGGAGCGCGAGGCCGACCGCCACGCATTCGCCGTGGTTCATCTCGTAGCCCATGGCGGTCTCCAGGGCGCGCCCGATCGTGTGCCCGAGGTTCAGGCCCATGCGGCGGTTGCCCTCGTGGACGTCGGAGACGACGAAGTCCCGTTTGATCTCGCAGTTGCGCCTGGCGGTGAGCTCGGCGAGGGCGTCGTCGCGCACGAACTGGGCGGGGGTCAGGCCCCGCCGCACGAAGGCGTCCTCCAAAGCGTCGAAGAAGGAGGCGTCGGCCAGGCATGCGTGTTTGACGGTCTCCCCCAGGCCTTCGCGGATGTGCCGGTCGGAGAGGGTCAGCCAGCGGTCGAGGTCGACGAACACCGCACTGGGCTGGTGGAAGGCCCCGATGAGGTTCGTCGCCGCGGGCGTGTCGACGGCCGTCTTCCCGCCGACGGCGGCGTCGGCCGCCGCGAGCAGCGTGGTCGGCGCGGAGACGTAGGGCACCCCGCGGGTGAAGGTCGCGGCGAGGAAGCCCGCGAGATCCGTGACCACTCCCCCGCCCAGGGCGACGACGACGCTGTCGCGCCCGAAGCCGCGCGCGATCATCGCATCCTCCAGGCGCTCCTTGACGGCCCGGGTCTTGTTGGCCTCGCCGGCGGGAAAGGCGAAGACGTCGAACGCCCGGTCTCCGAGGGCCGCCGCGAGCGCGGGGACGGCGAGGGATTCGACGGTCGAGTCGGTGACGACGGCTATCCTCCGGTCGCGGTGCCGCTCCAGGAACTGGGCGATGCGCTCGTCGAGGCGGCGCCCGACGACGACCGGGTACGACTCGTCCACGGTTCGAACGAGGTCCACCCTGAAGGTGGTGACGTCCATCGGAGTCCTTTCAGAACGGGCCGCGGGGCAGGCCGCCGGCGCGGGCAGGCTCACAGGGAGAATTCCCCCAGGGGGACGACGTTGTGGGCGCGAGCCCAGACGGTGGGGACGGCCGCCTTCCCGAAGGGGAAGCAGGTGACCGGGATGAGCTTGAGGTTCGCGACGGCCAGGGGTATCCCGATGATCGTGACGGCCTGGAAGAAGGCGGTGACCATGTGTATGAGGGAGATCCAGAGCCCGGCGACGAAGAACCACACCACGTTCATCAGCGCCGAGCCGACTCCGGCGTCCGGGTGGCGGACGACCACCCGGCCGAAGGGCCACAGGACGTAGCCCGCTATCCTCCAGCATGCGAAGCCGGCCGGGGCGGTGACGACCAGGAGCAGGGCGAGGAACCCGAAGAACGCGTACCCGAGGAACAGCCAGAAACCGGCGAAGACCAGCCATATGAGGTTGAGGATGAGGCTCAACGTTCCTCCCGTGTCTCTCCCGGCCAGCCGATCGGCCCTCCGCCGGGCAGCCGCCTAAACGCGTACACGTCCAGCATAGATCACGCGGTGGGCGCATGCGCGACCGATTCGGGCCTCAGCGTCCGCCTGGCAACCGTCCGCCACCCGGTCCGGGGGCGGTTGATAGGCTTGCCCCCATGGCTTCCAGCATCGATACCATCCCCGGCCCGCCCCACGACGGTCAGGCCGCGGACGCCGCCGATCCGGCCCGCGGCCTGACGGCCGCCGAGGTCGCCGAGCGGGTGGCCGCCGGCCAGGTGAACGCCCTCCCTCCGCGGTCGGGGCGAACCACCGGGCAGATCGTCCACGACAACGTCTTCACGCGGATCAACGCGATGCTCGGCGTCCTGCTGGTGTTCGTCCTGGCGACCGGATCGTGGATCAACGCGGCCTTCGGCCTGCTGATCATCGCGAACTCGGCGATCGGGATCGTCCAGGAGCTTCGGGCCAAGCGCACGCTCGACTCGCTGGCCGTCGTCGGCGAGGCCCATCCGCGGGTCCGGCGCGACGGGGCGGAGGCGCAGATCGAACGCGACGACGTCGTCTTAGACGACATCGTGCTGATCGGCCCCGGCGAGCAGATCGTGGTCGACGGCGTGGTGACCGAATCGGCCTACCTGGAAGTCGACGAATCCCTCCTGACCGGCGAATCCGACCCGATCCCGAAGAAGCCCGGGGACGAGATCATGTCCGGCAGCTTCGTCGCGTCGGGCACGGGCGGCTACCGGGCCACGAAGGTCGGCGAGGACGCCTACGCCGCCCAGCTGACGGCCGAGGCCGCGAAGTTCTCACTCGTGCACTCCGAGCTGCAGGCCGGCATCGACTGGATCCTCAAGGCCATCACGTGGGTGCTCGTCCCCGTCGGCGTCCTGACGATCATCGGGCAGATCCGGGTGGGGGCCGACGGATGGCGCGAGATCATCCTCGCCGTCTCGGGCGCGCTCGTGCCCATGATCCCCGAGGGGCTGGTGCTCATCACCTCGACGGCCTTCGCGCTGGGCGTCATCCGGCTGGGCCGGCGCAAGTGCCTCGTCAACGAGTTGCCCGCCATCGAGGGCCTGGCGCGGGTGGACGTCGTGTGCGCGGACAAGACGGGCACCCTCACGGAGAACGCCATGGCCTTCGGGGGTCTGGAGGCGCTCGGCGGGCACAGCGAGGAGGAGGCCCGCGAGGCCCTCCGTCAGCTCGGCGCCGCCGACGACGCCCCGAACTCCTCCATGTCCGCGATCGTCGACGGGGTCGGCCGCGCCGAGCGGCCGTGGACGGTGACAGCGCGCCAGCCCTTCACGTCGGCGAAGAAGTGGTCGGGCATGAGCTTCGCCGAAGGCGGCGACTGGGTGCTCGGCGCCCCGGACGTCCTGGCCTCGTCCGGCTCCTCCCAGGCCGCGGCCGCGGCGGACGAGCGGGCCCAGGAGATCGCCTCGACCGGCCTGCGCGTGCTGCTGCTGGGCCGGGCGGGCGTGGAGGTGACTGCCGAGGGCGCCCCCGGCGCGGTGGACCCCGTCGCCCTGGTGGTCCTGGAACAGAAAATCCGACCCGACGCGGCGGGCACGCTGGAGTACTTCCGCAACCAGGGTGTGGAAGTGAAGGTCATCTCCGGCGACAACGCCGACTCGGTGGGCGCGGTGACGCGCTCGCTCGGCATGGACTCGGGCGCCCCGGTGGACGCCCGCAGGATCCCCGACGCGGACTTCGACCGCGTCGTCAACGAGTCGCACGTCTTCGGGCGAGTGACCCCGCAGCAGAAGCGGGCCATGGTCTCGGCCCTCCAGGGCGCGGGCCACACGGTCGCCATGACGGGCGACGGCGTCAACGACGTGCTCGCCCTCAAGGACGCCGACCTGGGGGTCGCCATGGGCTCGGGCACGGCCGCAACCCGGTCTGTGGCGAAGATCGTGCTGCTCGACGACAAGTTCGCGACCCTCCCCCACGTGGTCGGCGAGGGGCGCCGCGTGCTCGGCAACATCGAGCGGGTGGCCAATCTCTTCCTGACGAAGACGATCTACTCGTCGATCCTGGCGATCCTCGTCCTGCTGTTCGCCGTGCCCTTCCCCTTCCAGCCCATCCACGTGACGATCACCGGGTGGTTCACGATCGGCATCCCGGCCTTCATCCTCTCGCTGCCGCCCAACAACGAGCGCGCCAGGGACGGCTTCGTCGGCAGGGTGATGCGGTTCGGCTTCCCGGCCGGGGCCGTGGTGGCCGTGGCCTCGTTCGCGACGTTCATGGCCGTGCGCGATCCCCACCCGACCGCCCAGCAGGCGGCCCAGGCGTCCACGGCGGCGCTGGTCGCGCTCATCATCTCCGCGACGTGGGTGCTGGCCACGGTCGCCAGGCCGTACGAGTGGTGGAAGATCGCCCTCATCGGCCTGCCGCTGGTCGGCTACGGGGTGATCTTCACGACGGGGGTCACGCAGCGGGTGTTCAAGCTCGACTCGGGGAACCTGGAGGCGATGGCCGTCGGGACGGCCGCGGGCCTGATCGGGGCGGCCGCGATCGAGGCCTTGTGGTGGATCCTGCAGAGGGCGACCGGCGAGCGGCGCCCCTACTGGCTTCCCAAGGCCGAGCGGGAGGCTGCCGCAGCGCAGAGGCGGCTGGAACGCGAGGCCTTGCGCGCCGAGAGGGCCGCGCAGCGGTCCGCCGGCCGGTAAGGGGCCGGCAGAGGAGGCCTTGTCTCGCGGCCGACGCCGTGCCACTCGCGGGGCCTCCGCCTCAGGTGGGGCCTCCGCAGGCTCGAGGGGCTGCCTGCTGTGCGCAGGGGAGCCGCCGGGGGCGCAGCCGCCGCGCACGGTGGGATACTGGAACGCAGTCGATGTCCGTCCATTCGTCGAAGGTCCGCAACGCCATGAACCACAAGCCGGCCGGCTCCCGCCCCGTTTCGGCGTCTCCGTCCGCTCCGACGCCTCGGCCCGCCCTGGCGTCCCGCCTCGCCACGCTCGTCCGGGGGCACCGCGCCGGGCTCTTCGCCCTCGCCTTCGCCGTGGGGATCGGCTCGGGTCTGGGCGCGGTCGCCTTCCGCTACCTCGTCTACGGCATCACCTGGCTCATGACCGGCCAGACGCAGTTCGGCCAGGCCGGGCACGCGCCCAGCTCGCACGCCGCCTTCCTGGGGGTCGGGTTCTTCGTCGTCGCCCCGGTGTTCGGAGGCCTCCTCTACGGACCACTCATCCAGCGCTTCGCTCCCGAGGCTCGCGGGCACGGCGTGCCGGAGGTGATGGCGGCCGTGGCACAGAACGGCGGGCGTATCCGAGCGCGCGTCTCGATCGTCAAAGCCTTCGCCTCCGCCCTGACGATCGGAACCGGCGGCTCGGTGGGCCGCGAGGGCCCGATCGCCCAGATCGGCGCGTCGATGGCCTCCGCGCTCGGCCAGGGCATCCGCATCCCGGAGAACCGGCTGCGGGTGATCTGCGCCTGCGGGGCCGGCGGGGCGATCGCCGCCACGTTCAACACCCCGCTGGCCGGCCTGTTCTTCGGCATCGAGATCATCCTGCGCACCTACTCGGTGGACGCCCTCTTCGCCGTCATGGTCTCCACCATGGTGGCCGACGCCACGGCCATCGCCTTCGTGGGCAATGAGACCTTCCTCGTCAAGTTCCCGCACGACGTGTCTCTCGACGCCACCGCCGCCTACGCCGCGGTGGCGGGACTCGCGGGGCTCGCGGCGCTGGCGGGCCTGCTCTTCTCCAGGTCGCTCTACGCACTCGAAGACGCGGCGGACCGCGTGTGGGGGGACAGGCCGCAATGGTTGAAGCCCGTAGTCGGCGGCGTGCTCGTGGGGGCGCTGCTGCTCGCGCTGCCGCAGCTGTACGGCGTGGGCTACCCGGTCATGTACCGGGCGCTCGGCGGCAGCTACGCCGTTTGGTTCCTGTTCGTGCTGGCCGCGGGCAAGATTCTCGCCACGGGCCTGACCCTGGCCGTCGGCGGCTCGGGCGGGGTGTACGCGCCCAGTCTCTTCATCGGCCTCATGCTGGGGACGGCCTACGGCCTGGTGGCGGTGGACGCCTTCGGGCCCGGGGTCGGGGATCCGGCGGTGTACGCCGCCGTGGGTATGGCGGCCGTGTTCGCGGCCGCCACCCGCTCTCCGCTGACCGCCGTGGCTTCGGTGGTGGAGATGACCGGGGACTTCAAGCTGGTGCTCCCCGTCATGCTGGCCGTCTCCATCGCCACCGTGGTCTCGCGGCGCTTCTCCTACGGGACGATCTACACGACGAAGCTGCTGCGCCGCGGCCAGGACATCGACCGCGCGGTCCCATGGAGGGCCTTCACCGACATGACGGCCGAGGAGTCCATGCGCGGCTTCGCCTCCCCGATGCTCCTGCCCGGAACGCGCGGCGGGGCCGGGGCGGGCACGGCGGGCACGGGACCCGACGGGGAAGAGCACGACGTCTCACGACTCCAGGCTCGAGGGTCCGGCGTCCGGGAACCTGCCGGCGTTCAAGGATCCGGCGGGGTTCAAGGATCCGCAGCCCGGGGATCCGAGGACGCTCCGCCGACGGCGCGCGGGGCCGTCCAGGCGCTCGACGGGGAACTGGTGATCGTGCGCGCCCCGCAGATCGTGTTCGCGAACGAGCCGGTCACGGACGTGTTCCGCCAGCTCGACGCCTACAGCCGCGACGGCATGCCCGTGGTCTCCACCGACACCCGGCGGATTCTCGGATGGATCACCCCGCAGTCGATAGCGCACCGAGTCCACGAGGAGATGTCCGCGCCCGGCGCGGAGCGGGGGCCGGCGCATCCGCGGACCGACACGCGGCTGGCCGGGCTCCAGGTGGCCGAAGTGCTCGTGCCGGAGGGCTCCGCGGCCGTCGGGCGGCCGCTGGGCTCCCTCGACTGGCCGGAGGGGTGCATCCCGGTGGCCCTCCAACGCGACGGGAGCGTCCACGAAGCCGAACCGGCAGACGAGCTGCACGCCGGCGACACCGTCAACGTGCTCATCCCGGCGTCGAACGCCTAATCCGCTCCGCATCTGGGGAGGCAGGCGGTCCGCGGACCGCACCCAGCCCTCTCCAGGCCCGACGGCGGCCGCCGTCGCCCGGTCTCCCATGCGGGTCGCCCGCTCATGCGGGCAGTGCTGCGCCCGCCGGCCGAAAACGCAAAGAGACGGGGCCCGCTCAGAAACCGGACCCCGTCCCAACGCCCGTATCCGCCCCGCCGACGGGACGTCGCCTTGAGGCGCCTGCGGTAGCGGCGGGATTTGAACCCGCGGTGGCTATGAACCACACAGCATTTCGAGTGCTGCACCTTCGGCCGCTCGGACACGCTACCGC
>ERZ772764.482-NODE-482-length-27621-cov-4.679424_pt1 | contig 27621 bp, 39 predicted proteins | sample MGYA00512163_ERZ772764 | MGnify/ENA primary metagenome ERZ772764 (study PRJEB29015, sample SAMEA2737903) | human oral metagenome | biome: human oral; feature: human-associated habitat; material: dental | place: China | collected 2094 ... | reverse complement strand
GTTATATAGATATGGATGTAAAAGGACTATATGAATCAGAGTCTGAGACTAAAACATATGGAGCTACAGTTGAGGGATTTATACTTATACATAAAGATAAGTACTTTTTATATGACGGAAACTCTGACTTTTATTTCATAGAAGAAGGTTCTGATATAAAGCATTATCTTAAAAAGCAAAGTAACATAACAGGTTGGGGACAGATAACTCGTTGGGACCCAAAATTTAGCACTATTAAAGTGGATTATGATATAAAGGAGATTAGTTGGTAATTATGGAATTATTTAAGTTTGATGATAAAGAACATTTAATAGAACTTGCAAGAAGAATAAGACAAGATGCAACTAATAAGGAAGACCTTATGATGGAATTCTTTGATGGATTTTATATAAAAGGTAATGCATCTAAGATATTTGTAAATGCATGCTTACAACTTATGTTTGATAGCTATAAGGTATCAAGACAAAAAGACATAAGAAAAGATTTATTCTTCACTACTTCTTATGAAAAAGGTATGCCTGAAGAGTACTCTACTAAGGTTTTAAGAGCACTTTTAAGAGATAAAGATTTATTTATGCCAGAAATATCAATTCCTTTTATATTAGATAGAGTAAAATCACAATTCTATAGACTTGCAATAATAGGAAATGATATAGTTACAGTACAACATGGTCTTCTTGGTTATATAGATACTTATCTTAATGATAAACGTTATCGTGATATTATAGATAAGGATGTTTATAATGATACTGATACACCTTGGGAAATAGACCGTAAAATTAAAAATGTTGCAAAACTATTTGAGTCTGGAGATATATTTATAGACCCATTAACATATTACTTCACATCAGGAGTTAAAGCAAACCTTGCTCAAGTACAAACATTTGCTGTTACATATGGTATGATGCCAGATGCAGTAAATACTTATATAGCACATGAGCCTATAAGACATCCTCTTATAAATGGACTACGTAAAAAGAAAGATATAATGCATATGGACCAAATGGGTATTAAAGCTAGATTTGTTGGTAAGAATGATATAAAAGAAGGTGGAACTGTATTTAAACAAGTTATATCAGCACTTCTACCAGCAAGACTTAATTCAGCTGACACAAGAGAAGTTATTAATGATTGTGGTACTCATAGATCTTGGAAGATAAAGATAGAAAAAGAATCAGAACTTATATTCTATCGTGGTAAGAATTACTGTGATGATAAAGGAAATATTATAGGTTATGTTGACTATGATAGGAAAGACCTTATTGGTAAAGAAATTAATATAAGAAGTATAGCCTTTTGTAAAGGTGACCACATATGTCTTGACTGTTTTGGACACTTTAATAAGTTTATGAGAGATAATAAGATACATTATAATAACTATATAACTTATATTATAGATGATGTTGCTAAAATAGTACAAGGGGTTATATCAATAAAGCACTTTATAGTTGCAATAATAAAGGCTATACTTGTAAGTTTTGGTGATATTAAGGATATGAACTTAGAAGAGTTTATAAAAACTACACCTTATATTAAGAAAATGGTATTTGACAGAATCTATTTTAATAAGAAATATAAGGTAGAGCTTAAACATATACCTACTAAAACAGCAGCAAATGGTCTTCCTATAAGATATAAGAATGAACTATGGGTAGATGGAAAGTTATTTGAAACAGGTCAAAACATAGTTGAATGTGAAGATGGAAGCTATAAGATAGATATTCCTAATGACTCTGTTATAGCAAATGCAGAAAGATTCTATGAACTTATTGGTGGACAAAATAACGACTTCTTTAAAGAAAATGCTGAATATATTAAAACTCTTGACTTTGAAGGTATGGTTAAGTTCCTATTTAAGTTTATGAAAGAAAGAATAAAACTTGACCATTTTATACAATATGAAACATTGATATACATACTTTTAAGAGATGGTGAAGATAGTAGTAAACGTGCAACAGAAGATAGTAAAACATTTAATTATGTAAATGTAAGGTCTGATATCACAAGTCCATCTAAATCAAGCAATATTGGTATAGGTATGGTTCATGGATATATTAAGAAAGTATTTAAACTTACAAAGCAAAATGCAACTCCTGTGGAAACAGATGTATTCTATAATAGTATTACAGAAGGAAGAGATACAGCAAAAGGAAGTTTATATACTGAATTTAATGATATATTAAATGGATACTTTACTAAAGATATGATGATGAATGATTTTAATGGTGTATTGGATGATGAAGAACTTGCAACTATAGAAGGAGAAAGTTATGAAAGTTAATAGGAAGTTTAAAGTTTTATCAAAATTTGGAATGCTTAAAAGAAATATGGCAAAAGTTTTAGTTGGATATATGAAAATAAATGCTGTAAATAATACTGGAAAACCTCTTAGTGAACTAATTAAGTTTAATGATGAAGTTAGGGATAAACTTAGAAAGTTTGCAGAAGAGAATAATGATAAATATACTTCGATTATGAGTTTTATGGCATCACAAACACGTAGAGTTTTGGTAAAACATGAAACAGATGCTACTTTAGATAACTTATTATACTTTTCAATTAAAAGATATATGGGTAGAGAGTATGTAAAAGTAGGATTTAGTAAAAGATTATTTGATAAATTAGAAAGTGGTAAATATAATTTTCATGCAAGACTTATAAAAGCTAAAAATTACCATAAAAATAATAAAGGGATGTGATTTTAAATGGCAAAGAAATCTAATAAGGCTTTAAGAGGAGAGAATTCTAAGATAAAGATAAATAGAGACACAATGAATTCTAATCCTGCAAAAACTAGAATAATAAAAGCTAATAGAAAGGGGAAATAATTATGAATGGAAGTTTTAAAGTAACTAATAATCTTATAGCACAAGGACTTACACATGTTGCACATAACTTTGGAATAAGAGCAGTTGGTCAATATGAAGAAGTTAATGGAGAAAAAGTTTTAAAATCAATGAAACTTGTCTCAGTTGACTTTATTTCTGATAAAGGATGTGTTGGAAGTGTTATTAAAAAAGATGAGAAGAAAGAAGATTAAACTTAAAGATATTACAACTAAACTTAATTTGCATATTAAAGATGTAAGAAGTAAGGCAAAACTAAGAAAGATTGGTAAAGAACTTATGAATAAATATAAAAAGTATTTAATACTTGGATAGGGAGTTATATATGAGTAAAAAGAAAAGGAAAAAGAAAAGATTAGAATCTACAACCGTATTAGAAATAGTAGATAGAACTTACTCTAAATATTCTGGTAAATGGGTTCCATCTGCAGAACCTATGGTTGAAACAGATGGTTCTAAAGATGAAATAAAAACATTTGGTAGTTTAACTGAGTTATTTAACTTTATGGATAATAAATAAACATACATAGTCCTTGACAAATATTTAGTCAGGGACTATATTTCTTTTATTTTTTCTTCTATAATAAGGAGGTGTTTCCTATATTTGATATACTAGAAACAAGTACTGCCTTTTATATTCCAAAGTCAACTTTAGATAACGGAGCATATTTGAATTTAAGGTCAAAACTTTCAATAATAGACTTTAATACAAAAGCACAAATACCTAAAGCATTCTTTGAAATAGATGGTGGTGAAGATACAGTTATAGGAATTCCTAAAATATCTAAGAATATAATACAAAGTGTTACTAGAACTAGGTATAATTATAAGCAAGTTAAAATACCACTGGTTGATTTAATAAGTTATAATCTTGCTTATCCACCACTAGAACACCAAAAAGAACTTGCTAAAAAACTTAGCAGTCATTTTTTATTCAATGAAGATAGAAGATGTATTCTTGCATTAGCCCCAGGGTTAAGTTGTACTAAGCCCTTACGAATCTAATTGCTTGGAGCGTTCGTTTATAATGTTATACTACTAAGTAAATGATAGTGATATCTTTATGGCAATAAGTTAAAGCTTATTGGTATAGTAAAAATGTATCAGCTAAGAACGTGTTGAGCAACAAAGTATGTTTAGATAAAATTTGCAAATAAAATTAATATAAAAAGGAGGAATGTTATGTATAACATAAATAAGTTTATTGAAGCAGTAGTTAAAAAAGCTAATGAATCTAGTAAACCAGAAGTTGCTAAGTTCTGGCAAAATGTAGGTGAAAATCAACAAGTTTTAATACATCTAAGACTTGAACTTAATAAAGCTGGATTTGATGAAACTATTATAACTAAAGTTCCAGTTGATTCTATGGTTGCAAAAGATGTATCAGCTGTATCTAAAACTGAACCAGAACTTATAGCAGCATTTGTAATCAAATCTATGAAAGAAGTTATAAAAGCAAAAGTATCAGGAGCTCCGTCAACACCTGCAAATAAAAAGATTAAAGTTACATTTAAAGGTGGAGAAGATGCACTAGTAGATGGACAAGCTTCTAAAGAAATAGAACTTACAGGAACTTCACCAACTGGTCCAGTTGGTCTTAAAGGATTAGCTTGGCCTACTGTTACTATTAAAACAGAAAAAGCAGCTACTAAGCAAAGAGATGGTCTTAAATGGATTGCTACTGGTGGTGTAACAGGTACTAAAGAACAAAGTGAGTTCAATTCTTTAACTTCAGCAACTGATGTAGTACTTACAGTAGTAACAAAATCTAAATAATATCTAAACATGTGTGTCCATCGACTATCGAAACCCATAAAATTAGAGTTGTAGTCATATCAAATCCCGATAGCATCATATTTATGGTGTTATTGGGATAGGATACTTTTTATTACGGCTACTTCTATGAGGTAAGGCACTTAACTAATTTGGAAGAAATAGGTTTAAGTTATGCAAATCTTAAATCTAACAGGGAGTAGAGTAGGGTATTGTCCCGAAACGGTTCGTAAACTATTATTAGTTTAAAGACATAGTCAGTTAAAAACGTAGGTAAAACTTATCTTGCAGCTCATACAATTCATGAGCTCAAGTGTAAATTTATATTCATTGTGTATAACAGTGATTTAATAAAGCAAGGATATGAATCTTTTTGTAAGATTTTAGGAAAAGAAGGAATGTATGTTTTATCAAGAGGTTCTGATATAATAGACCTTAAATATGATAAAATAAACGGTTTATTTCTAACTCAGGCTATGCTTGAGAGTATAATTAAAACATATGGTATAGAGACTATATCTGATATTATTTGTAATAAAATGAATCTTAGAATGAAAGTAATAGATGAAGTAGATAGAAATGTATCTACTACATATAAACTTGAAGTATATTTTAACTTTGAATATAACTTATATCTTACAGGTACACCTTATAGGAACTTACAAACAGATAACAGAGTATTTCAAATAATTTATAAGAACGTATTACATCTAGGTGATGATGTTAAAGTACCTGCAAATAAAAACATATACTTTATAAGAGGCAAGATGAATCCAACTAGAAAGGAATTTATGAAGATTCGTGGTTGGAATGAATCTATGTTTAAGATAGAGTATAATAATATATTTGCTCGTAAAGATATATTCTTAGATTTTATTATGGATAAAATGTATATTAAAGATGATTCTCTTATGAAGAAAATGCTTAGTGAAGAAGGAAGAATAGTATTTTTTGTAGGTAGAATTGAAAACTGTGAGATAGTTGCAAAGAAACTTCATGAAAGATTTGGTATAGATGAAGATGATATTGGTATAGTTAATAGTAGTAAAAGTTTAAAAGAAAATGAAGAAAATAAGAATAAGAAATTTATAGTTTCTACTACACAAAAAATAGGTAGAGGTTATGACGATAAACACATAAGAGTTATAGTTTTACTTGAGTTTACATTTGCAAGGTCTGAGATAACTCAAACTTTATCAAGAGTTGGTAGAGTTGGAGGGGATTTGGGTCATGTAGTGTACCCAGTCGATATGAGTTTTACTCAAACTATAGAAACTTATAATAAACGTAAACGTGAAAATCTATTTACAGACGGATTTATTCATCAATATGGTGTTGACATACCAGAAGAATATGCTAGTAACTATATAAATGGATATAGAAAGGATAGTGAAGAAGCTAAGAATATTGAGAAAGAGAAGAAGTCTAGTCGTAAAGGTTCTAACTTCTACAAATACATTAAATCAAGGTAGGGAGTTTATTTATGAAAAGAGGAGAATATAATAATTCTGATATAAAATATTTTAATGATGTTATAAAATTATATGATATTAAATACAAACCAACATATAAACTTATATGTGTAACTAAGAATATAGGATTTAAGAAATTTAGAAAGTTTATGATTGATAGATATGATTTTGACCCAGATGAAGTTGATAGAGCGACTAGTATTAATGCTTTAAATAAAGGTACTTTTTATAAGTTATTTATAAGTATAGAGAATTGCTATGCAACTAAGTCTATGATAGATGTGTATCTTGATTTCTATAAACTTGCAAAACAGAATAACTTTGACTTGAAAGACAGATTCTTATTTAGTAAAGTAAATAATATCAAATCATACGATAGATATATGATACAAAAACTAAGAGAAAGATATTCACTTATACCAGCAGAAACTATTAAGTAAGAATTAGATATGATAATATGTCTAATAGACACAATAAATATTTTAGTAGGAGGAATTATAATGAGAAGAAATTGGAATGCAAAAGTTGATGAAAATGGAGAGTTTTGGAAAGATGAGAAAAAGTATTTGGCTGTTAGAGGTTTTGATGACAGTGGAGTTGTGTACAGAAACCCTAAACATCTTATAATAGTGTCTCATTCTGACTTAGATGGAGTTACATCAGCACTTAATATGATGATGTATGCTGAAATTAGAAAGATTAACTACGATGTCTATATGGAAAGAACATCACGTGAGGAAGAGACTTCAAAGATATGTAAATATGCAGTTAAAGAGGTCTTAGACAGATATAAGGATATTCCACAGACAGTAGATATAGAAGTAGTTATAACAGACAGAATGTTTTTAGACTTAAAAACATTTGATAAGGCAGATTATCCAGATAATGTTAAATTTAGCTGGTATGACCATCATAGTGGAAATGTTAGAACTAGAGATGAAATAGTGGATGTTATAGGAGAAGATAAACTTAATGACTATCAAGTTTTAACAGATATTGACCATTGTGGAGCAACTATAAGTTACCAAGCATGTATGGAAAGGTTAAATACTGAAGCTGAGTTATGTCAAGTTCAACTTTATGAGAGAAATTTAAGACATTGGTCATATAATGTTAATCTTTGGGATACTTTTCAGTGGAAACAAAAATACAAACCTGGAGATGCTCAATGGTATAGAGGTCAAAAGTGGGGTACAGTTGATAAAGTAGTTGATGATAATGTTGAACTACTTAGAATACTTGTAGCTTTTATAGACTCTGGAGTAAGTTTAAACGCTGATTCTGTTTATAGTTGGGTTAATGATTGTGATAGAAAGTATAAAGAACTTGCAGAAGCTGCCTATAATGAAGCTAAGAATCACCCTTTAACTGGATTTGTAAATTATTTCAGAGATTCGACTAGTGGTATTTTAGAAAAGATGTTTAAGATAGCGCTTATTCCAGCTGAGTGGAAATTTGCATCAAATATAAAAGAAATGGTTATGGAAGAATATAAGGATGTAGATATCGTTATAACATTCCATAAAACAGGTGGAACTGTGTATACTGGTTATCATGTGACAGAAGTTGAATCACCTCAAATTGCAAGATATATTGGTGAAACATATGGTCTGTCAGGTGGAGGACATAAAAATGCAGCTGGATTTAGTTGTAGACGTGATACTAAGAGCATATTTGATGATGAAACATATAGTAGAATTGCTACAAGAATATCATTTGAAAGAATAAGACATGCACTAGATGAGTTTTTCTATCTTAACTTTAAGGAGGTTTATAACGAATGGACGAATTAAGAGTAAAAAGTAGTATAGTATCTACTGTTAATAATGTGGTGTTTAGTTATGATTTATGGTGTCTTGATATCTTGTCAGATAACGCAAGACGTATAAAGAGTCAGGATTTTGATAATCTTTTAACTTCTATAGTTGAAAAACTAGAGCATTCACTTATTACACCTTATACTATAAGAGTTGATTCTATGAATAGGATATCTCTTATGCCTAAGGAAGGTGGTATGTTTATGCCACAAGATATTAAAAATAACTTTATTTACTTTAAACCTTCTATTCTATTTGCAGATGAGTTAAGATTTCTTATTAAACATTACAAGAATTTGAGTTACGCTACTATACCAAGTAGCGTAAACTTGAATGCTGAGAGTATAATCTCTGATGAGAATAATTATTTTTTTATAATGAAAGATAATCTAATTGATGATGAGAGAATACTTAGGAATATATTTGGAAGTAATATTAAAACATTTAATGATACAAAAGAAGGAATAAGTAAGTATTTAGACTTTTTCTGTACTGGAGAGCTGGGAGTTGAAACATTTCTTATATCTGATTATTTCTGGATAGATGTTCTTTTATATCAACTTATAATAGATAGTGGAATGAAAGATGATTATAGAGTTAAGAAAATGATAAATGTTGGTAAATCAATACTTTTTACACCTGAAAATCAAAAGATATATGATGATTTTAGAAAAGCATATATTGCAGACGAAGGTAAAACTCCAGTTGCAAGTTTTAGTTTAGTAAAATTATGGGATAGGAAGTGATAATATGAATAATCCGTTTATAAGTGCTATTCCTACTCCATCTAAACCTACTAAGTACAAAATTGAGCTTAGTAAAGAAGATGAAGAGGAATTAATGACTAAATTTGAAGAAGCTTCTCAAGAGCCAAGTGAGATAGTGTCACAAGTAAAGCATGATTTGTTTAGAAGTCTTATTATACAGTTCTTTCAAGAGAAATTTCGTGAATGGATGAAAAGTAAAGTTGACCCTTTAAGAGATGATTGGAAAGATACTAATGCTTGGGTAATTAAAGTAAAAAAGACTAAGATACTTAAAAGTGAGTTGCATTTAGTTAGTAATATTGATGCTAAAGCAGAAGAAAAAGAAAAACTTAAAGGATATAAGACATCTACTGTTGATATAAGTGTAGATGAAGAGGAGTTTGAATGGGATAAAAAGAGCTTTAGTGAAGCTAAATTCCCTTTAAAGTATGTTTCAGGAATAAGTAGGAAACTATATGCTGACTGCGAATTTGGAAAATCGTTTATAGAACTTGAATTTGAATATACACCATAGGAGAAATAATATGAAAATAATTGAAAGATTGGAACTAAGATTTAATGACCCTAATTGTGGGATGGATTTTGAACTTAGACTTCCAGATGTGAGTAAATTTGAAAATAAGTACGAGATGTCTTTGAAGATGAAAATGTTTATTTACAGATTTGTTTATCCACTTTTTACAGGAGCTTATTATATGCTAATATCAGGAGAAAATGTAGTAGATTCTGTAAAATATGATAACTCTATAGCTGTTATAGATGATTATACAGAATGGGTTGATACAGAGATGACACCAGATGATAAATATCTTATAGTAAATTTCTGTAAAGAGAATGGTATTAAGATACCTAATATATTAATATTAAAAGCTGACTCAATATATGATGTAATAACTGATATATATGAATTTGTATTAAAACGTGTACAAGATACTTATATTGAAAATAAAAAACTGCATGAATCTTTATCTAAGAGATAACAACAAGTAATGTATTATAATCCTACTTAAATATATCTGTTGTAGTAAAAAGAGATTGAATACAACCTCTATAAGATGTAAAAGTCTTATAGAGGGTCTCTACTTTTTTATTCCGCAATTTTTGAAATCAATAGTAAGTAAAATACAAGAAGTTGGAGGTAAATATGAATACAGGTTATGTCTTACCATGTCTCATTAAGAGTAAAATTAATATAGCAAATACTGAATTAAATAAAATTACTCCACCACAAGAGGTAAATTATGAACATATGGAACTTAAAGAATTTACTAGAAGTGTAATCACTGAATTGTGGAGTAGTATAATTAAAGATACTGAAAAGCTTAGTGAGTTAGGAAATGTTATAATGTCTTATTATCCAGTTACAAATAAAGATAAGGTGCTTAAAGAGTATTTTATAAATAATAAGTCTAAGATTCTTGAATTGTATAATGAGTTTGATAAGTTATTTAATAAGATACTTGAATACATATCAGATTACCATCAGAGTATACGTTCAGCTAGATTTATGTATGATTTTATAAACTTCTCTTATAAAACTCGTTAATTACATATTATAAACCGACATTAAGTCAATAAATTATATCAGGAGGTAATTTAATTATGGAGAATTGTGTGTTTAAAAAAGGAGTAAGTATTGCTATTTACAACGGTAACTTATCAGAGGATGAGTTTTCTAAAGTAATGGACTGTATTTTTAATGAACTTGTTAAAATGGGTAATGAAAGTGATAAGCTTAACTATGTTCCATTACAAGCTGATGACCACATTATTATAACAAGTTTACAAAATGACCTTACAATAGAGGCATTTAATAGAATTAAAAAGTCAATAGACTTCTACAAAAGTGGATATCTTGAAGTTCATTCAGTTGTAAATGATGATTTAGTTTACGTCTACAAAATGGAATTTTTAGAAAATGAAATAAAATTTAAATTTATAGGAGGAAAATAGTATGAAAAAGAAAGAAGTTAAATCATTAAAGGATGTAAGACCACCATCAATTTTAGCACCATATTTAGATGGATATACTATGGCAACTAAACTTGTGTTTGATAATATAATGGATGATTTAAAATTGAAACAAGATGATAAGAATTACATATCTTCAGAAATTGATAGAATTCTTAAAAAGAAGCAAGAAATAATGAGATACTATGAAGAACATTTAGATGATATGAAATCACAAGTTGAGATTTACAAACTTAATAAAGTTGAGATTGATAAGAAGTATGATGAAATGGTTGGTATTGAGAAGGATTTAATAGAGTTTTTAAGAGGTGTTGAGCATACTCTTAATAGAGTTAAAGCTAATGCTACTTATGGATTATGGGGGTATAGAAAATGAGTTATAACTTTGTGGAAGGAGGTATAAGAAGTTTAATAAGAGATATAAAAAGACATAAGTATATGTACCCACAAGATAAAGATTATATTGAAAAGATATCTGAGTATGAAAATACTTTATCTGAAGTTCTTAATGAAATAGAGAATATGGAAGTACATATAAAGATAGCACTCAAAGACTCAGATGAGATGTCTATACCTATCAAAGGAGAAATTATAAGCAACGGAATAGGAGCAATGATATACTACTGTTATGGTGTAAGAGGTTTTGTGAATACAGTAGTGGAAACACTACATATGAAAGAAATGAAAGAATTTAGTGGTATAATGAGTGCAGTGAATAAGGCACGTAGAAAAAATCAAAAGAAGAATCAAGTAAATAAATAGGAGGATAAAAATGCAAAATAAATTCGCAGGATATAAAACTATAATAATAGAAACTTTACTAAAGAAGTACAAAATACCAGACTACCAAATATGCAGAGATAAGATAGACCATATTCTAAAGTTCTTTAATGATTTTGAAATTATTTGGGATTACCTTGTATCAACTAATGTATATAAATACAAGCAAATAAATGATGTGGAAATGTATCATCATTCTAGTGAAACTATAGCAAAGAAACATATAATAAGACATATATGTGAGGTATCTAAGATACAAGAGAATAGAAAGAGTAAATTTGAATATATTCTTGATACTATAGCTGGAATATATCAGTATAAACTAGAACTTCCTATAATGAAAGAATATATGTATAAGTATGTTAATGCATTTGATAGTGAAGTAGAGACACATACAAAGAGATATCTTCCACTTGATGTGTATCCAGCAATCAGAGCAGGAATTAAAACTCTTAAAAGAAATGTTGACTATAAAGTTAAAGATGCAGAGAAAAAAGGAGAAATAAGTTTAATTCAAAGAGATAACTTACTTGATATGGGGAATTTCTTCTATGATGTATTTATAAGTTATTATTCAAATAGATACACAATTTACATGGATAGTAAATTCACTACATTTCCAGCAATGGGTAAGGTTGAGTGGATACTACGTAAAATTAATGATATGTTTAAGTTATAAAGGAGAGCATAATGCAACAAGAATGTACAAATTTTAAAGAGTTCTGGATTGACGGAGTTATAAATGCCTTATCTTTGAAAGAATCTGATCATGAGAAACTTGAAAAGATATACGATGATAACTTTGTTGATACAGAAATCAATATACTTAACACTGATAACTATCAAAATAAGCGTATTGATACAACTAAAGCATTCTTTGTTTTGCCTAAAACTTGTACTATTAATGAGAATGGAGTTCTTTTTACAAAAGCATCTATAAAGAGAGCTCCAAACTCTTCTGTTATTGATAATACAAGCAATAAAAGACAAAAAGAAAAACGTGAAAAGAATGTAAATGCAGCTGTAGGAAATGAAGTAGCATCTAGTACACATGCAAATATAGAGCAGGTTGTTAAGGGATTCCTTAACTACTGCTACGGACTTTATGGTTACAAGGGTTCTTTTTTATTTAATAAAGAAGTTGCTGATACTGTTACAACTGGAGCAAGAAATATAACAGCAGTAGCATCTATGGTAATGGAGTGTTTTGGAGGAGACTTTAGATACTACACAATTTCTGCACATAATAAAATAATAGAAGAAAGTAATAAGGACTTTAATAAAGTAACAAGGAAGTACACCCTTCCTGAAGTTACGGATGATGACGTTTTAAGAAATATGCTTGGTAGACATTACGAAGGATACTATGCTAAGTCATTTTTATTATCCAAAATTAAAGAACTTAGAAAAGATGAGAAATCTGTTCTATATTTAAGAAATAACTTTATGGCATGGGTTGAAGTACCTGAAGTTAAAAAGGTATTTATATCAATACTTTCTAAATGTACTAAAGAGAAGATTAATACAGATGATAAAGATTATCTTATAGGTAAATTTAGTATAGAAGATAATAAAGTATCTCCAATACTTAAAGAAAATGTAGATGAGTTTATAAATAAAGATTTACTTCTTGCAACATATGCACTTAATCCCAAAAATCCTTTATTTAAAGATGAATTTAATATGCTTAAAACTATGGCACAAGATTTGATGTATGGAAACTTCTATTTTGGTTCTGATTTCGTAGAAGGTACATATCAAGATACAACAGTCGATATTATATCTTCTATGCACAGAGATAGAATAGTTACAATAGATACAGACTCAACTGTATCAACTGTATTTAGAGAAGCAAGAAGACTTATATATGGAAACTTTTCTAAATATATAGATAAAGATGATGAAGTTATGGTATATGGTGTTATACCTGAGCTTATAGGAATATGTGCACTTGGACTTATATCTAAAGTATTTTCTATTTATACAGAACTTGTAGGTGTTGAAGAAGAAGATAGGCACTTTGTTGAACTTGAAATGGAGCATGTAATGCAACATCTTCAGCTTACAGTATCTAAAAAGCAATATAGTTTTATATCACTTATTAAAGACTATATGTGGAGTACTAAAAAGAAGATGGAAGTACGTGGACTTAAATATATAAAAAGTGATACAAATCCTGAAAGTGCTGATTCAACAGACAGTATTCTTAAAAACTTCATTATGAAACTTCCTCAAGATATAGATTATAATGGACTTTTAAATCATGTATTTAATGTTACAGAAGAGAATATAAGAAATATAGAAAGTGAAGATTATGTACTTAATAAGAATACAAAACTTAAAATTAAAGAAGATAGTCGTTATGGAGACTATAGATCTAAAGCTGTAAGACTTTGGAATATGATGGCAGATAGTGAAAATCAGATAAGAATACCTGGAGCTTTTGGTTGCATAAGAATAAAGCTAAATAAAGAAATATTAGATATACTTAAATGTAAACACACAAAAGTATACGAAGTTATGAAAAAGTTTTGTGAAGATTTGTATAAGTTTAAGGTTACAAATAGCATAATTGAAATAGCTGAACTTTGGGAAGATGGACTTGATATGGAAAAGATAGATAAAAAAATCAATAAATATCTACCAGAGGAAATGGACGATACTACGTCTGAAGCATTTAATAAATTCTTACATGATGCTACGAAATATGATAAAACAGTCTATAATGAAGATTTGTGGTATAAATACACAAAAGAACTAAAAGATTCAAAAATAGAGCCATTTAAAGCGATTCTAGAGCGTATTTTTGGTAGAAGTGTAGGAGAAATAGATGACGAAATTATTAAAGAAGTTACAAGAATTGCTATTCCAGTTGATTTAGTTGAATGTCCAGCTTGGATAGGAATTAATAACTTTGAAATGGTTGACGTTGAGTCTGCTTTAGAAGTAGAACATTTAATATCATCTATGATTTATGGAATTGGAATCTGTATAACTAAGAATAAATCTAAGAACTATGTAGTAAGTAATATACTTAATGTGTTTTAATAAATAATAAAATATATTATAGGAAGTGATTTAAATGGAAGAAATTGAAATACTTAGATATCCGCAAGAATTTAAGAGTACTGAACTTGACACAGCTACAGCTTTTGGGTATTTGGTATTAGCTGAATATAAGTTCTATGAATACCATATAAAAGCAAACATAAAACACTATGTAGAGCATTTGGAGTATAATCAAAGTAATTTCTATATAGAAGATATAAAGTATATGAGCAATAGAAATGATATTTATATCTATATATTAAAACTTAGAGATAAATTTTGTGGATATGTTATATTTAAGAAAGATGGCATAGATAGCGACACTGTTTATGTGAGTCAACTTTATATAAATATTGAAGCAAGAAGGATGGGGTTTGCTAAACTTTTACTTTACAAAGTAGAAGAAGTTGCTAAAAAGATTAAACGTAATATAGTATACTTAGATGTAGCAAAAGTAAATAAAGAAGCAATAGCGTTATATGAGTTTTGTGATTACAAAAAAATCTTCATATCAGTTATCAGGTGATTGGTCATATGAGTATAAGAAGGAATTATGAGGTGAGATAATGACTGATTTTAAAAAGAATGCTATTTATATTCAGTGGAGATACTATGTAGACACATTTATCCGAAATACAGAAATTGATTATTGGCTTGATTCGGCTAACGGTCCTAATTTAACAGAAGTAGCTGATAAGTACTTTGAATTCATAAAGGCTAATGACATTACAGACTATAGAGATATATTTTTTATAAGAAAATACAACTCTTTTGATTTCAACTATATACACGAAATACTTGGTATTATCTTAAAGTTAAAAAGTAGTACGAAAACATTAGTTAAACTCTATGATGGATTTAAAAACTATGTAGGTGCTTTACTAGGAACATATGAACCATGGAGAGGTTTGGATTTTGAACTTAGACATCCTTTCTATGCTGATGATTATGCACAACGTATGTTACGTGAGTATATGGAGGTTCGTAATAGAAGATATATAGTTATAGGAAGTCAGTTATGGTTACATATGACACATATGTGTAGGATTGGTATTAATAATGTATGTGGATTTCCTGATTATTTTATGAGTGATAATATGCCTATGTTAAGTAACCTTATGGCTAATGTTGGATTGAGTAACTTTTTGAATAAATTTGATATAGGTATTATTGAATCGGAGGCTGATTAATTTGAAAATAAAAGAATTAAAATGTAGATTAATGGCACATGAATCTACACTATATGAAATGAATTACACATTTGAGATAATTGATGCATGGTTACATAAAATACGGTATAGGTACTTTAGAAGTGAAATACTGAAATTAAAAGGTAGGTTACATTATCTAAGTTCTCAGTATAGATACTTTATATCACACAATCTAGATACTTATAACATAAGAGCACTTATACACAAAACTACAAGTGATATTGAAACTGTTGTAATAAGGCAGTGTGATACATTATGTTCTTAGATGGATTTAAAAAAGTAGCTGAAAAACTAAAAGCTATGGATACAAAAGCAAAAGACTATGATAAAAAGGAAGATGACTTCATTCTTAAAAATAGGATGAAGTCTATGTATTGGTATAGGTTTAGAGATATGCTTATAACTAATACTCATCCTGGATTTACTTATGATGAAGCTCAATATTTGATAAAGATACATACATCTCTTACATGGTCATTTCTATATGGAAAGCATAAAGAATATGGCAAATTTATAAAATTGAAGATAGCCTCATCTGACCCAAGTATCAAGAAAGAATTTACTACTAAAAATCTTGTAACAGTAAGGTCTATATTTAATGATTATGAAAGAATATTTGATGTAAAATCAAAAGTTGGAAACTTCTTTCTGGCAGTAAAGAAGTTATATAATCAGATTAAATAGTTATTGTATGGTTAGGAACTTAGATATAGAAGCATTTGATACACTTGTTTATGATGATGATATCTATATTAAAATAGGAAATCCAAATGGTGTATATATGGTTAACTTTCCAAATGGTAACTATGGTGTTAAACTTGTAGAGATAGATCAATCATTTTTAAATGCTAATGTAGATAGGTTTAGACTTGACTGTGGTTTAAAGTATCCACTTTTTAAGATGGTAGCTCGTAATTCAACAGGTGATGGTTATGATACATGTTATGTTTATGAAAAGGAGAATGAATAACGAATTATGAAAAGAGAACTCTATGATGTATTTAAAGAAGAGTATATTAAACAAGCAAAATCTAAACTTGAATGGTTTAAAAAGTATGAAAAAGAACATGTTTTAAATAAAGCTATAAATGAACCAATTTCAGAGGCTGAGTTAGTGGTAGTTTTGAGTCAGTTATTTAAAGATATGTTTATATTTGGAATAACTGAGGGTGAATATATTAAAGTAAGAACAGATATTAACACTAATACAATATGCAACATAATAAATCCATTCTATTTAAATAATGATTCTAGCACTTATAATGAAATATATACAAAATTTTTAGAAAGTATAAAAGAACTTATAGTACTTCCTAGACTTAGACCAGTTGAATTTATATCTATTAATGATTTTAAAATAAAACTTAGCTCTGGAGTTATAGATATATATAACTGGTTGACAGATGATATAGAGGCAGACATAGTAGAAAGTATTCCTTATACTGACAAGAGTAAAAATTGGGACTTCTATGAAGATGTGATAACTAAAATAGGTGAGTATGGTAAACCTGTATTTACTGCTGCAATGGGAGTTAATAAAGAAAGAACTGCTGCTGTATATAAATTTTACATTGAAAAGATGAAAGGAGAATAAGTAATGAATTTTAAAGGCAGATTATCAAGAGATGCAGAGATATGTGATTTTAGAAATATGAAAGAGAGAGTGATAAGAAAGAGGCATATGCATACATACTACTTGCTGAGTATGATTTATTTAGAATACATTTAGAAAATGGTGTATCAGAAGAAGCATATGGAGTACATCCTAGAAATCTAGGAAGATTTGTATATGATATAAGAAGTTATTATGATGATAAAAATGTTGATGCACTTCTTTATCTAGATACTGGGTTATATAGAGGATTTATAGCTTATAGAAAAGATGTCGATAAAGGGGAATATGTAGTATCACTTTATGTAGATAAGGATTCTAGAAAGAATGGAGTAACTGAAGCTCTTTTAAGAAAAGTAATTGAAAATACTAAAGAAGATAAAGTTACAGTTCTTGTAGGTGATTTTAATAAACCTGCAATAGCTTTATATGAAAAGCTTGGATTTAAAGTATTAGGGAAATCAAATATACATGGAATGACAGAATGTCAATTAGTTAAAAGTAGATAATAATGGAAGTTAATATTATTGATTAAAAGAAGAAAATAAAGGAGGAATAGTATGTCAACAGAAGACAGATTTAAAGATTTGCTGGAGCTTATGAGAAAGGAGTTTGTGTATCTACCAAAAGTTCCTAATATAATAGCTTCATTGAACACATTGGTTCAATACACAATGCTTAAGGGTAGAATACTTAATAATATCTATCCAGCAATAGAAAAAGTTCATCCAAAATTCGACAGAGTTAAATATGAAGAGGCTGCTAAGAATGCATATTTTAACAAACTTGAATTATTATTTGATGTTGATGATAATGAATTCTCGATAGATTCTATTATGGAGTATTCTACTACACTAAACAGTAGAGCTAACTACATATATGAACAGTATCAAACTAACAAAGAGGAATTAAGTGATAACTTAGGATTTATAGTTGATATGTTAGAGACTACATACACAACTGCAAGATTTCTTCATACATATGCATTTAGTCTGTTTGGTTATCAAGTTTATATAGATAAAGACCTTGATGCATCTAAAACTTACAAAGAGTATGATGAGTTTATATCAGCTGGGTTTCATATTATAAACTATATGTTTAAAGCAAACTATATGTATAAAGAAGGTGAGTTTTTATACGGTAGAGAACTTGCAGACGATTATATAAAGGATATATACACTGATAACTCTGATGAAGGAAAGGTTTTGATTAAAGAAGCTTTAAGTTTCTGTTTTGAAAAGGGTTATATATCAGAAGAGATTCATAGTAATATACTTGATATATTTCAAAATGTAGATTCTGGAGAAGAAGATGTAGTATTTAATTAGAAAAGGAGGGTAATATGATGTTTAAAAGAGAGACTATTGAAAAAAGTTTTGAGGTGATGTCTAGTATCTTATCAGAAACTAACACATTTGACACAAGAACAGAGTACAGAGTTAAAATGACTATATTTGAGCAACTTAAATGGAAACTTGCTTATTATAGAAGTGATAATGAATATATTGATATAAGTATTCTAGATTCTGCACAAAAACCTAACTCAGATGGAATACTTGTTTGGGTTTCTGATAAATTAAGTAAGTATACTGTTAAGTCACCATTTTATAATAAAATAGATGAAATTACTACATTTATAAAAATAGCAATTGAGTTTATTAACTTTATTTATGATATGAGTGTTAAAGATAAAATAATGTATGCTCATTATATTATAGATGGTGTTAAATACTGCCCTTGGATGAATCCAGATGATAAAGAAGTGACAGCTAACTCAGATACGATTGAAGTTCTTGAGTTTAGATTAGAAACTGACGATGTAATTTCAGTTATTAAAGATATACTTAATTTTACTGAAACTATTTATAATAGAAAATCTAAAGAATATCTTATATATGATATATTACTTCTTAAATCAAGAGATGCAAAAATTCTACATGAGCGTGATATGGAGGATGGTAAGATTAAGTCTATTTCAATAAATGTAGACTACTTTCAAGTGGCACTTTTTATAAATAAAAATGCTATTATTAAATCTGAAGAAAAGAATGAGGAAGAGTCAAAATATCAATTCTCAATACTTCCAGATTATATACGAAGTGGTGTTGATTTTATAAAAGGTATTATGAGTTTAAGAGATGAGTTTGAAAACACTGGAGATACTACATCAGTAGAGGAATGTAATAGAGCAATAAATGGATACCTTAGTGGTAAAAATAAATTTGAAATGAAAATTATAATGGATAAAGTTAAGGAGGAAACAAATGATAACAAATAAAGACAGAGAAGCAGTTATAGATTTTCTAATTACTAATTATAGTACAAGAGATTACTCACATCCTGCATAAAAATTAATAGGAACTAAGAAGCTTAACTTCTTAAGTGCTTTAAAACTTCAACTTAGTGAATACACAAGTAAAAGTGATTCATTTTCTATATCTGGAACATATACAGATAAAATAAATGGAATGGATTATGGTTCTGTAGTTGCTGTATATGAAACTATATTTAGTTTTGATAAATATAATAGCAGACTTGAGTTCTTAAATGATTTAGAAAAAGTGTTAGGTACATTTGAATTATTTTCATACGAGCAAGTTAGTGTAATTAAATTAACTATAGATGACGTTATAATTGAAGTTGATTTAATTAATTCAACATATAATGTCTCTCATATAGAAGAAAATCATACACCTATTCCATTTGGTATAAACTCAGCAGTTGCTGGTAAGTGTCTCAAAGAGATTACTAAATCTGTAAGTACTCTAAAGACTATAAAGGATATTATAGCTGGAGATTAATTTATCCAGCATACATTAATAGGAGGTTAGAATGATAGATAATAGATCTTATGAAAAAGATATATATTTTATTTCAGAACTTAAAAAATCATATGATATGGCATGTAAAGATAAATTACCAGTTGCTATGAGTATTGGGACGTTGATTAATATACACCTAATGAGACTTGATGAGAATGATCGTAAAGTGGTGATGGAAAAGTGTGATATAGCTAAAACAGATGAGGAGAAATAGATGTTAGACGATAAACTTATAGAAATTGCAGAAAGTTTAGCTGATAAAGTAAATGAAAAAGATTGGGATGAGTATAGTGAACCTAAGGTTGCAACAGAGATGTACTCTGCATTGGTTGATTTTGTAGGAAGATGTGATGTAGTTGATTATATGATAGAACTTAATAAAGCTTTAATGTTTAAATGTAATTATTGCAGTAGAGAATTGAAATTGGATTTAAAATATTTTAAAGAAGAAAAGTCTACTAAAAATAGACTAAATCTTATGATATCTATTATGATATTTACAGATGAGGAGGGACTATGATAACATCTAAAAGATACAAGGAGATACTACATATTATACATAGTGACCTAACATTATCAACTAGATTTATAAATGGATGGTCTGATTATAGTAATAAAGAACTGTTTAAAGAGATATATGATGAACTAATTGAACGTGTTAAAGATGAGAATTTACTATCTTATATTATAGATATAGTTGAAACTAGTGCTATTCATGAATACTATGATTTTGAATCACTTAAAGCAGATTATAAGAAGTATATAGATGATGTTAATGATTATATTAATGAAATGAATTTATTAACAGGTCTTTATATTTATTGTAAAGAATATAATATAAAATAGGAGGAAAAGATGAGTAAGATTGATATACAGAAAGAAACTATTCAGAAGTTATTTGATTTAGCTCTAATAGAAGGTAAGAATATAGGAGAGCTTACAACTGAGTTATTTGAGGATTATATAAATGATAAGATTTATAAATTTACTGGAAGACATGATATAAAATACAGTATTAAGCATAGAGTCTCTATAAGGATACCTAAACTAACTGTAGATTTATTTGCATCTAATATAATTAGTGGAGCTGAATCTACACCAGAATCTGTAGCTACTGGTAAAGAGGTAATTAAAAAGTACTATGGTGATGTGAGTAAATATGTTACTTGTATAGATGAGTTTACTATAAGTAAAATAGAAAAAGGATTTAGAGACTTTACAAGTACTATGGAAGCACAAGATAGTTTTAAGTATATAAAAGAAGAAATGGAGCTATTTAAACAAATGGGAATTAATTATTATAAAGAAATATCAGTGTTTGCAGTACCTGATAGTTTTCATGGAGCGTGATAAATTATGAATGAGAAAGTTAAGAGTGAGTTAAGGGTTGCTGGTGCAACTCTTATTGCTCATACTATAGCTAAGATACCTTACTTAATAAGTAATGGTTTTAGAAGTGAAATTGCATACGATATAGTGTATAAATTACCTAAATATGTGTACGATAGAGTACTATATAATATAAAGGAGAGGTAATATGACAAATGAAGAATTAATTAAGTTATCTGGAGAACTTATACTTAAAGCAATAGAAGTTCAAGAACCTTACATGTATGAAGATGAGGAAGTCTTTGATAAATGTAGAGATGAGTTCTTAACTTTATTTAAAGATAGGCATGTTGCTATGTGGGCTATTAAAGCAAAAGAATCACAACTTACATCAGATTTAATTGACCCTTTAGCATCTTTGTTTGATGCATCTAAGAATTTTATAAAATTCTCTAAATATAATGATGATAAGGCTGAACTTTTATTTATTATAATGTTATGGACTTGTAAGGAGTGTGTAAGTGATGAATTTTAATGAATGTGTAGATAGACTTATAAGCATAGGAAAAGAGCAAGTAGTTAAAATTAAAGAACATGAAAAGAAGTGGCAAACTAGATGTGGTCATAATTGGAATATAGAACATAATCTATATTCTGATTTAGATACATATAGAGTTCTATGTGATATGTTTAAAGAAGTATTTAATTTTGATGATGAATGTGTTAGTTGGCATATAGATGTGTTTTTAGAATTCTATGATAGTCCAGCAGCAAGTTATTATGAATTTCCTTATTGTATTGAACGTCAGATTAAACATCTTGAGGAAAATAAGGAAAGCAAGAAAGATTTCTTAGAGCTTATATCTGTACTTTTAGTATGGACTAGATAGGAGGCAATTATGGAAGATAAAATGAATTATGTAAACTTAGTATATTTGCAATGGGCATATTTAATAAATGTATTTTTAGAAAGAACTAAACTTCAAGAACAGTTTTCTAAATATACAAATATAGATTTATATGATGCTAAGAAGAAATATTTAGAATTTGTAAAAGAGAATAAGATTAATAAAATACAAAATGTATATTTTATAGGAGATTCATTTATTTTTAATGTAATGGAAGATATCTTATTTATAATGACTAAATGTAGTAATGAAGATATAGAAAAGATATTAAATGGAATTGGTAATTATTTTGATAATATCACTGGTAAGAATGAGTACACTGACATAATTAGTGGGATTATAAAAGATGCATTTAATCCTGATAGTACTAACAGTAAGAGTGTTAGAAAATTATTCTCATCACAAAATCCAACTGTTACTATAGGAGATGATAATTGGAATATAATTAAGGAAAGATGTTACGTAGCTTATTATAACACATGTAAAGGAAATAACTGTAATAGTTCTGATACAATTCGTTATTATTTAGCATATATTGGAACTTATTTACTATTTGAAATGCATGGAGTTAAAGTAATTAGAAAAGGAGAAAACATATATGAATAATAATAGAGTATTTAATATAACAGGACTTTTAAGATTTGATAATAGTAAAGATACTACTATATTAGATAGATATATAGAAATAGAAAAATACCTATTTGTACCTCAGAACCTTGTGACTGATATAATAACTAAACCAGCTAATGAGTTTAATAAATACTTAGATGAAATAAAAACAGTCTATAAATTTATATATGGTTCTAATGATAGCAAAAGTGATAAGGTTAGATTGTATAAGAGTATTCTTCCATTTACAGAAAAAGAATTTAATAATATCAAGCCTAATACACCAATATCTAAAATAAATGAACTATGCGATAAGTATGGACTTACTAAAATAGAAAAATTATGGTTTATGGAATACTTACAAATTATAGAAGAAGATTTACTTACTAAAATCACAAAACTATTAATGAAGAAAAAGTTTAGTATTAAAGATGAACTCGTGATTAAGGATATAAAATCAATAATGAGTCAATCTTCTGAGTATGTAGATATTATTAGTGAGAAGCTTGTATATTTAATTAAGAATTTTAAAGGTATCTATAAAGAATATTGTGATATGCGTAAAACTAATAAAATTGATATGGATACTATAAAACTTGCTATTAAAAATAATATGTGTGGTAATTACTATGATAAAAATGGTAATCGTGTACATCTAGATGGGTATGCATTTGTTGATAAATACAAGAATTTATGCAATTTCTTAGCTAATATTTTTGATTTTAAATACAGATGTATAAGTGAATCTGAAATTAAGAAAGATTAACAGAGGGAAAAGAGAAAAAAAAGAAACTAGGCTTTTACACCTAGTTCTTTTTTTTTTGAACTTAGTATTAAAGGATTACTCCCTTTTTACTAAGTTCATTAATTAATTCTTTTGTGAAAGTTCCTGTTACTCTTATGTAAGCTTCAATGTATCCTGATAGTTTCCATTCCTTGAATTCAACAGAACTCAATTCTAGAAGTCCGTTTGAAAGTTCTATTCCTTTCTTGACTTCATACACATCATCAATCAGATTTTCATACTTACCAGATTTAAAATATAGATTTAAACTCATTCTTAGCTCATCTGATTTTAATTCAGCTGGTTGAGGTTTATCTAGATTTTCAATTAATCTATCTATATTTTCTAATCTAGATTTAATTCTTTCTTCCCTTTCTACATATTCTTTTCCAAATGTAGAAATAGTTGATGCTTTATGTAGTGGGTCCATTATAGTACTCCATTCAACTGGATTTCCTTTTGATTCAACATACTTTTTGCCTTCAAGCAATTCCATAACCATATTTAAATCCTTCACATCAAATTCTCCAAGTCTTTCCAATACATCTTTCTTTTCTAACATTTTAATACCTCCGATATAATTTTATTTAATCAATTATATTATACATATAAAAGATTATTACACTTTATTATATATAAGTATTAAAATCACTAGAAATACCAATATTTGCGGAAAAAATAAAGATTTTGGTAGATAAAGGATTTCTCCTCTACCTACCTTTTCTATTTATTATCCACATAAGTACAGCAAGTAAAATACAACCAATTACTATACCTATTCCAATATAGTACACAACCTCAGTCCACAACACTACTTTACTTAGTATAGTTAATGTTTTCATAATATCATCTTCTACATAGAGCTATAACTACTTAAAGTGATATCATGTACAAATCCTTTACCACCTTTTTTCTCTACTCTTCCAAACATATATCCATTGAATGTAAGAGGTGATAATACTCTTGCACACATTGCAGCAACCAAGTATCCAATATTATCAAGCACAAATATACCAGTACTTCCAAGTCCACGCAAACTACTTTGTATTAATGTTTCTATACTTAGTCCTTTTGCTTGATACATAGGGTATTCTGTAACCAATGTCTCAATAAGCCAGTCAATTTCAACATCATCACGTCTTCCCATATTATAAGTGCGTTCTAAATTCCCCGCAATTTCTTCATTAAAATGTAAAACCTGTGCAAGTTCAGTTGCAGTCTTTGTACCACCATAGAAGAAATAGCTTAGTATAAATCTAAGTTTTTCTCCGTCTACTGGATTAGATACATGTCTTGATAGTATTTCTGCAAACATGTCTACATATGTTTCTCTTACATATATTTCTATACTAGAGCTTTGCATTACCCTTGTAATATTTAAGTATACAAATGCAGAAAACATAAGTGCATAAAGCATTTCATATCCTCCTACAAGTGCAACCTTTTTAATAGTAGAACCAGTATTCATATCAATACCAGTAGATTCTTTTGTAAACCTTGCAATATTTACAAATACTTTCTCTACTGTTCCAGTTGATTTATTAACCGCTGGAAGATAGATAATAGAGTTTGATTTGTCTGTATCTACACAAAGAGTTATTTTTCCACTATTGAAAGCATTAAGTATGTCTTTTATTATTGAGTATTTGAACTCTTTAAGCTTGTCTATAAGTTCTGCAAATGTTTCTTTTGGCAAATGACACTTGGTGTCTGTTACAAATTTTATAGATGTTTTAACACCATCTTTTGTAATTGCTTTAAACATAGAAGAGTCAGAAAGCTTAAGTTTATTAAGATTTATCTTCAATTTAGTTTCCTCCTTTATATTAAAATATGTGTAGGAAGTTATTTATCCTACACATATAAAATTGTATTAAGTAGATGATTTAATACCAGATTTTCCAATTATATTAATCTTTCCATTAAAGAATATTCTATCAAAATTATCTTTAACATAGTTAGGTGTATTGAACTTATATTTACTAAGTGTTGGTGCATATGCTGGTTTTGCTAAATCGTAATTAAACCATCTAATTCTAATATCTTTAAACATATTAGTTATATTAAGTTTGTCTGTAGATGGATAAGAAGATTTGCCAAATCTTATAACAGAATTTTCAAACGTTTGTAATGCTTGATTAGGATTAGTTATACTAGAGTAATAACTCATCTTAGCAAAATCAACAGTAGTATATCTTGCACCTGCACATGAGAAGAAATCTGTTATATCTGAATCTCCTTCAAGTATCCATAAAAGAGGTCTTGAGTTCCAATTTGTATAAGTTTCAGAAACATTTCCTTGCCACCAAGAAAGGTCTAATGCATTTTCATAATTTTGCATCCAACCACGTTGTGATTTGCAATAAACCACTGGAGTTTGATTTCCATATCTTATAGTATTAGGTTGAGCAATTATATTTGCAAATCTATAATCATCTGTTACTATTATACCTGCAGGTATCTTATCTGATGAACCAGATGATAGAATTGATTTGTCACATAGTGTATGTAGGGATACTGTACGGTCAGTTGCAAACCAATATTCTGCAAATGTGTGAGTCAGGAATACTTTAAGATCTGGATGATGATTAGGGTTTCCAGATAGTCTTACATCTGATTCTCCTACGAGTCCCATATTAGATCTAAGATAGTAATCATTAGGAAGAGACATTTCTTCTTTTGGTTTATAGAAGTATGTACCTTGTGTAGTATAGAGTCTACGTTTATGTATATTACTAAGAGTGGCAGCATCATCTACTCCATATACAAATGCTTTACCAGCACCTGGAGTATAGTTAACATGTCCTGGTTGTGTATTTCCCATTATACTATAGTCAAAAAACTTAGCTGTTTTAGGTCTAGGTGCTAGAGCTCCACCCCATGCGTTAGTTTCAGGATTTGTCCAGATACCCATCATTGCACCTTGTATCTTTATTCCAAGATAAGGTGTTTGTTGATCTTTTGGTATATCTCTTCTTGCATACATGGTTCTATTTACCCACTTTTGGTCTACTATTACATCCACATAAGAAGAAAATTCTGAAACAAGGTCAGCTACATGACTACTGTTTCCAACAAATCTATCTCGTTTATATGTTGGGAATATGCATGTACGCATATTAGTAGAAGTACTGTGTATCTTTTGTTCTTCTCCCATTATCCATGTCCAGTTATTATAATCTTTACCAAATTTACGACCATGAAGTACTCTTGAACCATAGTTAAGTATATGTGTTAAAGATGTTTCTCCCACTGTTAAGTAAAGTGGAGATGTACTCATATTTTTTATTTTTGTAAGACATGGTTGATATGGCAGAGTTTCCTTTATGAAGCAATTAAAACTTGTTTGTAAGAAACTAGGATGTTGACTATTATCTTCTATAGGAATAAGTATTTTGTCATCAGGATTTAAAGTCTCTTTATCATAATATGTTTCATAATCTGAACTTATTTCACTTGCACTACCGTTTATAATTTTAACTTCTTTAAGATGAGGATGACCTCCAATTAACATTTTATTTTTAGAAAAACCTGTCTCACTTTCTATAAAAAGCTCACGAGTTATATCTAAATACTGAGTCATACCTGTGTCATCTAAAAGTCCGTAGTTAAATCCATAAGATTGCCAATGTGCAAGATTTCTCATGTTTGTAATTCTACCACGATAAGCAGAATTTACGTAATGATATATTCCTACTATTCCAGGTATTGCTCTTTGATATATTATATCATAAGGTTCATTAACATCTCCAAGGTCTCTACCTGTCCACCCTTTGCCAAAGTCAACTGGTCTAGTTCTTGCATATCTTGTTTTAACTCTACGTTTTCCATTCATTCTAAACATCATATTCTTACTAGGTTCACACATTACC